>Ga0209358_10000869_pt1 | contig 25567 bp, 12 predicted proteins | sample LauGreFa1BDMLBSN_2_FD_187574 | JGI IMG/M metagenome (GOLD analysis project Ga0209358, IMG submission 187574) | Freshwater lake microbial communities from Lake Michigan, USA - Fa13.BD.MLB.SN (SPAdes) (version 2) | ecosystem: Environmental > Aquatic > Freshwater > Lake | place: Lake Michigan, USA...
GCACCCGGTACTTACGCTGAATATGCAAGGCTTGCATCAGTTAAGGAAGTCGAAGGCGTGCCCAGTGCAGATAATATGATTCGCATCCTGGTCAACGCTCAGGAGACAACTGCCCGCACAGCCCGAAGTCTTTTCGCGTTGGTGGATAAAGCTGAGGACCAACCCACGGCGGATTTACTCACACAAAGGCTCGATGTCCATGAAAAAACCGCCTGGATGCTGCGAAGCCTTCTTGAAGATTAAGGCCAGTTTGCAATGAGGCATCGGGTCTCATCGAGCGAGGGCCTGCAAGTCGTCTGGTTTAAGCGTGATCTTCGCATCGACGATCACGAGGCCCTCGAGCATGCGATAAGACAAGGCCCGGTACTAGCACTGATACTGATTGAGACGGCACTATGGCGAGCAAGCGGACTCGCCGCGCAACACTTTGACTTCGCACTTGAGTGTTACCAAGATTTACAGCTTGAAGTGGCCTCACTGGGCGCAGGCTTGAGCCTGATCACTTGCGATCGCGCGCAAGATGCCTTTGATTGGTTACACCAACAAGTTGGGCTTGCTTGCATCCACAGTCATATGGAAACCGGCGACGGCGCAAGCTATAAAAGAGATCTCGACATGCTTGAGTGGTGCAAGCGGCATAAGGTGCGCTGGTGTGAGTACCGGCAGTTTGGGGTCGTCCGAGGTCTGAAGCAGCGCAAGGCATGGGCGTCCCAGTGGGAGCTTTTAATGCGTGTGCCGCGGGTCCAGTTTGATCCGGTAAAGGCCGCTGAAGCGCTTCAAGCCGGAAGAGCATTGCTACAAAGCGCGCTCATTCAAAGGCGGGAACACCATGTTGCTGAATCGGATGCGCCATTTACTCAGTTCACACAACCAGATAACGGCAGACTACTATACATTCCATTACACAGCACGACGTTTTTTACCGCTGATGAACTCGTGTCGTTAGAGCTCCCATCAGCCGATGCACTCGGTCTTAGCGCACTTCGACCGCCGCGTCGCCAACGAGGTGGATTGCGAGCAGCGAAGACGCAATTTTCAAGTTTTCTTGACACCCGCAGTGCGCATTATCGTGGTGGCATCTCTTCACCGCTTAGTGCTCCAGAGGCTTGCTCGAGGCTATCGGTTTACTTGAGCTATGGTTGCATCAGCATGCGCGAATTGGTGCAAGAAACCCGATCCAAGCTTGAGGCCATCGGAGATCGATCGAATCGCCAATACAAAGGGCTCGAGGGTTTTTTAAGCCGATTGCACTGGCATTGCCACTTCATTCAAAAGCTTGAAACAGAACCCGAAATTGAGTTCTATAACATGCATCGAGGCTACGATGGCCTGCGTGAGTCTTATTTCGACCAGACCCGCTTTGAAGCCTTGAAGGCAGGGAAAACAGGATGGCCGATGGTTGATGCCTGCGTTCGCATGCTTGGCGATTGTGGATGGCTAAATTTTCGCATGAGGGCCATGTTGGTGTCGGTCGCAAGCTATCCGCTGTGGCTACATTGGCGCCAGGTGGGCCAATGGCTTGCACAAGGCTTTCTTGACTTCGAACCCGGGATTCATTGGAGCCAGATGCAAATGCAGTCGGGTACGACCGGTATCAATACAACCAGGGTTTACAACCCGATCAAGCAAGCCCATGAACACGACCCTCTGGGTATCTTTGTTCGCCGCTGGCTGCCCGCCATACGTTCGGTACCCGAGCAATTTGTCTTCGAGCCTTGGTTAGCTCCTGCTCGCTATCGTCAATCAGCAAGCGAACCCATCATCGATCCAATTGTTGATCTCGCACGCGCAACCCGGGAGGCTAAAGCCAAAGTACATGCTTTAAGAGCCGAGTCGAGCGTGATTGCGCAAACCCAATCAGTGCTTCGAAAACACGCCTCTGCCATGCGAAGCCAGGAGCGTTATCTCCCGAGCCGTAAGGGCAGCATTGCTCAACATGCTGTGCACGGAAAAAAGGGAGAAAACCTTTCAAATCAATTAAGCTTCGACTTTGAATAGGGATCGACGATACCGGCAGTTTCAGCCCAGCCAATCGATTGTTCGCTTAGGACTTCAAGCGACTGATCCTCAAGTAGGTTCACACCGGGCTTGCGATCGATCCAATCGGCGAGGTTGCGGTCTCGAGCCCGCAAACAAGCTTTGATTTGCGGCTCTAGGCATGCCAGCAAGGACTCGAGCCACAATCCAACCAGGATGGGGTCTTGCATGGATCGATCCAGACGCTCACAGACACGCCAGGCATCAACCCATCGACGCTCGGTGCGGATTCGCCACTTCTTAAAATGCTGCCAGGTTTGCGTTGCGGGCATCCAGGTCTCACCGGTGACCCATCGGTTCACACTAAAGAGCCGATGCGGCCAGCCATGCCAATTTAAAGCCAGTGCAAGCAAATGCACATCTTCAGGTTGATGATGCTGAAAAAAATGAAAATGCCCTGCTTCGACTTGCTTTGCATCATGGCGATGAAAAAAACAGAGGCTCTTCTCGTTTTTAGATTTTAAATCGAGTTCTGGAAAATGTAGCTGCTCATCGCGGAGACTTCGATGCGTTGCGCGACTTATGCCAAGAGCCCCTAAAACGCCATGCTTTGGATATCGTAAGCGTAAGACCCCCTCGCATTGCTGCCAGCGCCGTAAATGCAATCGGATCGTGTTCATCGGTGTGTCTCGCAAAGTGAGCACATTTCAATGCAGTGGGGGGTGTTGCAAGGCGTTCCCTGCAACACCCGAAGCCCGCATGACCGGACCGACATGAGCGATAAAGCCAATGTCCTCAGCAGTGTTGGCCTCTTCAAGGGCCAAAGCTGTGCAATTTCTTGCGCAGCGCCGCCATTACTTCTTAGCGCACTTACCGTCCTTCTTGGCGCACTTGGCCTGTTCCTTATTGGACCCGCATTTCTTGCCGCAGGCTTTAACTGCGGGCGCTGCAATCAGTGCAGACGAAGCGAGCGCCATGGCCAAAAGAGCTTTGCGATGTTTCACAGATCACCTCCTTTCCTTGTTGAACGAACCCTCATCGTAGCGCAAGCCAGGCCCGTATGGTAAGAAAGCAAATCTTTAAGGAAATGCTTATGAAGCGCTTGATGAATAAGGTTGTCGTTGTGACGGGTGCAGCCTCAGGTATCGGACTCGCATCGGCTAGAGCCTGTCATGGCGAAGGCGCAATTGTTGTGCTTACCGATATTGACGCCGACGCCGGCAAGTTTGCGTCTCGCTCAATGCCATCGAGCGAGTTTATTGCGCTGGACAGCAGCAACGATAGTGCCTGGGATGGCGTATTGGATAGCGTGCTTGACCGCTATGGCCGAATTGACGTACTTGTTAATAATGCTGGCATTGGGATTCGCAAAGGGATCGTGGAAACTACCAACGAGGACTGGCATCGCATTATCAGCGTAAATCTCAGCGGCGTATTCTTCGGTATGCGTGCTGCCATCGCGAGAATGCGCGATCGTGGGGGCGGCAGCGTGATCAATATGAGTTCTATAGCAGGTAAAATAGGCCTGCCGTTGAGCCCTGCTTACTGCGCATCAAAAGGTGGTGTTAGCCTTTTAACAAAATCAGCAGCACTTGAGTGTGCCGAAAAAGGTTGGCGAATCCGCGTGAATTCGATCCATCCAGGCTTTGTTGATACGCCACTGGTTCAAGCTGCCGTCAAGCACATGCCCGATCGCACTTGGGGACTGCAAGGTCTCATTGAAAAACATCCAATCGGCCGCCTTGGGCAGCCTCTGGATATAGCAAAGGGCGTTGTCTTTCTGGCAAGCGATGAGGCCTCATTCATGACAGGTGCCGAGCTTGTGATAGATGGTGGGTATACTGCACAGTAAAAGCAGGGAAATTAGCCGGACGACAGTAATTGGAAGAGCAGATTCAAGCTTGCAAATTCTATTTATCGTGCATTACCCAAACGCCATTCCAGCCCTTGGCAGGGGGATTGACTTCGAAAAACTCACAACGTTCAATATACAGTTGTGCTGGCTTATCGCTAGGATTTAGTTCTAAGACATCTGCGAATCCTTGCTTTGCATCTCGCCACGCACCGGCGCGATAACGTCCGAGAGCTAATCTGAATGTTCTAAGCGCTTCAGCCATGTGCGGGTAACTGGCGTCATTGTGGTAGTCCAGAATCTCGTAGACCGCTACGGGCTCCGTCTTTCCCTTCACAACAACAAAATCAATTTCTCGAGCGAAATAGGTACCTCGCAAAAGTTTGTAGGTGAATTCACTGATCAAAATCTTTGTACCATAGCCTTTACATGCAGACTCTAGGCGTGAGGCGAGATTTACACCATCGCCAATCACCGTATAATCCATTCTCTTTTTTGAACCAATGTTGCCTGATACAACCATATCAGAATTAAGGCCTATCCCAATATCAACTGGGTGGCGCCCTTCTGCCACTCGCATTTCATTCCACTGACGCAGGGTCTTGATCATTGCAATCGAGGCGCGCACGGCTCGGTCGGGATCATCATCGTGTGCCATTGGAATACCGAAAGCAGCCATGATTGCATCGCCGATAAATTTATCGAGCATACCGCCTTCTTTCTGAATGCAATCAACCATCAAGGTGAAGTACTCGTTAAGCAACATCACCGTGCCTTGTGCACCGAGGCTCTCAGTTATTGTGGTGAATCCTCGGATATCCGAAAACAAAATCGTAGCAGACACGCTTTGACCACCAAGGGCCTCGGAACCGCTTGCAACTAGCTTGTCGGCAATCCCTGGATCCATGTAGCGGGACATCGTAGACTTAAGCCGCTTTTCGTTTGAAATATCTTCGATCAACAGCATTGAGCCAATGGGCTTCCTTTCAGCCGATAAAAGAGGCATAGCGGTGAGATTGACCGACAAAGCCTCATCTGCAACCCTGAGGTCATGTTCTACGGTAACTTCAGGTTCCATTGTCTGCGCACATAACGCGAGCTTTTCAAGGACCCATGCGTTTTCACCGTCAAAGAAACTGTCAATCGATTTTAGTAATACATCGGAAGCACTTGTTCCGAATAAACGCAGGCCTGCCGCGTTACAAGTAACAATACGGCGTTGATCGTCCATAGTAATTACTGTGCTTGACATCGACTCCAGCATCGCTTCGTTATAATTTTTCATATTTTGTACATCGGTGAACAGCTTTGCATTTTCTAATGCAATGGCGATCTGCGCCGTGAAAGCTCGCAGCCATCCTTCGTCGCTCTCGCGAAAAGGCCCCCCGTGCTTATTAAGCACCTGAGTGACACCGATTGTCTTTCCACCTTTATTTACGATGGGCACACAAAGAATCGAACGAGTGAAGTAACCTGTCTTTTTGTCGAAGGCAGGATTGAACCGCATATCCGCATAAGCATGAGGAATATTGATTGACTTACCAGACTGAAAAACTGCGCCTGCAATCCCGAGGTGATTGGGTAATCGAATCTGCATCGACTCTAAGCCTTGACCAACTTCTGACCAAAGTTGATTCGTTTTCTCATCATTCAAAAATAAAGTAGAACGATCTGCATTTAAAAATTTTGTCGCAGCCGTCATTACTTTACTTAAAAGAGAACTGAGTTTGATGTCGCCTGTGACTTCGGCAACTACATCGATAAACTCAAGTTCTTGCGCTTGCAAGGCCTTCATACGCTCTATATGTTGGGCACTTTGTAAAGCCAGCGCGCCTTGACGGATCATGGCCTCAAATCGATCCAAATCTTTTTTAGTAAATTTGCCCCTATGTTTGTTAAGCGTTTGAGCTACCCCAATAATCTCCCCTCGAACCGTTCGAATAGGAACACATAGAATATTCCTAGTTAGGAAACCGGTCTGCTCGTCTACTGTCCGATTGAATCTGGGGTCTTTGTAGGGATTATCAATGAGCAAGGGCTCACCCTTAGTGAAGACAGCACCTGCGATACCGCTATGATTAAGAATACGTATTTCTCGTTTAATATTACCTTGCGCAAATCGTGAGTACAGCTCGCCGGATGCGGGATCGTTCATAAAAAGTGTTCCACGCTCAGTTCCAATGGCGGCTGTAGTCATTTCCACAAGCTCTCGCAGCACATCATCAAGCTGATCAAAGCTAGCCATTCGACGAGACACTTCCAGCAATAACTCAGCGTCTTCGAGTCTTTGCTGAAGCTGTCCAAGGCCCTGCGGGGATCGAACGCGCTTGGTCTGCGTTACAGGCGATTTGCTAACCATGGACTGTGAGCTTGAGTTATCAGGGGGCATCGCTAACCTTTTGTAGCATCCGTTAAAAGCAATCTGTCACGAAGCTTATCGAGTTGGTCACGAGTCGCCCGCACAGCTTCTCTAAGTTGATAATTCTCACTTGCGAGCGTTTGAGTTGCAGTATCAATGGCAGACGCTTTTTGCGCTGACTCGTCTTCAAGTTGCTGTCGGAGCGCCTGAATCATTTTTTGTAACTCTGCAACTTGAGCCCCCATCGTGTTGCGGATATGAGAGACAAGCCGTTCACGGTCGATACCCGCCTTTTCAAGCTGTTCTCGCATTTCGACGATGGTCATACCCATCTGCTTGATCTCTTGAGCATGATCCGCCTGTAGCCGATCTACTGCCTGTTGGTGATGTAATTGCTCTGACTCCATACGTTGGCGCATATGAATGACAGACTGCTGAAGGTGACGATTCTCGGACGCGAGCCGCTCATGCTCAGGATCGATAATCGTATCGTCTCGGCGCTTAAAAGTTTTCGATCGATTATTTGATTCTCGATTCGAGGAGGCCGAACTAGTTACACCCTCTTCTCCCATCTTTTGACGCGCCTTGCTCATCTCAAAACTATGGCTCCTTAGTTCAATAAAGGACTACTTTTTACACAACGATGCTCCTTGTTGCGCTCCCGTTTTAGTTTAGCGTACGCTAACCCTTTCGTTCCGCGTTCAGAGCAGGGGCGAAGCCATAGGATGGCAACGTTATGCCCCTTTATATAAGTAATCCATTGTTAATTAGCCGTTAAGACAAATCTGGACTTGTTCAGGCGTAAGACTGAATTGATGCCTAAAGTGCGATCTAAATTCTTGATAATGATGGTAACCAACCTTTATAGCGATCATTTTTAAGTTTATATTCGCACGATGGTGTTTGATAAGATCGAGTGCGCGATGTAGGCGCAAGCTTTGAATCCACACTTGAGGAGTACTTCCAGTGCTAGCACGACAGATCCGAAAGAGCAGGGGAAGGGAGATATCGAGCGTTTGGCAAATCTCGTGATTGGTGATCTCGCGATGAATATTTGCTTGGATGAATGCCAAGACCCTATCGAGAGTTAGGTCACAATGTTTACGCGAACCGGTTGAAATACCCACAGAATCTTGATTTTCTATTTTGAGCAAGTCGAGCAAAAGCTCGAGGAAAACCGACCGTGCGTCCTTTGCAGTGAGTTTTTTGGCGCACAGCGATTGGAATGCCTGTTGTAATTGTCCGATTGGGACAGCAAAACGTGGGTGACGTAGGTCCCGTATTCTTAAGTTGGAGGTGATTAGGGTTATACCTATTTGCCTTGCAAGTTCAGACAACTCAACGATCGATGGATCGTCGAGCTGCACGACTAAAGACGCTACATCGCTGCTCTTGGATTGGTACTCGCCAGGACCAAGTATCGCGGCCTCGCTCCCAGCCGTGACGCTGAAGCTAGGCCCGCCTCGTACCGCATACTGAGAGCTACCAAATTTAGGAACAACCAACTGCACCCCTGAGTGAATCACAAATCGCTTTGTTGATGCACTATGCGCACCGCAGCTTACAATAATGCCGTCAAGCACGGCGTCAAAACGATAATTAACAGCTTGCGACAAGGTCTGATTTTCTGAACGTCGTTTTCTTGATCCATCTGAATGCAATTCCACATCGAGAAGCTCGCGGCTCGGAAGAGCTGTTCGTTTCCAAGCAGATTCACCAACTGCTCGACACAAGTGATCAAAACCGATCGGTAGATGCCGAATCAGATGTAGATCAGCGTCTACACCGTTTGACACTAAATGAGAACCGTTAGTCGAAGCGAAACTTCCTTTCGCGGAATAACAAACTCCTTTCATGGAAATAGAAGCATGAGGGTGTGAAGAAAGTTCTGTCGAGGGTGCAAGTTTTTACTTAGACAATCTATGATATGTCAAACGAACCTCCCGCTCATGATCCTGATGGCGAGGTCTAATCTTGAAATTGAAACGAAGGAGTAACAGATGGCGAAGTGGGGGAAAAAAAGTGAGGGGAAGAAGGCCAAAGCTCGCCCATTAGAGGCCCAAAAGTCATTGGATGGGAAAAACCAAACAAAAAAGGTTGCGCACGCGCCCTCTGATCATGGCGTTATGGCTAACGATAAATCGTTGCCCCAAGCGGATACTGGCCACTTCACCCACGATGATCTTCATAAGCAGCCGCGCGAAGAACTATCTAAGAAGCAGTATGAAAAAGAGCTGAAGAAGCTTTTCTTAGAGCTGATCAAACTGCAAGAGTGGGTAACGACGACAAAGGCCCGCGTAGTCGTGATCTTCGAAGGCCGTGACGCTGCGGGCAAAGGTGGTGTCATAAAACGCATAACCGAGCCTCTTAATCCGAGGGTATGCCGCATCGCGGCGCTCGGAACCCCATCCCCCAAAGAGAAAACCCAGTGGTACTTTCAGCGCTATGTTGCTCAACTGCCTGCAGGGGGTGAGATCGTTCTATTTGATAGATCTTGGTATAACCGTGCCGGCGTCGAGCGTGTGATGGGTTTCTGCACGGACGATGAATATAAGGACTTCTTACACGCCTGCCCGGAGTTTGAGCACTTGCTGGTACGCTCAGGCATTATCCTCATCAAGTACTGGTTCTCGGTGAGCGATGACATTCAGGAAGAGCGCTTTCGAGAGCGGGCCGAAAATCCACTCAAGCGCTGGAAGCTTAGTCCGATGGATTTAGAATCACGCGATAAGTGGGTGGAATACTCCAAAGCCAAGGATGCGATGTTTATGCACACCGACACACGGCATGCTCCCTGGTACGTCGTCAATGCCGATGTCAAGGAACGTGCAAGGCTTAACTGCATCTCCCATATGCTGCAGAAAATCCCCTACCACGCCGTTAAACTGCCTGAGATCAAGTTTGGCAAACGCAAGAAGATCCCCTCGAATTACGTACGTCCACCCATGAGTAGCCAGAACATCGTTCCTGACTACTTCTAACCAAGGCAGATCGTGGATAAGCGCTCGCAGCTCACGGGCGATCTTTGGGGCGGCTTCGCTGCCATGTTGGTGGCATTGCCGGCAGCCATTGCTTTTGGGGTCACCATTTTTGCGCCCTTGGGCGCAGCGTATGCGGGCAAGGGCGCACTTGCAGGCATGCTTGGGGTGACTGCACTTGGGTTGATTGCAGCAAGTTTTGGAGGAACTCAACGCCTTATCTCGGCACCCTGTGCGCCAGCGGCGGCCGTTCTTTCGGCCCTCGCCCTGCAGTTTGTGCAACAGGGCCAAGAACCCTCCACGATTATTCTTTTGCTCTTTTTGATTGCCTTTGCAACGGGCTTGCTGCAAATCGGCTTCGGTGCGCTGCGTATTGGCACGCTCATTAAGTTTATGCCCTTTCAAGTGGTGAGCGGATACTTGACGGGCGTTGGTCTCATCATGATTTTTGGTCAACTTACTAAGCTGCTAGCAACACCCAAAGGTATGCCATGGTGGGAAGCGCTAAAGGTACCTGAGCAATGGGCACTACACAGCGTTGCTGTTGGCGTTGCAACCGCGGCGTCTATGGTCTTCGCCCCTAAGCTCACGACGAAGATCCCCGCTGTTATCCTCGGACTACTTGGCGGCGTCTTAGTCTATTGGTTCTTAGCTCTAAGCCTAGTCCCAGAACTCTCCAACCTCGAAGGCAACCGCTTTGTCATCGGACGATTAAGCGCGGACATCGGGGGCTTAGTTGAGGCGGCCGCCTCGCCATGGACCAGCATCTTTCATTCGCCACTTCCCAAGCTCGAACATATTTTGTTACCAGCGCTCACACTTGCCGTACTCTTATCCATCGACACCCTCAAGACTTGCGTCGTGCTTGATGCGATGACAGGCAGCCGTCATCGTTCCAATAAGGAGCTAATCGGACAAGGCTTGGGCAATCTGGCGGCGACTGTGATCGGTGGCGTTCCAGGTGCTGGAACGATGGGTGCAACCATGGTGAATAAGGCAAGTGGTGGTAATAGCTTTCGTTCGGGTATCTTTCAAGGCATCTTCGCGCTAATCGCGGTCTTGCTGCTAACGCCGATCATTGCGTGGGTGCCGATCGCCTCGCTGGCAGCGCTGTTGATGGTCATCGGTTGGAGAATGATTGATTGGCATGCCATTGAACTTCTTAAGCACCGAGATACAATTCTTGACTTTGTCATTATTGCAGCAGTCTTTTTAGTAGCCAGCACCTATAGTTTGATAGCAGCTTCTGGCCTCGGCGTTGCTCTTGCTATGTTCATGTTCATTAAAGAGCAAATCAACACTTCGACAGTACGGCGTCATTCAACGGGTAGCCGTATGTTTTCAAAAAAAGTGCGAAGCGACTTGCACCGCGAGCATCTTACTCAAGTCGGTGACAGCACTTCAATTTTTGAGCTTCAGGGAAGTTTGTTTTTTGGAACAACTGACCAACTATATCAGTCGATTGAAGCTGAAGTCAGCCGTGCAAGCTACCTGGTACTTGATTTCCAACGCGTGCAGTCAATTGACCTTACCGCTGGCCACATGTTTGAGCGAATTCAAAATAGCCTAGCGCAACGTGATGCCTGGCTTGTCTTGTCCCGCGTACCAGGTAAGCTACCAACTGGGCGAAATTTACGTGACTATGTGGATCAAATCGGTCTCACAAAACACCCAAGAACCAAACTTTTCGAAGAACTAAGTGATGCGCTTGAATGGATCGAAGACGACAGACTCTCGAAGTTAGAGCATCAAGGAAATGATGATTTAGCGCTTGCACTTCATGAGTTTGATTTACTAAAGGGTGCACCAAGCGCGCTGATCGAAGCCCTAAATAAGGTCTACGAGACTAAACGATATTCAAATGGCTCCGCCATTTTTAAGCATGGCGACCCAGGCGACTCGCTAATGCTCATTGCAAAAGGACAAGTGCGGGTTACGCTCAAACTTTCTGAACGGCAAACCATTCACATCACCACGCTAGGACGTGGTCAGTTTTTCGGTGAAATGTCATTTTTGGATGGCGCCAAAAGGAGTGCAGACATTTCGGCTATTGACGACTGTGTGATTTACAGCCTCGCTAGGCCTCAATTTGATCACGTAGTGGCAGGTAACGAGCAGTTTACTGTGGCGCTCTTAATGAGACTACTGGAAACTTTTTCCTCAAGGCTGCGCCACAGTAATGAAGAGTTACGCGAACTCAAAGAAGCCTAACTTGATATCGTTTGTTGTATGACTTAGACCTCGTCTCATGGCCAAACGAAGCGATCAGCGCAATCCGGTCTGGTATGAGTAGATCACCATCACTTGTTAACTATTAGAGGAAAGGGAGAAAAGCTCGATGGATCTTAAAGGAAAGCACGCACTCGTCACTGGGTCGACGAGTGGCATTGGCCTTGGCATCGCAGAGGGGCTAGCAAAAGCAGGCGTAAACCTAGTGCTCAATGGCTTTGGTGATAAGAACGACATTGAAGCCTTGCGAATGCGACTCGCTACCGATTACGGCGTTCAGGTGCTCTACGACGGTGCAGATATGAGTAAAGGCTCTGATATTGCACGGATGATGTCAGAGTTGGCAGCCAAAACAGGTGGCATAGATATTGTTGTCAATAATGCAGGTATTCAACACGTATCACCTGTTGAAGAATTCCCCGATGCCAAGTGGGATGCGATCCTTGCCATTAACTTAAGTTCTGCATTTCACACGACCAAGGCAGCGATGCCTTATATGAAAAAGCGTCGCTGGGGACGTATTGTCAACATCGCTTCAGCTCACGGCTTAGTTGCATCGCCCTTTAAGTCTGCTTACGTCGCTGCTAAGCACGGCATTATGGGATTTACCAAAACTATTGCACTTGAGTGCGCTGAAGACGGTGTAACAGTCAATGCGATCTGTCCTGGCTATGTGCTCACGCCTCTAGTCGAAAAGCAAATCCCCGATACCGCCAAAGCAAGAGGGCTTACTGAAGAGCAGGTCAAAAAAGATGTGTTGCTTGCCGCCCAACCAACAAAGCAATTTGTAACGGTTGAGCAAATTGCCGCCACAACACTATTTTTATGTTCCGATGCTGCTGCATCAATTACTGGCTCACACATTGCCGTTGAAGGTGGTTGGACTGCACACTAACGTTGAACGACGAGAAAACACGAGGGAGCTTTTGCCCCATTCAGATTTATAAGTTTAATCATTAAAATATGGAAAGGGAGGGGCTATGGCTGAACGGGGTGTTAAAAAGCGATCAGCGATGCGTGCAGGCAAAAGGCAAACAAGTCTCGCGAGGCCTACATCAGATGGGAACGATCAGGACCTAGGCCCAACTCGCACGATTAATCTCGCACTCCAAGGCGGTGGTGCTCATGGAGCGTTCGCCTGGGGCGTCCTGGATCGTTTACTTGAAGACGGACGTATTGACGTTGAGGGCGTTTCCGGGACAAGCGCAGGATCTATGAACGCAGTTGTGCTTGCTTATGGACTGATTGATGGCAAGGATGCGGCACGTCAGGCCTTACATGATTTCTGGAAAGCCACGTCGGACGCAGGCGAACGCTACAGCCCATTGAAACTTTTCCCTTGGGAGAAATTCTTATATGGTCACAACATAGAACATTCAATCGCGAACCACTTCTTTAAAGCCATAACCCACAACTTTTCTCCTTACCAACTAAATCCGAGTAACTTTAATCCACTGCGCGAAGTGCTCGAACAGCAGGTGGACTTCGAGCGCCTTGGCAAGCTTGCAAAGGTTAAGCTTTTTCTTGCCGCAACAAATGTGCGTACTGGCAAAGTTAAAGTATTTGGACAAGATGAGCTGATTAGCTCGGATATGGTCCTCGCATCAGCCTGTTTGCCGTACCTATTCCAGGCCGTAGAAGTTGCAGGAGAGCATTACTGGGACGGTGGCTGGATGGGCAATCCTGTCTTATATCCTCTTTTTTATCACACCAAAACCCGTGATGTTGTGATCGTTCATATCAATCCCATCGAACGGCCAGGCCCTCCGACAAGTTCCGAAGACATCATGAATCGGATTAACGAAATTAGTTTTAACTCATCACTCATCAAAGAGCTACGAGCGGTGTTCTTTGTTCAAAAGCTCATGGACGAAGGCTGGATCAAAGATGAGTACAAAAGCAAGATGAAATATGTACTCATGCATTCGATTCGGTCTGATGCAGCCATGTCTGATTTATCGGTTGCAACAAAGTTTTCGTCTGATTGGGAATTTTTAACAATGCTTCGGGATCGCGGGCGAGTGTTTGCTTCCGAGTGGCTAGATAATAATTTTGAACACTTAGGCATTCGATCCTCAGTTGATTTGAAAACGGAGTTTCTTTGAGATGAAGGTTGCCGATATCCTCTTAATGCCATCCATGCCAGCGTGCGCGCCCAGCTACCCTATGGGCCCTTATCGGTTTGTCAACCGTGAGTACATGATCATCACCTATGAAACCGATCCCCAAATGCTCCGCGCCGCGGTTCCTGAACCACTGGTACCAAACGCTGAGAACCACGTACTGTATGAGTGGATACGTATGCCTGACAGCTCAGGGTTTGGTGACTACACCGAAAGCGGTATGGTAATCCCGTGCTTATTTCAAGGTGAACCGATTAATTTCACAGCGCAAATGTATCTCGATGACGAACCACCCATTTCTGCGGGGCGCGAAATCTGGGGGTTTCCAAAGAAGTATGCACTTCCAGTTTTAAAAACACATTCCGATACACTTACAGGAACGCTACATTACGCAGACCAATTGGTTGCCATGGGCACGATGGGCTACAAACACCAACCCGCCCCTGGCGGACTTGCAGCTACAGCAAAATCCATGACAAAGACCCAGTGCAATTTGAAGATCATCCCTGATGTTGATGGGAGTCTGAAAATTTGCCAGCTTGTTGCTTACAACCTCACTGATATCGAAATCAAAGGCAGTTGGATTTCTCCAGCTAGGCTGCAGTTGATTCCCCATGTCAATGCGCCGGTTGCGGATTTGCCAATCAGGCAAATTATCGGTGGCAAACATTTTGTTGGCGACTTGAGTCTTCCGCATGGACGAGTCTTACACGATTATCTGGCTTAGACGTTTTCTTGCTCCTGTAAGGCGATCTTAAGGACTTTCTATGCATTCCGATCTGATTCGTAACTTGCCGTCGATGCCTTTGCAAAGCCCAACCTATCCGCGTGGGCCCTATCGATTTCGTAACCGTCAGTACATGGCGCTTCCCTATCACACGTCCATGCAGGCCATTATTGATGCCCTGCCAGAGCCTCTTGAGCCTGACGGTGACACGGTCGTAGTGCAGTGGCTTGACCTTCCCGATGGTGAGGGTTTTGGAAGCTATGCCGCGGTTGCTCAAGTGATCCCTTGTCGATTTCGGGGTGAATCGTGTAATTATATTCATCAAATGATTGTCAACAACGCCCCTCCGCTTGCTGCAGGCAGGGAGATATGGGGTTATCCGATGAAGTTTGGAGATCCCAAGCTGACAGTTATAGCGGATACGATCACAGGCGAGCTTCGGTATGCGCATCAGACGGTTGCCGTGGGAACAATGACATATAAGCACATGGTTTCGCATCAAACAGGCAAAGAACTTGCCCTCTTGTTGGCACGAACCCAGGTTACTTTAAAAATCATCCCCGGCATTGACGGTCGACCGCAAATCGCCCAACTGGTGGGTGTTAACTTTGAAGACGTCGTGGTTCATGGTGCATGGCTCGGTTCAGGCAGGCTCGAAATGAACGCATCGGTCAATTGCCCACTTAGCGATTTACCGGTCTTAGCGATGGGGCAAGCCAGCCATCTTGTCACCGATATGACGCTACCCTATGGAAGAGTGCTTCACGATTACCTTGCATAATTTGACAATACGCTGTTTGTTTTGGATCAAAAAATCGTTTGCGCCAAACCATGTTGGGAATTAGGATTCACATACGGAATTAGCCAAAATTTAAGGGGCGTCTAAAGCAAGAAAGGGCCAGATCGTTGAAAAGAAGTGCGATTCCAAATTGGTTTCAATGCTGTTGGGGCCGCTTCACTGGTAACGCGGTCAATCGATTCGCAGGCATCGAATGGGTCTGAATAAGAGTTTTCGAATCATTTGGAGCTACTGCCAAAGCGCTTGGGTTGTTGTGGGCGAGTGCACTGCCGGTAAGGGTAAATCCAAAGGAAAGTCCTTGCGCTGTCAGATTCTACTAGCAGCTCCAGCATATCTTTTGATGCACGAAACAAGCCTTGCTCAAGTGCAAGGACTTTTGGAACCCACCGTTCGCGCTGGCCAAGCTTATGTTTCGCAGACCAGCCCCAATAGGCTCGTCATCGAGCAACAAAGCCAACGTGCAGTGATTGATTGGAAAAATTTCTCAATAGCACAAGGGCAAAGCCTTCAGTTCATCCAACCTTCGGCGCGTTCGATTGCTCTTAATCGCGTAACGGGACAACAAGCCTCCATCATCGAAGGGCAGCTAAGTGCTAATGGCCAAGTTTGGGTACTGAATCCCCAAGGCGTGATTATTGGCAAGCAGGGACGAGTCGATACTCAGGGGTTTTTAGCGACGACTTTGGGCTTGTCCAATGAGGATTTTCTCCAAGGTAGTTACCGCTTCTCCATGGCTCACCACTCGCAAGGCTCAGCAACTGCGACTGGCGTCATTCAAAACAATGGAACCATCAATACCCCTGGCGCATACGCAGTCTTAGCGAGTGACGAAGTAATAAATAACGGTCTTATTCAGGCGCGGCTCGGTACGATTGCACTTGCAAGTGGGGAAGCGATGACGCTTGACTTTGTCGGCGATCAATTGCTTCGTGTCGATATTACCGAGCCGATTCGCCGTGCGCGAGCGGGTGGATTTGCCATCGAAAATCTTGGCATGCTCAGCGCCCAAGGAGGGCAGGTGCTCTTGACAGCACGAGGCACCAAGGATGTGCTGAACCAAGCAATCAACACGCAAGGTCTGATCGAAGCGACAAGTGCCAAGCTCATCAACGGTTCGATTGTCCTCGACGGGGGAGCATCAGGGCTTGTTCAAGTTGATGGCTCACTCAATGTAAGTGGCATGCAAGCGGGTGAGCGAGGCGGCAGCGTGCGCGTAATCGGTGCCGGCATCACACTTAGCGATAAGGCCATGCTTGACGCCCGAGGCGATCTTGGGGGCGGCATCATTCACCTCGGGGGCGGTTGGCAAGGTGCATTGGCCGAGGGTCATTCACCCGCTATCAGAAACTATGTGGCGGCTGGTGCAACGCTGGATGCGAGCGCCGTCAATGAAGGTAATGGCGGTGAGATCGTCGTTTGGAGTGATGTTAAAAATTCTAATGCTCATACATGGGCTTTAGGCACCTTCGCAGCGACGGGTGGCTTACTAGGCGGTCATGGTGGTCGCATTGAAACATCTGGTTATGGCCTATCGGTCAATGGCATTCGGGTTAACGCGGCTGCAACTTCAGGGAAAGCTGGCGAATGGTTGCTAGATCCGGTTGACATCACAATTTCTGACACGATTTCGCCTACTAACATTTCATCAGGCATCTTTGGAGGGACAGGGACAGAGAGCTTTCTGCAAGTATCGGGACTCTTTGGGGGAACATCAGATAACAGTGGACTTTATCCGGGTACGTCGGGACTCATTGGTAGCACCGATTTCTTCTCGCAAAACTCAACAACGACCGTTATCTCGCCTTCGACCATCGCCTCCGGACTGGCATCCAGTAATGTAACGATTCGAACGGCAAACGGATCGACGACAGGATCTGGAAATATTTATATCAACTCGAACATTGATTTCCCGGATGTTTCAAATAGAACGCTCTATCTATTGGCAGATGGGGTTATTACCGCAAATTCAAGTTCTATAACCATAAATGGGCCTGCAAGCACAACAAATAAAGGAACAGTTGTTTTCGCTCAGGGCGGGAACTCGAGCTTTCAAGGGAGGTTGACACGTAACTTAGATTTTGTGAAATCTGGGGTTGGAGAACTTACGCTAACGCAAACTCAATGGGGTACAAGCGACGGTCAGGCTGCCTTTATAGAGCAAGGATCATTAATCACCAATGCCAACAACAATCAGCGCGGCACGCTCGGATATGCAAGCGATATTGTTATTGGACCGGGCGCTGAAGTAAGGGTATCAGGGCAACAAGAGAACAGCTACGTCGGAACTGATGCGTACCCGAGAACAACGATTGAAGCAGGCGGCAAGCTCAGGGACGCAAGTAACGATTCTGGCAAGAGTCGTGCGAATCACTTGGGAGAAATGGTACTGGCGGGAGGAAGTATTGAGTCGACTAATTCGAATACTTCGTGGGCAACCTGGCTTTTCGACAAAAAAGTTACTGCTAAAGCAAACACATTGAGCTCGATTAGTGGTGGCAACATGTCGTTAAATAAGAGTAGCGAGATTGCAGTTGAAGGGAACGCTGAGCTATATATTAGTTCGAATATAAATTCGTACACGGATACAGGCTTTGCAAGCATTGGCAACCGTCTTCTCAAGACTGAGGCAGGCACTCTCACGCTATCAGGTAACAATACGTTTACGGGTGGTACCACCATCAACGGCGGCACTCTATCGATATCCTCAGATGCAAACCTCGGTACCGCACCTGGCACATCCACTTCATCTCATCTTGTTTTAAATGGCGGAACCCTCGCCTACACGGGGTCTGATGCATTAAACGCTAACCGTGGCATCAGTCTTGGTACAAACGGCGGAACCATTAATGTCACATCAGCGCTTAGCTATGGCGGGATTATCGCCAACGCCTCAGGCTCTCCGGGAAGTTTGACCAAATCTGGTACAGGTAACCTAACTCTTTTAGGAGCTAATACCTATAGCGGTAGTACGACAATTAGTGGTGGTGCTCTTCAGATAGGAAACGGAGTGAACACTGCTGGGAGCATATCGTCCAGCGCAAACTCCGCTCACCCTGCTTTCGTTGATAGTGGAGCGACACTCGTATATTACAAGAAGACTGGCGGTCTTAACCTAACCGACCATATAAGAGGATCAGGCAATTTGAAGTTTCTTGGGACAGGCGCTTACGATGATCGCGGTAATGATTACTACGACTACAGTTTTTATAATGTAATAAATCAAACAAGCTCTTTTACGGGTACCGTCTTCGTTGACAAAGCAAGACTTAAGTTGTCTGCATCGATCGGGGCAAACACCTATTACCCAATTATTAACGTATTGGAGAAAGGAGAGATCTATCAAATCGGGGGAGTTATCAACAATCCGGCCAATATTTCTGGCCACGGGTGGCTTGAGAATGGTCACGGTGAACCTTCAAACGGAATAGGGCTCGGTGCTATTCGCATTAATAATAATGGCAACTATGCGGGAAATATTACTCTGGTAGGCAACGCTTCCATCAGCACTTACTACGATCAAGCTGGAACGATAAGCGGGGCAATTTCGGGCTCCGATTATGACTTAGTCATAAACAAATTTGGCCCTGGTACCCTCACACTAAATCAATCTGTCACGACGCGCAGCACCACAGTTACACAAGGAACAGTCAACATAGGTGAGAACCTGGCAATCAACAATCTGAACGGGGGGGTTTCGAGTAAAGTAAGAATTGGAAATGATAAAACTCTAGAAATCGGAGGCTCTTTGAACTCTGCATTCCAAGGGGTTATCGAGAATTCCTCAAATACTCAGCCAGGCTCCCTCAAAAAGTCTGGTGCTGGCACGCTCACCCTCTCAGGTAGCAATACGTTTAGGGGTGGTACCACCATCAACGGCGGCACTCTATCGATATCCTCAGATGCAAACCTCGGTACCGCACCTGGCACATCCACTCCATCTCATCTAGTTTTGAATGGCGGAATCCTCGACTACACGGGGTCTGGTGCTTTAAACGCTAACCGTGGCATCAGTCTTGGCACAAACGGCGGAACCATTAATGTCACATCAGCGCTTAGCTATGGCGGGATTATCGCCAACGCCTCAGGTTCTATTGGAAGTTTGACCAAATCCGGTCCTGGGGCGCTTACCCTCTCAGGTAACAATACCTATGCGGGTAACACGAATGTTCTTCATGGTAATTTGGTTCTGCAAGGCTACCACGCTCAATTATCCTCGGGTCCAAATTACAATATATATAACAGTGGCACACTGACTTTTGGTCATTCCGATGTTTTCGGAAACCATAGCGCCAATATTCAAACAGTTCTCAGCATATATGACGGTGGCATCGTCACAAATAGTGGTAGTTCATTCAATCGCCTGGGCGCACTAAATTTTCAAGGTAATGGCATCCTAACCTCAACAGGTAGTTCATCGGGGATGGCTTGGGCCCTCGCTGGAGGTGTAACAGTTGCAGCTGGTAAAACGGCTAGCATTACAGGTACCGGCGCTGTTCAGCTAGGGTCAGATACCGTAACAGGGACCACTTTTACAACAGATAATGGTTCGAGTTTAGCTGTTTCCGCAAATCTAAAGGATGGCTCCACGACAGTGTGGCCAACCCCTCAGAATTCGAGTTTTCTCACCAAGTTAGGCAACGGCACTCTCACGCTATCAGGTAACAATACGTTTAGGGGTGGCACTTACATAAGCGGTGGAGTACTAATTGTTGGACACAACGAGGCGCTTGGAACGGGAACGGTTATCGTCGGTTCATTGGCAAACTCAACGGCAACGCTAGATGTCAATGGTAAAAACATTGCCAATGTTCTCATGCTGTCTGGGATAGGTGAACAAGGAACTGGAGCACTCAGAAACAGTAGCGATATAAGCGCTACGGTAAGTGGCAATATCAACCTTTCAGGAGCGACAAGCATTGGCGGCATCGGAGCCTTGAATGTCTCAGGAATTATTTCGGGTGATGGCTCACTAAAAAAGATTGGAAACGGAACACTTACGTTATCTGGTATCTCTTCTAATAACTATACTGGTAGTACCATTGTCGAGTCAGGAAGATTAGTCACTTCTAAAGTAGAGGCGATTCCGAACCTAGCGAATTCAACTATTACTGTAGAAAAAGATGCAACTTGGGAGCTTACGACATCGGATCAATGGGGCGTAGATTACAGTCCTAGTCCGTTGACTAAAGTAGCGCTGCACGGGACATTAACAAACGGTGTGAATCCCGTAGTTAACATGCTAGGCGACTTAAGCCTTTTTGATGGTGCAACACTAACCTCACAAAATTCCGCCTATAACACTGCTGCTTGGCTACTCAAAGGCAAGGTTTTCTATGAAGGTTCAAGCACGCCTGGTACGGTAATTTTTAATGGGTTAACCATCGGTCTTTCCGGCGGAAATGGGTCGGGTATCACTAGAGTATTTGAAATAGGTCAGAATAAGACCCTCAAAATTGAATCTGTCTTACGAGGAGGTTGGAATGGCCAATCTGCTGCGTTTACGAAAACTGGTCCTGGCACTATCATTCTTTCAGGCGCTAATACCTATCTCGGCGGCAGTACCCTAAGTGGTGGTGTCTTAAGCCTAGGGTCAAGTGGAGCGATAAGTAGCACGGGAAGTATCACCTTTGACGGAGGAACCCTCCAATACTCAGCGGCTAACAATACAGATTACTCAAATCGTTTCTCTAGCTCAAATTCTCAAATTTTTCGTATTGATACAAACGGGCAACATGTCTCATTTGGTACAGCCCTTCCGAACAATTCGAGCTCACTTGTTAAAACCGGGTTAGGTACTCTGACCCTCTCGGGTGCTAATGGCTATAGCGGTGGCACTACCATCACCCAAGGAACGCTCGCGGTAACTGCTGATAACCGCTTACCGAGTGCAGGCACAATCACAATCGATGGTGGCACTCTCGACATCGGTTCGACTTCTCAATCGCTAGGCTCGCTCACCTACAGCAGCGGTGTAATCGAAGGACTCGGGACACTTTCAGCAAGCGGCAGCTTCAGCTTTAACTCAACAAGTGATTACATCCTTGCAGCAAAGCTAGATGGCCCTGCCTCACTCACTAAAACAGGCTTAAACACCCTCACCCTCTCAGGTAACAACACCTATAGCGGTCATACGGCGATTAATGGAGGCATGCTACAAATTGGCGCTGGCGGCACTTCGGGCAGTCTTACCAGTTCTTCTATCATTAACAACGCAGGGCTTAATTTTAACCGTAGCAACGATCTAACCTATGCCGGCACAATCTCGGGTTCGGGTACCTTCACTAAGTCTGGCACGGGCACCCTAACCTTCTCAGGTAACAACACCTATAGCGGTACTACGACGATTAGTGGAGGCACGCTACAAATTGGCGACGGCGGCAATTTGGGCAGTCTTACCAGCTCTTCTATTATTAACAACGCAGGGCTTAATTTTAACCGTAGCAACGATCTAATCTATGCCGGCACCATCTCAGGGCCTGGCATTATCACCAAGTTAGGCAACGGCAGCCTTACCCTCTCAGAGAATAATACCTACAACGGTGGTACCACCATTAGTGGCGGTATTTTAAATGTCGGTACCCAGTCTGTGGGCTCGCTTGGCGCCATAACCTCATCGGCGATTGGTAGAGGCTCGATAACCATTCAAAACGGTGCTGCGCTCAATTTGCTCGGCCATTCGATTTACAACCCAGTCGTTATGGCTGGAGACGGTGTAGTAACCTACGGTGGTATCGCAACAGGCGCCCTTTTTAATTCGAGCAATTCGCCCTCTGCCGCTCACGGCCCGATTACACTCACAGGCAACGCAAGCATTCGATCCTATAACGGTACCTTACTCACACTCGGGTCGATCAGTGGTAACAGCTACAGCCTCTCCCTACAAAACAGTCAGTCCCTCAATACTTCCGGCGTCATCGGGTCGGATACTTCGATTACCGCTTCTGGACTTTTCTCAACCGATAGCACGCTAATCAATTCGACGCCGCAAGAAGTCGTCATCAACGGTCAGGTCAACCTTAATACCTTGTCGAGTCCTTGGAAGTTGACTATTAACGGTGATCTTGTACTAACGAGCCTTAACTTAGGCGGCAGTCTTACGCTTAACAGCAACGGTGCGAGCCAAATCAACGGCGTCATTGCCAACGCTTCAGGTGCCATAGGCTCTCTTACCAAAACAGGCTCAGGCACGCTTACCCTCTCAGGTAACAATACCTATAGCGGTACTACGACGATTAGTGGAGGCACACTGTCGATATCGTCAGATTCAAAACTTGGTGCCGTACCTGGCGCATACACTCCATCTCATCTAGTTTTAAATGGCGGAACTCTTGCCTACAACGGATCGGACGCGTTAAACGCTAACCGTGGCATCAGTCTTGGCTCAAACGGCGGAACAATTAATGTCACGAATGGGCTGAGCTATGGTGGCGTCATCGCCAACGCTTCAGGTGCCATAGGCTCTCTTACCAAGTCAGGCACCGGTACGCTCACCCTCTCAGGTAACAATACCTATAGCGGTACTACGACGATTATTGGAGGCACGCTACAAATTGGGGATGGCGACGCTTCGGGTAGCCTATTGAGTAATTCAATCATTAATAATGCAGCGCTCAGCTTTAACCGCAGCGATCCGTATAGCTACGGTGGAAGTATTTCTGGCACAGGAATCCTAACCAAAGCTGGCGTAGGCACGCTCACCCTCTCAGGTAACAACACCTATAGCGGTCATACGGCGATTAATGGAGGCATGCTACAAATTGGCGCTGGCGGCACTTCGGGCAGTCTTACCAGTTCTTCTATCATTAACAACGCAGGGCTTAATTTTAACCGTAGCAACGATCTAACCTATGCCGGCACAATCTCGGGTTCGGGTACCTTCACTAAGTCTGGCACGGGCACCCTAACCTTCTCAGGTAACAACACCTATAGCGGTACTACGACGATTAGTGGAGGCACGCTACAAATTGGCGACGGCGGCAATTTGGGCAGTCTTACCAGCTCTTCTATTATTAACAACGCAGGGCTTAATTTTAACCGTAGCAACGATCTAATCTATGCCGGCACCATCTCAGGGCCTGGCATTATCACCAAGTTAGGCAACGGCAGCCTTACCCTCTCAGAGAATAATACCTACAACGGTGGTACCACCATTAGTGGCGGTATTTTAAATGTCGGTACCCAGTCTGTGGGCTCGCTTGGCGCCATAACCTCATCGGCGATTGGTAGAGGCTCGATAACCATTCAAAACGGTGCTGCGCTCAATTTGCTCGGCCATTCGATTTACAACCCAGTCGTTATGGCTGGAGACGGTGTAGTAACCTACGGTGGTATCGCAACAGGCGCCCTTTTTAATTCGAGCAATTCGCCCTCTGCCGCTCACGGCCCGATTACACTCACAGGCAACGCAAGCATTCGATCCTATAACGGTACCTTACTCACACTCGGGTCGATCAGTGGTAACAGCTACAGCCTCTCCCTACAAAACAGTCAGTCCCTCAATACTTCCGGCGTCATCGGGTCGGATACTTCGATTACCGCTTCTGGACTTTTCTCAACCGATAGCACGCTAATCAATTCGACGCCGCAAGAAGTCGTCATCAACGGTCAGGTCAACCTTAATACCTTGTCGAGTCCTTGGAAGTTGACTATTAACGGTGATCTTGTACTAACGAGCCTTAACTTAGGCGGCAGTCTTACGCTTAACAGCAACGGTGCGAGCCAAATCAACGGTGTCATTGCCAACGCTTCAGGTGCCATAGGCTCTCTTACCAAAACAAGCTCAGGCACGCTTACCCTCTCAGGTAACAATACCTATAGCGGTGGTACGGCACTCGAGCAAGGCCTTATCCGACTTGGGTCAAGTACACAAGTCACCAACCGATTAATCACAGCAGGGCCAATTGGAACTGGAGCACTTGACGTAAAATCCGGTGCCACTTTGGATCTCAACGGTAATACGCTTGCAAACGCTCTCGTACTAAGTGGTCAGGGTCAGTCGAATCAGGGTGCTTTAATAAACACTTCAACCAGTGCCGCTACCGTCTTAGGTGATATCACCCTCACTGCCGATACGACAATGGCTACCCGCGGCGATCTAGTCTTTAGTTCAATCGATGGAACCACAGGTCTTGGAAACAGCGCCTCCTTGGGCATCAAGACTCAACCCTTGAGTCAATGGACTAGCTTAACGATTTCATCAGATTCTTCGGATCCCTATAGGCTCACTCTGAAGACATCGCCGAGCTTAGGCCTAGGACCTGGCGATGTCGTTCGCTTTTCAAAACTCGTCGGTGGAAAACTGAGCGAAGGATTCGGAGTCGTCACCTCAGTCAACGATGCTGCCGCAAGTGAGTTAAGCATTCGGACTGATTTTAAGATCGCGGGATCGTCTGAGTTTTCAATTGACAAGGTCGATACGACAGCACCCAAGCTCAGCTTAAAAAGCCTTGAGTCCAATGCAAGTAGCAGAATCACAATCGATCGGGCACTAGCTTTAGGAGGACTTACTGTTGACTCACAAGTTGCACTCAAGGTGACTGGTCAACAAATTGCTACGATCGGAAGCCAATCATTTAGTGGGCCCGTTGTAATTGATAACGCTTCGATTGGAGGTCCCTGTGCTTCCACTTGGCTCCTCGAGTGTTACTTCAATGAACAGATTTTTTCTAATCCAACGGTGTTCTCCTCACTAAAGGGATCGATTGATTTTCAATCAACCCTTAATAGCTACACGGCCAGTCCTTCAAATCGCTCGGTACTAATAACTCACGGCAATGTAGCAGGTGTTAGCACCGAGAACCCGGCTCTTAGGTTTTCCGATTCGGTCGGTGTGCAAGGTGAGTTTGGAGCCTTTATTGCTAAGGCACCCAGTATTGCAATCGGTCCAACGAACAGCTCGCTAAAAGCCAAGGCCATTGAACTTAAGGTCGCACCAGCCTCTGGCATAACAGCAATTCCCTCTGTTATATTAAATGGGCAAGTTACACTTGAACCCACTGTGAGTCGGTTGACGATCACCAGCGAAGGCGGATCATTGGTTACGAGTGGCGGTTTCTTGAGTAAAGCGATCGACCAAGAACTGTCTATTAGCCTCGCTTCAACGACGTCAGGAGTGAATACGGCAGGGACTTTGTGGGCGGATAAGTCCTGGGCGAGTCCGCAACTACCCTTCGGCCAGGTGACCGTAACTGCATCAAAGTTTTCGAGCTATGGTTCGGAATTCTGCTCAGTTCTCGACCCGTTGAACTGTAGCGCAAAAAGTCAAACGGTTAGTGTGTACACCAACAAGCTGCATGCTAAGCTCGAAAGTCCAACCTCAGTCCTTAGAGACGAGTTTCTAATCAATAAGGCGGCCGCTGAGGAAGCCGCAGCCAAAGCGGCTGCTGAAGCTGCTGCCAAGAAAGCTGCCGAGGAAGCCGCAGCCAAAGCGGCTGCTGAAGCTGCTGCCAAGAAAGCTGCCGAGGAAGCCGCTGCCAAAGCGGCTGCTGAAGCTGCTGCCAAGAAAGCTGCCGAGGAAGCCGCAG
>Ga0209358_10000870_pt1 | contig 25553 bp, 26 predicted proteins | sample LauGreFa1BDMLBSN_2_FD_187574 | JGI IMG/M metagenome (GOLD analysis project Ga0209358, IMG submission 187574) | Freshwater lake microbial communities from Lake Michigan, USA - Fa13.BD.MLB.SN (SPAdes) (version 2) | ecosystem: Environmental > Aquatic > Freshwater > Lake | place: Lake Michigan, USA...
ATGAACCAAGACCGAAACCATTGTTGAATTGAGAACCGTCGATAGTGAAATTATTCAATCTACTATCAGCAGCACCAAACGAACGACCATCACCCATAGGGTTGTACTTGGTGATTCCGTCAATAGTCCTAGCACCTGTGATGGGAACTGAAGTGAGTTCTCTTCTACCAAACTGTTGAGACGCACCAGTTCTATCCTTACTGAATGTGTTGTTTCTGTTTGTACCTACGACTACTTCTGACAAGGTTTTCACATCTGGAACCAACACAATTTCCAAGGTTGTTGTAATACCAAGGTTGGTGTTGATGTCAGTTAGTTCTTGCATTTTGTAGCCCACGTTAGAAACGTGAATCACATAAGGACCACCTGGACGCACAGCAGGAATGGTAAAATTACCTACTTTGTTTGTAGTAGCACGATATTCAGAACCCGTAGGTTGGTGAACAGCGTGTACTGACGCTCCCACTAAAGCATCTCCTTTTTCATTTTTCACTACACCAGACAGGGCAGAAGTTGTGATTTGCCCGAAAGATGCAAGCGTCACGAATAAGGATAAAAGTGACGTCATGATTGTTTTTTTCATGTTTGTTTTGTTTATTGGTTTATAAATAAAAAATCCCGAAGACGTGGCGCCAACGGGATTATTGTATTTTTCTGAGTTGATAAAGTAATGCAGTCGATATAAAAAATTCATATAAAAAATCTCCCCAACTTTCATAATTAGCCCCCGAAATACAAAAAACCCAATCGACTGAACAAACTTAATAATTTCTTAATTGAAAATCAATAGGCGAAAAAAAACCCCCGATTTCTCGGGGGCTTCGGATTACTTCTTAAGTTTTCCAAGAAGTCCTTTGATATGTGGTCCCACCACAACTCCGACAGCAACACCTAATAAGAAGTGCCAGTGCCATAAAAATTCAAAATTTTCCATACTCATTTTGATTTTTTTTAACTTTTAAAGATGATATTTCAATCCAAATCCTACAAGACTTGAATGTTTACCATCCTTAACAGTTCTTAGAATTGATTGTTCTAAGCACCATTTTTTGTTTATCCTATAACCAATGGAAGGAACATAAGTTAGTTGCCCTTTTTGTCCATTGAAGAAGGTAACACCACCGTCAAGTCCAACATGTAGACCTTTCTTTAGGTGCTTACGGAACCCAACTAAAGCAGGAATTCTTGCAAACCCGTCTTTATCTTGCATAAAACCAAGAGAGACATTCCAGTTTTTCTTTGAGAAATCTACTCTTTGACCCCATGCTTTGGAATCCCAATCAACATTTTTTGCAATTGGTGCCATAGCTGTTGCTCCTACGGAAATATCCCATCCACCGTCTTTTTTCTGAGCAAATGTTGCTAATGAGAACACTGTAGCAAAAAATAACAAAATGTGTTTTTTCATTTGTTTTTTGTTTATTGATTTATAAATAAAAATCCCATCACAAAATTCTTTCGAAAATGCGGATGGGACTGATATTTCTGTATTATAAATATCTTTTAAAAAAGAAAAATTAACCTTTTTGTTGTGTATTATCTATAAGATATTGACACTCAAACAATTGACAAGTTGTGGGTCTTATGTCATAGACCATACATGCTCTTAAATTCATGTTGTAAAATATACAAGGTCTTTTCGAATTGTTTGTATCAACCCTAAGTGCTGGATAATTTTGAGGTTGTTGCCAAGTCGCTTTATCGGGGAACAACTTTGAACCTTCTTGATGATTTATAAAAACATCATCATAATTTATTTTTCGTCCAAATTTATCAGACAAATCAGAAATAAATCTTTCTGGGTCTGAGTGTGGACCAATTATAAAATTTCTATCTGCTACGGTACAACAACCGCCATGATTGTTGTCAAAACCCAAACATTTATTACTACATATATTGCAATCAGAACCCATAATGTGAAAGTGGTGGAGAAGACGGGAGTCGAACCCGTGTCTTGTTCGCGATGACTATAAGTGACTACACGTTTATTACAACATTGTTTCTCAATGTTCCGAAATATTAAGTTTGATATATGTGGGAACCAAACTTACAAACAACCTGGTCTCAGAGTTATTTTAAAGGAGCTCTGACCTGTGACCCCTATAACGGACTTCTGTTCCTAGGTTTTATGTCCTTCCCGACCCGAATATTGAGTTCTTAATTCAATTAAGCCTCAACAACAGCTTCCTCAGCGATTAGACCGAGAGCAGCCATTTTAGCAAAAGTATTGCCAGTTGTGTTTCAAATCAGTTTTTAAGGAGTTAATTCAGCTCCTACGTGCCACCTATACCCACACACGCCAATCAATGCCGTGACTTCCCCATAGTTCAAATAACTTTCACAAATATAGGATAAATATTTTAATTAACAACTTGTATTTATTGTTATGGGTAAGTTTGACTTTTTCATTGGTCTGAAAAACTTCATCACAGGAAAAATTGATAAAAGTGAATTGATGAGTTTGGATGATAAAATTTATAAAATTAAAACCACAATAGACGGAAAATCTCTCATTTTTTACGATTTTGATTATGACTCTAAAGTCTTAGAAAATGCCGGATACACCCAAGATGATGTTTCAGTTTATTCCAACATGACATCTCACTATGGTAATAGTTATGAATTTTACTCGGATTATACTGGAATGGAGGATTTCGAATCAGGTTACGGTCCTTGGAATGAACTTGATGACGACAATTGGGAAAAATTAAAATACATTTCTCATTTCCTCATGAAGGAGCCTTTTTCTATGGACAATAGTTTTTTGGAAAGGTTTGCAAATAAATTACTCAACACTTTCCCAACAGAAACAAAAGAAATAGTCTACGACTACTCAAGAGAAAGAAATGAACAGATAACCAGTTCCGTAGCGGAACACGTTGAAAAAGAGGTAAAAGAATTTTTTGAAACAATTCCTGTAAATTTTGTTGGAGATGGAATAGTTTCGGTTGATGCAAGAGAAGTATTCGATTACTACGTAGAGAGTGGAAATCTTAATTTTCCTCTCGGAAAAATTATTAAAGGAATAATGCGAAAAGGGGAACCTATGGGTGGATGGTCTGAAAATATTTGGGAATATGAAAACGATGAAGGTTTTGATAAAATTTACTATAATAAAGAGGTTGAGAAAGAACTCGACAGTATTATAGATAAATTGACTGAAAACGAAGAAGAAGCCAGAAAATTCACTTCGCTGGTAGAAAGGGTGAGTAGAAAATTCAAACAAGGGTTTTGGTTTCCACTACCAAAGGACAAATCGAACTCTGTAAGGTTTAGAATTGACGGTTTTGATTTTCCATCTCAAAAATTGGTTGTGAGTCTTCAAAAAGGACTCAAAGGGAAAGGACTCAAAAGGAAAGAATTCAAAATGACCGAAGAGAATTTCTATAATCTACTTTATCAACCTGAATTATTTAAAATTGGAGAATTGCACGATTTTTAATATCTTTGTGTAATGAACCAAAATTTAGAACTACTCAAAGAAGTTTTATCCGTACCGACCTCTACTTATAACGAAGATTTGATGATTTCATATCTTCAAAAATGGTTGGACGAAAAAAATATTCCAAATTATACCGATAGTCATGGCAACGTTTATGCAACAAAAAAAATTCAAGAAGTACCTGATGATTTTTATTATCCTTGCGTTATATCTCATACTGATACTGTTCACGGATTGGGGAGTATAAATGTTCATGAAGAACAACTATTAAATGCACAAGGTGAGACAAAACTATCTCTTAAAGCTTATGATGACAAAGGAAAACCAACAGGGATTGGAGGGGATGATAAATGTGGTGTATTTGCTTGTTTGACTTTGCTTGAAGAATTACCCTATCTTAAAGCGGCATTTTTCGTTTCTGAAGAAACCGGATGTCACGGTTCTAGAAAAGCAGACAAATCATTTTTTCACGATGTGGGTTATGCCATTCAATTCGATGCACCAGAAAATTGGATGATTACAGAAAAATGTTTTGGTCAGGTCTTATTTGACAGAAATACCGACTTTTTCAAAAGTTGTGATGAGGTTCTTTGTGAAGGAATGAATTCAGACTACATGAGATATATGGTTCATCCTTATACTGATGTATATGCTCTAAGAAGTCAATTTGATTTCTCTTGCATCAATTTTTCAATCGGATATTACGATTACCACACAAAAGACGAATACGTCGTCGTTGAAGATGTTTTCAATGGAATTAAAATGGGTAAAAAGATGATTGAGAAATTGGGAAACAAGCTTCACTATAAAGCACTTGCTACAGATTGGAGATACGCTTAAAAGAGATTTTCTAAATTCTTTAGAAACGGTTTAACTACGGGGTGGTCTTGTATGTCATCATACTTTTCACCCCTTCTTTTCATTTGTTTAATTTCTTCTGTTATTTTTCTGAGATTTTGTTCAATCATTTTGGACATAGATGGGTAATTCAAAATATAGGGTGATAGTACAAGTTCTTTTTTAGCAATATCCATAGGAATTCCCAAATCTCTTACTAATTTTGCAACCATATTTTTTGCGAATTGGTCTGCGTCAAGTTCCATCTCCCAATATTGTTTGTATAGGTTTTCGAAATCTTCGAGGTCAAAATCACTCAAGGGGTTTGACATTTTTATTTTAGAAATTTGAGACTCGTGTCTCATTTCGTGAAAGAGAGTATAAATAAAATCACCAAGTGTTTGCATCTCGTTGGGTGAACAGATAATAATTTGGTCTTTGGTTCTTACACCACTGAAACCTGTGTAACAAGATTTCAATAATTTGATTTTATAACCATTTTTTGAAATATATTTGATGATAAAATCTTTTATAATATCAAGTTTATCAACATATTGTACAGGAAATTTAGGTTTGAACTGGTCAAAAATTGTATCTAAATTAGATTTTGGTGTGTTGTCATGACCACATTTGTGACAAACGTATTTGTCTTTACCACCATCAGATAAATCCCAACTCCAACCACAACTATCACAAATGACTTTGCCGTCTTTTATTTCTTCTTTAATAAGTCTTTTGATTAAATCTCTCACAATATTAAATATAAAAAAAAGGGGATTAAATCCCCTTTTCAGTTTTTGATTTTTTTACGAGTTTAATTTCCTCGTCTTGAAGTTTCAATTCATAGGATTTGTTTTCTAAAACATTTCCTGTTAGTACTTCCTCGGAAATCAAATCTTCAATTTTGTCTTGGATTGCTCTTTTGAGAGGTCTTGCTCCATAAATTTCGTCAAAACCGACTTTTGCGAGATAGTCAACAATGGTCTCATCGAAAGAAATTTTGTACTTGATTTCTTTCAATCTTTCAACCAATTTATTCAATTCAATTGAGGTAATTTTTTTGATATGTTCCTCATTGAGTGTGTTGAACACAATTGTATCATCAATACGGTTTAAGAACTCGGGTGAAAAGAAGTTTTTCATTTCTTTAAGTAACGTTTGTTTTTTTGCTTCTTCATTACCATACTGATTGGTGAAACCAATACCAGAACCGAAGTCTTGAAGTTTCTTAACACCTAAATTGGTTGTAAGAATAATTAGGGTGTTTTTGAAATTGATTTTTCTTCCGAGACTGTCTGTAACGTGACCATCATCCATCATTTGGAGAAGAATTGTGAAAACGTCTTTATGTGCTTTTTCTACCTCATCAAACAAAATTACGGAGTAAGGTTTGTTTTTCACTTTCTCTGTAAGTTGGCCACCTTCTTCATATCCGACATAACCTGGAGGAGCTCCAACTAATTTAGATACAGTGTGTTTTTCTTGGTATTCACTCATATCTACACGAATAAGTGATTCTTCTGACCCGAAAATTTCTTTTGCCAACTGTTTCGCTAAGTGAGTTTTTCCAACACCAGTTGAACCCAAGAAAATAAAACTACCGATTGGACGATTTGGGTCTTTGATTCCAAGTCTATTTCTCTTAATAGATTTGACAATCTTTTTGACTGCCTCATCTTGACCAATAACCTTACCCATCAATTCTTTATCCAAATTGAGCAAATTTTTGGTGTCATCGATGGTCATTTTACTAACGGGGATTTTGGTCATATTTGAAACGACATCATAAACATTTTCAAGAATAACAACTTGTTTTTGTTTTTCCATTTCGTCATCAAACTTTTTCTTCTCGGAGTCTAACTTGTCCAAAAGTTTTTTCTCCTTGTCACGAAGTTGTGCCGCCTGTTCGTAATTCTGTTTTTTTACAACATCGATTTTTTGTTGTTTGATTTCTGCGGCTTTCTTTTTCAAATCTTCGATGACCTCTGGTATTTTTACTTCAGTTTGCATTCTAGCGCCAACTTCATCCAAGATGTCAAAAGCCTTATCCGGAAATTCTCGGTCTGTGATATATCTTTCAGCGAGTTTTACACAGGTTTCAATTATTTCATCAGAATATTTCACTTTGTGGAATGACTCATATTTTGGTCGAATATTCTTTAGAATTTCAATTGTTTCTTGAACTGAAGATGGTTCAACAATCACTTTCTGAAATCTTCTTTCAAGTGCTCCGTCCTTTTCAATATTTTTTCTGAACTCGTCTAAGGTGGTTGCACCGACAACTTGAATTTCTCCTCTTGAAAGGGCGGGTTTGAAAATGTTCGAACCGTCCATAGAACCGGCAGAATTACCTGAACCCACTAGTGTATGAATTTCATCAATGAATACAATAATGTTCGGATTATCCTGTAATTCTTCAATGATTACTTTCATCCTTTCTTCGAACTGTCCACGATACTTGGTACCAGCAACAACAGAGGTCAAATCTAAATTGACAATTCTTTTATCAATTAAGTTTTTAGGACAATTTCCTTGAACAATCTTGATTGCTAAACCTTCCACGATTGCAGTTTTACCACAACCAGGTTCACCCACAATGATAGGGTTATTCTTTTTTCTTCGAGATAGAATTTGAGCAATCCTCATAATTTCTCTATCTCTACCAATTACAGGGTCGAGTTTACCCTCTTCGGCAAGTTTATTTAGGTCCCGACTGAAATTATCTAACACAGGTGTGTTACTATCAGAACCTTGTTTTGCTTTTCTACTCATCATTTTGTCGTCATCATCCATTAAATCATTCATAGTAATGTATTTTTACAAAGGTGTATCAAAATTTGGACACTAACAAATTTTTTGTCAAATTGTCAGTAAATTTTTTTATATATGTCAGATTGTCAAAAACATGCTCAAACAACTGTCAACTTGTAATAAAAAAAACAATTTATTTTTTAGGCACACAAATTGAATAATTAAAAATATAAATAAAACTTTAAAAACAAAAACTATGATTTACGGTTCAGATTTAAATGAAATTTTTGACAGAGTTTTCAACACTCCAAACAATTATTACAAAACTTCTGTTTTAACGAGAAGCAACGAAGGTCAAACCAATTATGAAATAAACGAGACCAAAGATGGTGCATATCTTTTCTTCGAAGCGCCAGGTTTCAACAAATCAAACTTGAAGGTAGAGATGGAAAACGGGTCTCTCCATATCAACGGTAAAAGGACCTATAAACTCAATGGTCAAGATAAAACAAAAACCATTTCAAAAGAGTTTAACATCGGGGAGGGTTATGATGCGGATAGTATTGAAGCAACAATAGAAGATGGTTTACTTACAGTGTTTGTTCCAAATTTTAAAAAACAAGAGAAGAAAAGAATAAGTCTTCTTTAATTTTAGACCCCCACCACAAGTGGGGTTTTTTATATTTATTGGAATGGAAAAAGTTTTTTTGAATAGGACCTATGGGTATAAAAATTTTATCAGTGAAAATCAGAAAAATGTTTTACTCGATTGGGTAGATGAGAACATACAATCATTCAGGATACATCCGACAGGTCCGCAAAGAAGGAACCGAAGAATTAAGATAGAAGACTCGATTTACGGATTGGTTATGGAAATCAAAAATAAAATTATCGAGATTGAAAATATAGAAAATTGGGAGGAAGAACCAGATTACGGGGATTATATTGGGATTAATTTTAAAGGAGGTTTTATTCATTCTCACCAAGACCCAAACAAAGGTGAGTTAATACATACTCGATGGAATTTAATTTTATCTTATCCTGATTTGGGAGGACATTCAATTTATGACAATGAAATAAATGTTTTAGAGGAGAGTATGATATGGAGGTGTGTTGCGGGTAAATACACTCATGGGTCGACGGTTGTTGAAAGTGAAAAAAAAAGAATTACTTTATCCTTGGGTTTCCTAATTAAATAAGAAAAAATCTTTTTTGTAAATTTCTTTAAGAATTCTTTCTGAAGTCTCATTTAGAGTTTCTTTTTTAATAGGATTAACATTTTCATATTCCAATTGAGGAATATTTATCCCGAAATTTTCGAAAGATGAATTAATTTGACGGAAATCGATGTAATTGATTTTCATGTTTAAATCGTTCCATTTGTTTTGTTCAACAAAATACCTTGTAAATCCAAAGTGAATTTTTTTGTTTATCATACTTTGTACGTAGAGAGGGTCGTCGTATATACAAGACACATAATTTTCGGATTTCAAACATTCTTGATAAAAAAGGACAAATTCATTCAAACCAATATTTGAAATAAAATAATAATTTGGCATATGGGGTCTGAAATGATAAAATGCAGACACAAATTTTTCTAATGGATTTCTAAAAATTTGGAAGATGCGAAACTCTTCGGGATTTTCAATTTTAAAGTTTTCAATTAATTCTGAAAGGTAAAGGTGAGTATTTGGTTTGTGGTAATTAGGGTCAAAACTATCAAAAACTATTTCAGAATCTAAAAGAGATTTTCTTAAGGAATTAGAAGCAGTTTTTGGAGGCATCAAAAATATCAATTTAGACTTTTTACTTACCATATTTATGAGATATATTTTATACTATAAATCAGTATTTTGATGAATCAATAAAAAAGTTAAATGTAATTATATGGCAATCACTAAAGAAGAAATTGTTGGAACAAAAATTATAAATGAAATAAAATCCTCGAATATCAAAAGGGCCGAATATGACACTGAGACGAAAAAGATGATTATTGATTTTAACAATAACTCAAGATATGAATATGAAAATGTGCCACATCAAGAGTATACAAGATTTAGATTGTCAGAGTCTCAAGGAAAATTTTTTTCTTCAGAGATTGCAAAAAAATATAAGTTTAAAAAACTATAGTTCATTGATGTATTTATATTGATGAGTAAGTTCGAAGATATTTTACAAAGTTTTAAAATTAAAGAAACGCTTAACCCCAAAGTTTGGACAAACCCTTCTGAACCCAAAAAAGCAAAAATGATTCCTAAGGTTAGGAAAGCCTTAGAAAAAATTTCAGAAGAATTCATTGATTATTTGGGAGACGATGTTTTTGTTCAAGATGTTATTTTAACAGGTTCTTTGTCTAATTTCAATTGGTCTCAATATTCCGATTTTGATTTACACGTTATAGTTGATTTGTCTGAGTATGGTAAAAACGAAAAACTTTATAAAGAATTGTTTGATTTAAAAAAATTCGTTTTCAATACAAATCATGACATAAAAATATATGGTCATGATGTAGAACTATATGCACAGGACGAAAAAGAATCTCATTTTGCCTCGGGTGTTTATTCGGTTATGAATGATGAATGGGTAAAAACACCAAAGAAAGAAAAGTTTGACGTTGATGAAAAAATTTTGAAAAATAAAATTAATTCGTGGGTGGATAAAATTGAAAAGGCTATCAGTACGTCAACCAAATCCGATGACAAAGAAATCATAGATTCTGTGAAGGAAAAGTTGAAAGAATACAGAAAAACTGGTTTAGAAAAAGATGGGGAACTATCTTATGAAAATTTAGTTTTCAAGTTTTTGAGAAGGTCGGGACATATCGAAAGATTGTTTGATATGAAAAACAAAGTCATGGATAAAGAACTTTCGGTAGAGAGAGTGGTTCAAGAAAGTGTGGAAAATTTAGATACAGATGAAATCGTTTCCAATTCGGTTTTTTTAACCGAGCTTATGAAAATGGTGGACGAAAATCTGAGTTTTGAATTTACTCCAGGTCAGAAATTAATTTTTGATAAGGATGTTGAAAAAATCCAAGAAGCATTACAATTTTTGGGATTTCTTTTACCAAAATACGGAGTTGATGGAAAATATGGTCAAGAGACAAAAGGTGCGGTGGAGCAGTTTCAAAAAAAGTATTTGTTAACACCTTCGGGAAAATTGGAGACGAATGACTTGAAATATATTATTGCGGCTCTAATTGTCAAAAAATTTAAAGATTCTGAATTATCTTCAATTCAATACGAAAAAGAAATAGACGGTGACATTTTTACTTATTTGGATTTGAACGACCCACAAGATTATGAAAAATACAAACAAATTTGTCAAAAATTTATTGACCACAGAAATTCAAATGCTCAGGTTGATGGAGAAATGATGGCAAGTTGTGCAAAAAAATATTTTTCACGAGGATATGTACCACCGGAGCTCGCACTTGCTCAACTTACTTTGGAAGGTGGACTATCTAAAGAACCTAACGTAAAACCAATTATTACCAAAAATCCTTTCAATGTAGGTAATACAGATTCGGGAAAATTGAATTATCAATCCTCTTTCGAAGACGGAGTTTGTTTATACTATGACTTGATGACCCGAAGTTATTTGACGGGTACAAGAAAAGCTGAAGATTTGTTACAAAACTTTGTAAATGTAAGTGGAAATAGATACGCTTCGGCTCGAGATTATGAAAACGAGTTGACTTCTTTGGTGGGAAGTATAAAAAAAGTCACACAGGTAGTTTCTTGATATAAAATTATTTATAAAAAACGTATATTTATAAAGAAAAATTAAATGGCCTTAGTAACATATCTTTTGGGACCCTGTGCAGGTGGTTCTGCAATTTTGGTAGATTTTGATAGTTCGTCACTTCCTACAGTGAATGGTAACTATTATTTGACTTTTACAGGGGCGACTCCCGAGGGATGTTATGATATTATTGACAATGCTGAACCAGCTACAGGGGTAGATAAAGTTCTCACAATGTCATCTGATTATGGGGACTGTGTAACTTGTTTAGCTGTTCCGACCCCGACACCAACTGCTTCGGTTACACCAACCCCAACATCTTCACAAACTCCAACCCCAACAAAAACACCAACAAACACACCAACTAATACTGCAACAAATACAGGAACTCCTACCCAAACACCAACACAGACGCCTACAAACACGGCCTCAAATACACCAACACCTTCAACAACAACTACAGCTACTCCAACACAGACACCAACTAATACAGCAACTAACACGGCTTCCCCAACACAGACGCCTACAAACACTGCAACAAATACTGGAACACCAACTCAAACACCAACACAAACTCAAACACCAACTAATACAACGACTAATACACCTACTCCAACAAAAACACCAACCCCGACACCTACTCCTCCTGGTTTTTGGATAATAGAAAATTACTCAGGTGAACAATTTATTGTTGAGATTGAAGGAGTATCACCAACGTTAGATAAAGTTTATACATTTACATTTAGTGGTGATACACCTTATGCTTGTTACGCAGTTGTTAACACAAGTTATGGTCCGATAGTTGATTATGCAATTTTTGAAGGAGGACCTTATGACGATTTCAATAATTGTACATCATATACTGGTACTCAAGTGAATACTTTCTATGAAAGTGATATACCGGGTTTACCAGGTTGTTGTGAAAGTGGAACGACAGCAAATCCTCCTCGTCCACAGTATGCAACAACTTACGGTGTTGCAATTCAAATGAATGCAGTTGAACTTGGAGGATTTAATGGATTAAATAATTAAAAAAATTAAATTTAGAAATATGTCAGATTTAAAACCAATCGGAAGTGAAAAATTAACTGGTCAAGATAAGATACAAAGAATTTTGGAGATTGCGAAATATAAAGAAGTAACCCCAAAAAATCTTAACGAAACGGCTAGTACAGAATTTTCAATCCCATTAGCGGATGGCACCGAATATCAAATAGTCAAGGAAAAATTAGGTTATGTTATCAAGAAAAATATTTCAGAATCTGTTTCTGATTATTTGGAATCTATGAAAAATAGAAAATATTATTCTTCATATTCTCAAGCTTTGAAGAGACTTAATTTACTAGCTAAAGAAATTAACAGACTAAACGAAAATGAAGAAGGTGTTGAACTTTTTGGTGAACAAAAAAAGTTTGTTTTAAAGACTCCTAAACCTGAAGTCGAAGTTGATGCTGTGGCAGCACCAGCAGTACCGCCAGCGGTACCTGCTCCTGAATTACCAGCCCCTGAAATGGCGGCTGATATGGGTCCTGATGAGCAAAGTCCTGAAATGGGAGATGTTGAAATGGATGCTGAAATTTCATCACCTGAAGGGGAAATGGAAATGTCTGCTGACATGGAAACTGAACCCTCAGAGGAAATGGTTTCTTTCAAATCTATTCAGAAGTTGACTGGTAAATTGACACAAAAAATCAGAGAGTTTGACAATCAAGATGGAATGACCTCTGAGGATATAAAATATGTAATTAACATGGTATTGTCATCACTCGATTTGAAAAATTTAAGTGATGAGGATAAAGAAGATATTATGTCAAAATTCGAAGAAGCTGAAGAAAGAGGTGAGGATATGGGTATGGAAGATTCTGAAACTGAGGACATCACATCCGACACTGAAGTTGAAGATATTCAAGCAGACATGGATATTCCGGTTGACCAAGAAATGGGAGAAGGTCACGGTATGATTTTGAACAACGTTTTCAAAGAATCTAAAGTTGACAAAGTTTTGTCAAAATACTTTGAAGTTTCAAAAAAAGAAATTTTGGAGGAAAGAGAAAACAAAGTCAGAAGACAAAAAGAAAACAATGCTCGTTTGAAAGAAAAAATGAAAGGTATTGTTAAGTTTACTGAAACTGTTGAACAAGAATTAGCGTCGAAAAAATTTCTCGAAGAAAATTCAAAATTCAATTTGGTAGGTAAAACTAATAAGAAAAATTTGGTTTTTGAAAGTTCAGAAAAACAAGTAAAAATTACACCTGAGGGATTAGTAATATGAGTTATTTAATTTTTGTGAATGGTCTCGGACCTAACTACAAAGGTGATAATATTTATGAATTTATTTTTTCTGATGATATAGATGTTTGGGGAGAGTCTTGGGAGAGTAAACCAGCGAATGGATACCCAAGTCCTCCTGAAATAGAAAAGATTAAAAAAGTTGGAGTTCTAAAAAATACCGATATAAAATTGGAATTAATACAGAACTCCGATTTTTTTTGTATGGTGGACGCCTTGGACGATGTTGTCTCATTGGCTTGGGAACCTGAGGAAGTGAGAGGTCATAAAAGAATGGTTTTCAGGTTTGGTGAAACAGAACAAAAAATAAAAGACAAACTCTATGAGAGAGATTTGATTTTGGAGTTTGAAAAAAAAGTAGTTTATGAAAAATAAGTTAAAAGCTTTCGAATTGATAGAGAAAGGTTTGAGTGCGAAAACTGTAGACAAATTAACAGAAACTCAAATTGAGGTTTTACATAAGAAATTAATTTCCGAAGAGATTAAGAAAACTGTTACTAATGTAACATATGACCCATCAAGTGAGCCTGATAGACAAAAATTGGCTCAAATGGGAATTCATGTTGACCCAGGTTCAAAGAAAATCACTACTAGCCAATCTGGTGGTGCAATAACAACAGAAGAAATGACAGAACAGCCAGATACACAAGTAAGTACAGTGGACAAATCAAAAGGAGGTACAACTCAGGACCCGACACAAGTTATGGCACCTGATGGAATGGATGATGAAAGTGATTCTGAAATTGATAAAGAAAAAGATATCACTGAGGATAGAAAGAAAAAAGCAAACCCATGGGCTATTTGCACAGCTCAATTAGGTAAAGAATTTGGTACTAAAGAAAGACATCTTTGGAGTGCTAAAGAAAAAAACAAATATGAGAGATGTGTAAAAGATGTAAAAAAATCTTTGAAAGAAGGTAAAAATCCTATATCTTTATTTTTGGAAAACGAAATTTTCAAAATTGTTGAAAAACATTTACCACCGAAAATAACAAAAGGAGAAATCATGAAATATCTTTCTGAACAAGGACCAACAACTGCACCAACAAAACCCGGAACAAAGGAAAAACCCGGAACAAAGGAAAAACCTGGTAAAACTGAAAGACCTATGAGACCAGGAAAAAACCCGCATCCAGGTGAAAAGGAAGCCCCAAGGGCTAAGAAAGTTAATCCTGAAGAGGCAAAGGATAAAGTAATCAATACAATAATGAATCTTTTAAAAAAATGAAAAAAATAGTTAGAGAACAAATAGATTACGGTGACTATCCTGAGAGGATGGACCCAAAACTTGAAAAAAAGTTAAAAAGTCCTGAAAGTCTTTATGCATCCAATCCTGCTTTTAGAAAAGGAGAAAAAGATGTATCAAGAATTGCAAGCTCAAGATTTAAAAAAGTTGTTGACAAATTGAGACAAGCTAGAGGTCTTGAAAGAATTACTCCAAATATGATGCAACAAATTTATATGGAGGAAATGAGTAAAGTCCCAATGGTGATGAGAATTGAGGGTCAACACAGACAAGCGTTGGAAGAACTTGCAAAAAAAGTATCTTTAGAAGAAACTGAGGTACCTGAAGGATGGTATCAAATAGAGGCATTATTGAACAGAGAACCAATCGATGTATCGAATTTCAGATATGAACCTGAGGAAAAAGAAGATGAAGATGAGGAGGAAAAAGAAGAACCTGAAATGCCATCATTCGATGTTGAGGACTTAACTGATGAGGAACAACTTGAACTGGAAAAACATAAAAGAAATCTAATAAACGCAATCGTTCAAGGAGCGGCAAAAAAGGGACATTATTTGTTTCAAAAACCTGAGGTTAAAGCAGAACTCGATAGAATTGATGGACGACTTTATCCTGCTTATTTAGGTATCATGGCAATTAACGATTTCCTTTATTTCAGTATGGAACAGATGATTGAGCAAATGTCTCAAACAGGACAAGGAGTTGCTGGAAAAGTTGAATTGGATGATGCGGACGAGGATGGTGGAGGTGAAGGAGAAGAAAAACCTGACACAAAAATTATTGCCGAAGGTATCATTTTCCCAATTCTAACTCATGAAATCATAAAGGGGATAAAGGCGGCAAACGCACGTTTCGGTCTTCCTTCTGAACCTGGTATGAGAGAGAAAGTAAAATCTCAGGTAGACATCTTATCAAACGAACCAATGCAATTACGTATTGGTCCTGAAGTTACTGAAATGATTAGAGTTACTCTTCCTGATGAAATGTTTGACCCTTCGAATAAAGGGTTAATAAACTGGTTCGAAATAGAACTATACCAAATTCCTGCACAAGAATTTTTAGAAATAATCGGAAATGCAATTTCAAACGATGAAGCTAAAAATAAAAAAGCCACTCAGAAGTTTGAAGAACTTATGAGAAGAGCTATTGAATTGAAAAAGGAATACGAAGAGTATCAAGAAGAAGAAGGTGATGGTGGAGATGAGGATGATGAGTTGGACGATTTCTTGGGCAGTTTGGGTATATCTAGACCCAAATAATTTTCTGTGACCAAAGAACAATTAATTATAGAAGTTACAAAGTGCATGAGGAATACTCCTTATGCACTTCGTACATATTTGCAAACTTACGATAACACTGTTTCTAAGTACGTTCCGTTGGATTTATTTCCTGACCAAATTAAGTTGATTGAGGATTACGATAGTCATAACGAAAATATTGCTTTGAAATATAGGCAGGCTGGTGTAACCACAGTAACGGCTGCTTGGTCATCAAAAAAATTAGTTTTTGCAAAAAAACAAAAGCCTGAAAAAATTCTAATCATTGCCAACAAACTCGACACTTCAGTTGAGATGGCAAATAAAATTAGAAATTTTACGGAACAATGGCCTGCTTGGGTTGGTGTTGGATTTTCAGCAGAAAAAAACTCCCAAAGACATTTCAAACTTACTAATGATTGTGAAGTAAAAGCGGTTGCCACATCAAAAGATGCCCTTAGAGGTTATACACCTACTATACTTATTTTCGATGAGGCGGCGTTCATTGAGGCCGACAACGATTTTTGGTCTGCTTGTATGGCTTCTCTTTCGACAGGTGGTAAAGTAATTGTCGTTTCGACTCCAAATGGTTATGACCCAATTTATTATGAAATTTATGACCAAGCATTGAGAGGAATGAATGATTTTAAAATTTCTGAAATGTATTGGTTCAAAGACCCAAGATACACAAGAGATTTATATATGGTCAAAACAAATGATTTAGTACATTATTTGTTGAACCGTGAAGAATACAAAGATGAAGATATCGTTGATTTATCAGTAGAAAACCCATACGAAAGGGACCATGAAATAACCAAAGATTACATTTCGAAGGGTTACAAACCATGTTCTTCTTGGTTTGAGAGTATGGTAAAAAAGTTAAAGTATGACAGAAGGAAAGTGGCTCAAGAGTTGGAGTGTAATTTCTTGGGTTCAGGTGATAATGTTTTTGACTCCGATTTACTTTTGAACATATCTAAAAACCAACTCAGAGAGCCCTCAGCAAAACTAATGGGTGGAGCCTTGTGGATATTTAAAGAGCCCGAAAATAACCACAAGTACGTTATGGGATTAGACGTATCGAGAGGAGATTCGGAAGACTTTTCAAGTATTCAAATTATTGATTTTGATGAAAGAGAGCAGGTTTTAGAATATGTCGGGAAAATCCCTCCTGATGTTTTAGCTGAAATTGCCTACAAATGGGGTTCAATGTACAACGCTTATTGTGTAATTGATATAACCGGAGGTATGGGAGTTTCATCTGCAAGAAAACTTCAGGAAATGAATTATGAATTTGGCCTTTATGTGGACAATGTGGACCCGAACAAAAAATGGAAGTGGGACCCAAAGGCCAATGAGAAAATACCTGGTATAAATTTCAACAATAAAAGGGTACAAATAATTGCTTCATTTGAAGAAGCAATACGACACGAATTTAAAATTTATTCTCATAGAACTTATAATGAGATGAATACTTTTGTTTATATCAATGGTAGACCTGACCATCAGAAAGGTCAGCATGACGACTGTATTATGGGACTTTCGATGGCAATTTATGTTGCGGAAAAATCATTCCAATCTTTACAAAAGGTTGTAAATCACACTAAGGCGATGTTAAATTCATGGACAAGTATATCACACGAAAATAAAAACACTTCTGAATTTTTCAACCCAATGGTTCCTCAGATGGGTAGACAAAATGGATACAATTTCGGTGCTCCAACTAAGAGTGATTACCAAAAATATGGGTGGTTATTTGGAGTGAAATAACTATTTATATTATCAGGGTATAAAGTAAAATTGTAAAATGAGTGAGCAGAATTTAACGGTATGGCAGAGACTTTCCAAAACATTTGGTCCTAATTCTTTATTGAACCAAGACTATCCGACGTATAAGTTTGATAAGGTTGAGTTATTAAGAACAAAGAGTAGAGACGAATATGAAAGGGAAAAACTTCAAGCACAGCAAAGTTATTATCTTGCAAATCAATGGGCTAAGGTAGAAAATAACCTTTATTCTCAGGCAATTTACTACGAACCATCAAGATTATCTGCTCAGTATGATTATGAATCAATGGAGTATACTCCTGAGATTTCAGCTGCGTTAGATATCTATGCCGAGGAGTCAACAACACCCAACGAAGATGGGTTTATTTTACAAATTTATTCTGAGTCAAAAAGGATAAAGGGTGTATTAGCTGACCTATTCAACAACGCCTTGGACATTAACACCAACCTTCCAATGTGGACAAGAAATACTTGTAAATACGGTGACAATTTTGTTTATTTAAAGTTGGACCCTGAAAAAGGAGTGGTTGGGTGTCAACAACTTCCGACAATTGAAATAGAGAGACGAGAAGTTGGTGTCAGTCAAAAAATTACTGTTGAGCCAGAAAAACCTGAGGATAGAAAAGCACTTCATTTTGATTGGAAGAATAAAAATATGACTTTTCAATCTTGGGAAATTGCTCACTTTAGATTATTAGGCGATGACAGAAGATTACCTTACGGTACATCTATGTTAGAAAAAGCAAGAAGGATTTGGAAACAACTTCTTTTGTCCGAGGATGCGATGTTAATTTATAGAACTTCAAGAGCACCAGAAAGAAGAATTTTCAAGGTATTTGTTGGAAACATGAACGATGATGATGTTGAAGCATATGTACAACGTGTTGCTAATAAGTTCAAAAGAGAGCAGATAGTAGATAGTAAGACAGGTCAAGTTGATATGAGATTTAATCAAATGGCTGTTGACCAAGATTATTTCGTACCTGTCCGTGACCCAGCGGCTCCAAGTCCAATTGACACTCTGCCGGGCGCTCAAAATTTATCTGAAATTGCGGATATAGAATACATTCAAAAGAAACTATTAACGGCTTTACGTGTTCCTAAAGCCTTTTTGGGATTTGAAGAAGTTGTTGGTGATGGTAAAAATTTATCATTACAAGACATTCGTTTTGCACGAACTATCAACAGAATTCAAAGAAGTATGTTACAGGAAATGAATAAGATTGCAATTATTCATTTATTCCTTTTGGGTTTTGAGGACGAACTTGATAATTTTACTTTAGGTTTAACAAACCCTTCAACACAGGCGGACCTGTTGAAAATCGATGTTTGGAAAGAAAAAGTTCTATTATATAAAGACTTGGTTGCAGACCCAGGAAACGGAATTCAAGCAACATCTTCTACTTGGGCTAAAAAACACATTTTTGGTTGGTCTGATGATGAGGTAAAACTCGATTTACAACAACAAAGAATTGAAAGAGCGGTCGGAGAAGAATTAAAGGCAACTCCTACCGTAATAACTAAGACAGGAGTATTCGACAATATTGACAAACTTTACGGTTCTTCAACTGGAGGAACAAAATCAAGTGAGGCTTCAACTACACCTGGAGGTGAGGAAGTGTTAGGTGGACTGCCAACTGCTGGCGGAGAAGAAACTTTACCACCTGAAATACCAGCAGCCGGAGAACCAGCGCCAGCTGAAGCAGCGGTAACACCTGAATCAAAAAACAAAGATATGAATATTTTGATTGAAAATGATTTAATTGAAGGTAAACAAATCATTGAACTAGGTGGTGCACAAGAATCTTTAGGAAAAATTTCTGAAGAACTAGACAAGTTATTGAACTCCTAATATTTATTTACAAATAAATCATACAATGACTTTCGGCCTAGTAAAATCAACAATTGAGTCAAACTTATTGGATTCGTATAAAAACGAAAAAGAGTTCAAAAAAACTCTCAGAGAATTCAAAGAAAATGTTTTGAATAATAAACAAGTTTCAAAACTTTATTCAGTATACGACCAACTTTCTCAACCTCAAGGTTTAAATCAAGTTGATGCCGAACATTATTTGAATGAGGGGTTGAATTTGATTGAAAAAATTCTTCCATCGGTAAAGATGCCTTCATCAACAAAAAAATCAGAAAACAATCTCTATTCGGACATCGATACTTTGGTTTACACAAACAAATTGAATTTGAAAGAAAGAATTCAATCAAGAAAAAATATTTTGAATGTTCTGATGAGTGAACCAAAAAAGATTAATGAGGGAATAAAAATTCCTGTTAGTTCAATGGTTAAAATCGCTAACTTAACTCTCGAAAACTATATCAAAGACATGGACTCAGAGAGTAAAAAAATATTCATTGATGTAATCAAGGGAGATAAAGAAAATATGGAAAAAGATTATTCAAACTTAAAAGAAGGCACAATCGACAAATTGAAAACTTTGTTCACTGAGTCTGAAGAGGGTGAAATCAAATCCAAAATCTCTGAGACCATTGAAAAACTACAAAAAGAGGAGTTCACACAGATTAATTACGTGAAATTAATTTCTTTGAAAAACGGGCTATAATCCGTTTCTTTTTTTCTGAACGTAAATCGCTTTAAGAATTTTTTTCCTTTGCTTTACAGATTTCTTTTCAAATTCTTTTCTTTCGTTTAGAATTTGATTTTGTTTTGTTTTGATGACTTTGTTTTTGAGAATTTTTAAAGACTTCTCTAAGTTGTCATTATTTTTTACTTCTATAATTAACATAATTCTAAAATAAATATACTAATTGTTTTCATTTTTGACAATGAAACAACTTACTCTTATTTTTAACAAAAATAAACATAGTAATATGAACAAAAATGAAAAAAGGAAAAAGTGTAAAACTAAATCTATTCAACCCAATAAAATCAATGTATGGAACGGTAGATTCTAAAAATTTGAAATCTGTTTTTATAAACATTCAATCTTGGGTCACACCCAAAAATGAAATGGAAAATTGGAGTAGAGTTGTTGGTAATTTAAATAGAGAAATCAAACATTCAATTTTAAACTCAAATAAATCTGAAATATTTCTTCCGAAAACTATTGTCGATTTAGACTTACGTGTTAGTGGTATTTTGATAGGTAAAAAATCTTTTTTTAATCTCGAAGTTAATTTGTTTTCAAACGAACAATTAGATTTTAAATCTGAAAAAATCAAATTCGAAATCAAACAAATTATTAAATCAATCTACATTAACAATATTGAAAAAAACAAATATTTTACTTTTTCTAAGTCAAAAAAATAATTAACAATTCAATCTTGTATATTTATCTGAAAACAAAGGATGAAACAACTTCGTATATTAGAGGCAAATGAACTTGGTCACGGAATTCTCATTGAGATGGACGCGGGTTTTATAAATCCACATGATTCATTGAATTTACCACTTTTGGAACAAGCAAAAAAAATGGATTATAAAAGTCCTTTTGAATTCTATGCTGTACTTCAAAAGTATGACACACCAAATAGAAACGGAAGATTTTATCCTGAAAAAATATTAAAAAGAGAAGCGGATAGATATAAAAAAATAATTCAAAAAGGATTATCTACATCAGAACTAAATCACCCTGAATCATCTCTTATTGATTTGGATAGAGTTTCTCATCTCATTACTGATATATGGTGGGATAAAAACATTTTGATGGGTAAATTGAAACTTTTAACAAGTCCAGGTTTCCACGAATCAGGTGTTGTATCTTGTAAGGGAGATGTTGCTGCAAATTTGATGAGACAAGGAGTGACTATGGGAGTATCATCGAGAGGTGTTGGGTCTTTGAAAAAAGTCGGGGAAAGAAACGAAGTTCAAGACGATTTTGAATTGATTTGTTTTGATTTAGTTTCGTCACCTTCAACACCTGGTGCATATTTGTTTTCCGATGTTAACGAAAGAGGACAATATGAGGAAAATTTGGAGGAGGAAAAAATTGCAAAAAATACTGCATCGATGGATAAATCTATTGATTTAATGAAAAAACTTACCGATTTTTTGGGAAAATAAATTTATGGACGAAAAATATTTTGTAGCAAAAATTCAGTATGAACTTCCTGATGATACCACGGGAAAAATAAAAAAAATCCGAGAGGAAAAACTAGTAAAAGGTTTTTCCGTTACAGATGTAGAAGCTAAAGTAACAAAGAGGTATGAATCGTTTTCATATGATTGGAGAATAACCTCGGTTTCTGAGAGTAAAATTGATGAAGTCATAGAAAAGTAAAGAGTGAGTATTCACTCTTTTTTATTTTGTAGATATTTACTACAAAAGCACTATGAACTTTTCAACCACATCCCAAAATAATAACCAACAAGTCTTTAGGATAATTGATGCAAATTCTTGGTCAAACTGTATTGCATATTTGGAAGGCACTGGCGAAACAGTAAATCAAATTAACATAATTAGTAATGCAACAACAATTGTTTTGAATAATCCTTCATCAACAGTTTGTTATTATGTTTTACTCCAAGATACGGTGTCTAAAACAGCGTATAACTACATAGTTTTTGACGAAAGTTACTTGAACCTTCAGAATTGGATTTCACAACAAACAGGAAAAAAAGTAATTTCAATACAAGAAAGTGAAAAAAATTACGTTACGGTATAATTTTCAATAACTTTTTTGATAATCAACAATATTTATTAGTTAAATCAATAACTTATTGCTATGCAAGAAAATAAAAATCTAGTAGAAGAGGCGCTCATTCAAATGAAAAATGTTGAAGAGGCTATCGCCGAAAATGCAAAAGGAATACTTGCTTCAACGATGAAGGAAGAAATCAACCAATTAGTAAAAGAATCTCTTTCTGAACAAGAAGAGGTTGACGTTGACGCTGAAATGGAAATGCCCGCTTCTGATGAAGAAGATATGGACATTGAAATGGATGCAGAAGATGATGACATGGAGGGTGAAATGGAAATGGAACTTGACATGGATTCTGATGAAACTCCAATCGATTTGACTGGAGCGTCTGATGAGGAAATCTTAAAGGTTTTCAAAGCTATGAGTGAAGAGGATGGAATTATCGTAACAAAAGACGATGAGGAAATTCAACTCACTGACAATGACTCAGATAATGAGTACATTATTAAACTCGGTGAATCAAAAACAAAATCTAAGGTTAATGAGGAAGAAAATTCCGACTTGGATGCAATTGTTGCTGATTTGTTCAAGGATTCTGATGAAGACATGGAAACAGATATGGAAACTGACATGGAAACTGAAATGGAACCTGAAATGGAAGGTGAGGAAGTAATGTATGAAATTACCTTGGATGAGGAATCTGAAGAAGAAGATGAGTCAATGCTTGATGAAGAATCTGATGATGATGACGAAACAATGCTTGATGAGGAATCTGATGAAGATGACGAGTCAATGCTAGATGAGGAATCTGATGAAGATGACGAATCAATGATTGACGAAGAAGCTGACGAAGATGATGAATCAATGCTTGATGAAGAATCTGATGATGACAATTTAGACGAAGCGTACAACCACAAGAAAGCGATTAAACCTAAAGGTGTTGGAATTGGTAAAGGTCCTAAATTTTCTTATAAGTCAACTGGTAAAGGTGGATTTAAAGAAGATATGAAGCAGGGTAATGCTACTATGGGAACCGGTAAAGCTAAATTCGAATACAAGAAAGGTGCTAATATGGAAGGTAAATCCAAAATCGTAAAGGCTGAAACTAAAGAGGGATATGGTTCTAAAAAGCACGAGTTCAAGCGTAAAAAAGTTGACGGTGTTGAAAAGAAAGCTGGTGACGTAAAAGGTCACTACAAGGACTATGAAAAAACTGAAACAAAAGAAGCTGCAAGAACATACGCTATGGGTTCTAAAGAAGGAAGAGGTAATAGAAAAGCAATTTCCAACAATAGAAACTATGTGTATACAGACAATGGAGTTAAAGTGGAATCTCTCGAAGCGGAAGTAAGTATGTTGAGAGAAAAGAATGAAGAGTATAGAAAGGCTCTTAATTTATTCAGAGAAAAATTGAATGAAGTGGCTATTTTTAATTCAAACTTAGCTTACGCAACAAGATTGTTCACTGAACACTCAACTACTAAAAAGGAAAAAATTAACATCCTAAGAAGATTTGATTCTGTTGAGACTTTGAAAGAGTCAAAAGGTCTTTATAAGTCAATCAAAGAAGAATTATCTCAAGGAGAAACTAAATCGATTTCTGAGTCTGTAGAAAACAAGTTGAATACAACTGTAACTTCAGGTTCAGCAATCAATCTTATTGAATCAAAAACTTACGAAAATCCTCAGTTTATGAGAATGAAAGATTTGATGAGTAAGATAAAATAAAAATAAACAAAAACTAAAAATACTCAAAATGGGAGCATTATTAGAATCAGGTCTTGTTGGTAACATCGGTCTTAAGCACCTTAAAGTTATCAAAGAAGACACAATCAGCAAGTGGGACAAATTAGGATTCCTTGAGGGTCTTAAGGGTCACTTGAAAGAAAACGTAGCTCAGCTTTATGAAAACCAAGCAAGTTACTTAATCAATGAAGCAGCAACGACATCTGACACAGGTGCGTTTGAAACTGTGGTTTTCCCTATCGTTAGAAGAGTTTTCTCTAAATTGTTAGCTAACGATATTGTATCAGTACAAGCAATGAACTTACCAATTGGTAAATTGTTCTACTTTGTACCTAACATTCAGAACTATTCGGATGACAGCACTGCTGATAACGGTATTCACCGTGCACCAGTAGGAGCTCCAAACGGTCCAACAGACCCAAACAATGGTTATGATTATAATGCAGGAAGAGACCTTTATGATAGATTCTATGAGGGTAACGAACCAGCATTAGACCCACCAGGTTTGTATGACTATTCTAAAGGTCAGTTCTCAGCTGTAACAGGTACTGCAGTAACTGCTGTATGGAACAACACAACTTTGAACTTAAATGTTTCAGGTTATGGTGAAGACAATTACAGAAAAGTATTGTTAATTATGTCAGGTTTTGCTAGCGATGGTGCTGGTAAATTAATTGGTCCTGATGGTCAACCAATGGACAATGAGTCTTTCTTGGCTGACTTGACTATCTATGGTAGTGCAACAGGAAATAACCTTAACACTGGTACCGGTAAAGCTGGTGGTCCATACCTTTTCAGAGTTGTAACTCAGAGATACGGTAAAGGAATCGTTCAGTATGGTAATACTAACGCAACTGCGGTTTTCCCTAACAGTAAAACAGGTGGTGGTCAGTATGATGACCTTTGTACTCCTGATGGAGAAATCTATCTTGAAGTAGACCTTCAGGTTCCATGTTGTGTAAGTTGCACAGGATGTATTGATGGTTACACAGGTTCAACATTCTCTTCAACTACAGCGAATAACCAAGCTTTCACTCCTGTATATAGAATTTACAAGAATTTGGAATTCGAAGACAGAATGGGAGAGGTTTCATTTGACCTTATGTCTGTAACGGTTTCTGTAACTGAAAGAAAATTAAGAGCTCAATGGTCACCAGAAATGGCACAAGACGTTGCAGCATTCCACAACATTGACGCTGAAGCTGAATTGACAGCTTTATTGTCTGAGCAAGTTGCGGCTGAAATCGATAGAGAAATCTTGAGAGACCTTAGAAAAGGTGCAGCTTGGAACTTGAGATGGGACTACAACGGTTGGAAGAGATTAGGTACTAACGCAGTTCCTTACACTCAGAAAGACTGGAACCAAACGCTTATCACAGCTATCAACCAAATTTCAGCTCAAATCCATAAGTCTACTTTAAGAGGTGGTGCTAACTGGATTGTTGTATCTTCTGAAATCAGTGCAATTTTTGATGACTTGGAGTATTTCCACGTTTCAAATGCTGCTCCTGAGCAAGACCAATATAACATGGGTATTGAAAGAGTTGGTACTTTAGCTGGTAGATATCAAGTGTATAGAGACCCTTATTTCCCACCAAACCAAGTGTTGTTGGGTCACAAAGGTACATCTTTACTTGACACAGGTTACATCTACGCACCATATGTACCTTTACAACTTACTCCAACAATGTATAACCCATTCAACTTTACACCTATCAAGGGTATCATGACTAGATACGCTAAGAAAATGGTTAACAACCGTTTCTATGGTAGAATCACAGTTGATGGAGTTAGAACATTCGATTTGAAAGAGTTGAGATAATATGGTCTAACCAAAATA
>Ga0209358_10000876_pt1 | contig 25441 bp, 36 predicted proteins | sample LauGreFa1BDMLBSN_2_FD_187574 | JGI IMG/M metagenome (GOLD analysis project Ga0209358, IMG submission 187574) | Freshwater lake microbial communities from Lake Michigan, USA - Fa13.BD.MLB.SN (SPAdes) (version 2) | ecosystem: Environmental > Aquatic > Freshwater > Lake | place: Lake Michigan, USA...
AGAGCGCCAACGTCCTTCAGCAGCAGTACCCTTCTCAGATGCCTTCTGGCGCTGGCAACAAGGATGTGGACTGGCCGTTCTTGCCGGTTCCGTCTCTTGGCCCCATCGAGCAACAACCCAACGGTCAGCTTCTCTTCCTCTAACATGGCTATTCAAAATCTCGATAACGTCGACAGCATCAGCCCCTCGACGTTGTTTGCTGTCAACCAGAACGGGCTCGATTATAACTGCACCGCAGCGGTGGTGGCTGACTTCATTGAACAGAACGTCACGGTCAACGATGGCAAGGTCATCCAGTACTCCTCGCCGATTAGCGGCTCGACGGTCGCAATCAGCGGCACGAACAACAGCGTGTGGTTGGTGCTTACCCCCATTAGCACAGTGGCCTCGCTGACGATCCTGCTCCCTGAGGTATCGGGCTGCGTTGCCAACCAAGAGATTCTCGTGAACACGACGCAGACCATCACCGCGCTCACGGTGAACCTGAACGGTGCTGTGGGCGGCGGCGTTCCGACGACTCTCGCGGCAAATGGTTTCTTCACACTCCGGTTCGAGCCGGTCATCCAAAAATGGTATCGCGTAGGCTAATATGACACTCCCATTCAATCCCTCTTACGGCAGCGGACAAACCCAGTCAGCAACTGGAACTTCCGCCCAGTACAGCATCCGCTCTGGCACCCGCAGCATTTGCGTGACCAATACCGGCGCAACCAATCCGGTGTTTGTCCGCATCGGGCAGGGCACGATTACCGCAACGACCGCTGACTACATCGTCATGCCGAGCAGCCAAGTGTCCCTTGGCAAGTTCGAGGATGATAACGTCATTGCAATCATCTCGCCTTCCGGAACGACGGTTAACTTCATCTGCGGCGCTGGCCTGTGATTCGTTACCTCTCAAGACGACGCTCGAAGACGCCTGCGGGGCCCACGGTGACCCCGCCAGGGCCTCCTCCCGCTGCGTCGTTCTACCTGCGCCCTGGTGGCGGAACGAACTACTATCGCCGGCCAGGCGGCGTTGACCGGTACATCAGACCCTAAAGCATATGCCTGACATTACAGTATCCTCTGACATCGACTCCTTCATGCAGTCTGCCAACCGGCAGGCTGCAATGGACAATCTTGCGGGCGCAACGACTTCCGGCCAGTACCTTCGCGGGAATGGCACCGACGTGGTGATGAGCGCAATCCAAGCTGCTGACGTTCCAACGCTGAACCAGAACACCACCGGTACAGCATCGAACGTAACCGGAACGGTCTTGGAAGCCAACGGCGGCACAGGAGAAACCACCTACTCCAATGGGCAGCTGCTCATCGGCAACACCGCAGGCGGGCTTACAAAGGCTACGCTGACGGCTGGGAGCAATGTCACCATCACGAACGGGGATGGAGCTATCACGATTGCATCTTCTGGCGGCAGTGCAACCCCGACCGACGTGCAGGTGTTCACTTCCAGCGGAACGTGGACGAAGCCAGCAGGGGCTGTGTCAGTTGATGTATTTGTAATTTCTGCTGGCGGCGGCGGAGCATCTGGTCGCAAAGGCGGCGCAGGTAGTACTGCACCTGGAGGTGGAGGCGGAGGTGGGGGCTCGTATTCTGCTCGCACATTTAGTGCAACTCTACTTGGTGCAACTGAAACTGTAACAGTAGGAGCAAAAGGACTAGGTGGAGCGTCTGTTACTGTAAATGCTACTAATGGTAATGCTGGAACAGCGGGCACAAATTCATCGTTTGGGGGTTGGGTGATTGTGCAGGGCGGAGGCGGAGCTGGAATCGTGACAACGGCATCGGGGCCAGCGGGAGCATCTGCCTCTGCTAGAGCGATGTTTCAAGGTGGTAATGGAGGAACTGGAGGAACTGGAGCAGGTGCTGGAGGAAACAATACTACAGTTGGTTGTCCTGGTGGCGGATCTGGAGGAGGTTTGGCAGCAGCTACTCCAACAGCTGCAAATGGTGGAGTTGGTGGAGTTGCCTTAGGCACGTTCGCATCTGGAGGTCAAGCGACTGGTGGATTGGCTGGCGGAGGAAACGGTGGAACTGGCTCAAACTCGTTTGTTAATACTGCAATCGCAGGTAGCGCAGGGGCAGGTGGAGGCTCGTCAATCACTGCTGGCGTTAATGGTGGGAACGGTGGCAATGGAGGTTTTTATGGTGCAGCCGGCGGTGGCGGCGGAGCAGGACTTGATTCCACAAACAATTCTGGCGCTGGCGGTGATGGAGCGGATGGAATCGTAATTGTTACAACTTACTTCTAATCATGCGATACGCTATTGTTGATGATTTAACCAAGATTGTTCAGGGTGTCATCATTTGGGACGGCACAAGTCCGTACACGCCTCCTGCTGGCACTACGCTAGTCAACGTAGACGGGATTCCTTGTGGTCCCGGCTGGATTCAACAGCCAGACGGCTCATTCCTGCCTCCTCCTGAAGAGTCCAATGGCTAAGAAACAAGTCAACCTCTCGGTCTCTCGCGGCGAGAAGCTCCCAGTGTCACAAGGCGCTGGGCTCACCGCGAAAGGCCGCGCAAAGTACAACCGCGCCACAGGCTCGAATCTGAAGGCTCCAGCACCCAACCCCAAGACGAAGGCAGACGAGGGCCGCAAGGCGTCGTTCTGTGCGCGTATGAGCGGGATGCCTGGGCCCATGAAAGACGAGAAAGGTCGCCCCACGCGTAAAGCTGCTTCACTCAAACGCTGGAACTGCAAATGAAAAAAGGACTCTACGCCAACATCCACGCCAAACGCGAACGCATCGAAGCCGGTAGCAAAGAGCGTATGCGCAAGCCAGGTTCCAAGGGCGCCCCGACCGCTGCTGCGTTTAAGGCTTCTGCCAAGACCGCCAAGAAGAAGTAATGCAAGTCCCACTCCTCAGCGGTATCTACACGGACGGAGCCGGCGACTTTCGCCGCAGCTACCCGCGCAACTTGGTGCCGGTCGTTCAGCCATCTGGCTTGAGCGATGGCTACCTGAGACCGGCTGACGGGATTAAGCAGTTCGCGGTAGGCCCTGGGCTCGACCGTGGCGGTATTGAGTGGAACAACGTGCTCTACCGCGTGATGGGCACGAAGCTCGTCTCGGTGAGCTCGCTGGGGAACGTGGTGGTGCTCGCAGACGTGGGCGGCAGTGGTCAAGTGACCTTTGACTACTCAGAGACGCTTCTGGCGATTCTCTCCAGCGGAACGCTGTACTACTGGGACGGCTCTGCGCTCACAAGCCTCACGCCTGACCCGTCAATGGGGCCAATCACGGACTTCTGCTGGGTGGATGGCTACTTCTTTCTGACGGACGGGTTTTTCATCGCTACGACGAACTTGGTCAACCCAACCATCGTTCAGGCCAAGGCGACATCCGAAGCCGATCCGGACCCCATCATCTCGATTCAGAAGTTCCGGAACGAGGTCTATGCGATTAACCGACATACCATTGAGCTCTTCAACAACGTCGGTGGAGACATCCTATCCTTCCCGTTCGCTCGCATCGAAGGAGCCCAGATTCAACGGGGTGGAATTGGAACGTACTCCTGCTGCGTATATCTGGATTCTGTGGCTTTCGTCGGAGGCGGACGCAACGAGGCGCCCTCGGTATGGCTGGCGTCCGGAGCCAACACCGTCAAAATCGCTACACGGGAGATTGACCAGATTCTGGCAACTTACTCTGAAGCTGCTCTGGCTACGACTATCTGTGAAACACGTCTGTACAACGGACTTAACCACCTCTACATCCACCTTCCGGACCACACGCTAGTCTACGACGGCGCGATCTCGCAGGTCGCCGGCCAAGCCATCTGGTTCACGCTGGCTGACGGTCTCTACGGCAACAGCAGCTACCGCGCACGCAACTTTGTGTACGCTTACGACAAGTGGATTTGTGGGGACACCTCAGCGCCAAATCTTGGCTACGCGGTTCAAGACATCTCCTCGCTTTGGGGCGAGCGCGTCGGCTGGCAGTTCGAGACGCAAATCTTCTACAACGAAGGCAAGGGCGCCATCTTCCACGAACTGGAGCTCGTCGCCCTGCCTGGGCGCGTTGCCATCGGCATCAACCCGACCATCTTCGCGAGCTACTCGACTGATGGCGTCACCTACTCGCAACAGCGCGGCATCCTCGCCGGCAAGACTGGAGACCGCAACAAGCGCCTGACATGGATGCGCAACGGTCGCATGGCAGACTGGAGAACGTATCGCTTTCGCGGGACGAGCGACGCGCACTTGTCAATGGCCCGCTTGGAGGCGCGGCTTGAGCCGCTTGTGTGGTAAATGGCGAACTCCATCAAGCCAAACCGGAATGACCTTTCCAAGTTCTTGCCCGACCAGCGCCTCATCCGCGCCTTCGAGCAACTCTTCGAGTACGTCCCAGCCGGCATCGACGCCAACACCATTGACTCGTATAACTCTCAGACGTCTGCACAGCAGGCGCTTGACACGGTTGAAGCCCTTCGCAGCGTCATCGAGCTCGCTTCTACAGCGCCTTCTCAGCAGGCTAACCAGATTGCTGAGCTAGCCCAGCAGGTAGCCCTGCTATCGCAGGCGCCACCGGTAGAGCAGAAGAAGTCGCCCAGATACGGCACCTTCTACGACACCACAACGCAGACCGCAGCGGCCATAAACACGGCGTACGGCGTCACGTTCAACTCGACTGACCTCAGCTTCGGCGTGAGCATTGGGACGCCGGCAAGCCGCATCTACGTTGATTCTGAGGGCATCTACAATTTCCAGTTCTCCATGCAGCTAGACAAGACCGCTGGAGGCGTTGGTCTGTTCTACTTGTGGGCGCGAATCAACGGCGTTGACCAAGCCAACTCGGCCACCCAAATCCGCATTCAGGGCAACAACGCAGAAAGTGTTGCGGCATGGAACTTCGTGTATAGAATGAACGCGGGAGATTACTTTGAGCTCATGTGGTCCGTGGACACCGTGGACATCGAGATCAAAGCTTTTACCGCAGCCCCACCGGTGCCTGACATTCCGTCGGTCATTTTAAGCGTCACCAACAACATCTCCTGACATGGCTGTAACCGTCAAAAACATCATCCCGCCCAAGCAGGCTGAGGCTGTCGCGACATCCCAGTATCAAGCGGTGAACTGCAAGTGCATCATCGACAAGTTCACGGTGACCAACACGGCGGCTGCGAACGTGTCCATCTCAGTGAACCTGATTACGCCATCGGGTTCTGTTGCTGCCAGCAACCGCATCTTGTCCTCAAAGGTCGTCGTACCGAATGAGACCTACACCTGCCCAGAGCTTGTCGGGCAGGTTCTTGAGTCCGGTGGAATCATCTCAACGACCGCCAGCGCAGCGACCTCGCTTACTATCATGGCTTCTGGGAGGGAAGTGACCTAGAGATGGAGTTTCAGCGTGAAATCTTTACCGAGCAACTTGGCAATGAAGCAGAAGAACTCATTGGGATTCATCACGCGGAAGTTTCTGGCGAAATTGCAGATCTTCCTGCAAGGGTTCCATACGATAAGTATGGGGCTTTCGAGCAACTTGGACTGCTCCGTGTTTTCACTGCGCGACATGAGTCAAGGTTGGTTGGATACAACGTATTCGCGTTCGTCGAACATCATCAACACGGTGTCAACTTTGCGTCCCACGACACCTTGTTTCTTCACAAGGACTTCAGAAAAGGAACAACGGGCATCAAGTTTCTTAAGTGGTGTGACGAACAGCTTAAGAACGATGGTGCGCTTTTTGTTACACAACACTCATCGGCATCCCTTAATCTTGAGAAGCTTCTTCTAAGGATGGGATATAAACTTGCAGAGAAGATTTACCTTAAAAGACTTTAATTTATGGGATTAGATCCTGTTTCATGGGCTGTTCTTGGAGCAGCGGCTATTGGCGGCAGCGCATCTGTATACTCTGGAAGACAGGCTTCAAAGGGGGCAAGAGCTGCTGCGGAAGCGCAGCAGAAAGGATACAGTGCTGCTCAACGTGAACAGGCGCGTCAGTTTGATGTAATGCGGCAAATACTTGCCCCTTACATTTCTGCTGGGCGTCCTGATTTAACGCAGCCGTATATTGCGGCAGGTCCAGGCGCTATTCAGCAGATGCAGCGCCTTGTTGGCCTTGGGGGAGAAGGGGCGCGTCAACAGGCTTTGCTAAATGTCTACAAGCAACCTGAGTACACACAGCTTTCTGACATTACTGACAAGAACATCAAAGAGTACGAAAGGAATAGAGAGCGTGAGCTTGCGGCTCTAAAGAAATCAACCGAGTACAGAAATCCGACTCTTGCAGAGGGACAAAAGGGAAAAACAGCAATCAAGCAAGCCCGTGAAGACCTGATTGCCAAGTTTCAGTTAGCTACCGACAAAGGTATTCGAGACATAGAGACAGAAGGGTACAATCAGCAACAGGCGCTGTTTAAGCCGATTCTTGAGGACAAGCAGTACGAGCAAATGGGCATGGAGCAGCAGCGCCAAGCCATCCAGCAAATCGAGCAGGGGCCACTGTTCCAAGAGCTCGCTCGTCAAGGCGAGGCTGCTCTGCTTGCGAACGCCTCTGCCACCGGTAGGCGAGGCGCCGAGGACACGCAGAGTGCGCTTGCACGGTATCGTCCACAGCTTCTGAACCAACTCATTGACCAGACATACGCCCGTCTTGGCGGTCTTACCAATGTGGGGCAAACCGCTGCTCAGAATCTTCTTAATGTTGGACAGGCATCAGCGGCAGGTGTTGGCGCTGGCGCTCTTCAATCAGGGAATGCAATGGCTAATCTGATGGTTGGACAGGCAGGTGCGCAGGCAGCCGGCATACAAGGAGCTGCCGCAGGGCAGGCTGCCGGTATAAGTGGATTTGGCAACGCAATCAGCGGCGGTCTTCAGAACTATGCGCTCCTGAACGCTCTTGGGACTGGTGGTGGCGGTTTAGGGTATGAATCGTTTGCTGGGTCTGGAGATTGGGCGGCAGGACAAGGGGCGCAGGCAGGATTTATGTCCACAAACTTGTAACATTATGGCCGAGTTCAACTACACCATCCCAATTCCTCAGCCAAACACCAATATGTTTGGCGGCGGGTTCTTTCAAGGCTTGCAAGCCATCGAGGGCATCAGGTCCGCACGCGCACAGCAGGCCCTCGAGCAACAACTGGCTCCGCTTCGATTGCAGCAGGCCGAGCTTGGCGTGCAGTCTCAGCGCCAACAGATGGAACTTAGCGCGGCAGCGGCGTCCCGAGAAAAAGCAAGGTTTGGAGAGTTCACAAAACAACAGGAGGCAGACAGGAATCTTGCGATTGCAATCTCTGAAGGCAAAAGCCCAGCAGAAATTGCAAAGCTGATGCCATATGCAAGCCCTGGGTTTGTGGCAAAGTTTCCAGAAGTTGCTCAGGCAAACATGGCATCAAGGGTAGGCCCAATCATTCAGCAAGGTGGCCCTAAGTCTCAAGAAGACATTCAGGCAATGAAGGATGCCATGACGACGTCCTTGATGCTTTCGCCTGAGCGATCACAAATGTTCCAGAAAGCGTTTGCCGCTTCCTCTGATCCAACCAAAACCAACTTCGTAAAAGAAGTTCTGGGCATTGGGTCTGCTGGTCTTAAAGGAGACAACCAGACTGCACTCAAGAAGCTTGAGGACTACGCAACTGCATTGTCTGGAAATCCTCAGACACAAGAGTTAGGCGGTATGCTTCAAGAGAAGCTAAAAGATGCGAAGAATGCTGATAAGCAAGGTCTTCTCGATAAAACATCTTGGTTTCTTGACATCGAATCTTTAGCAAACTCGGTAGACCCACAAGCTGCCAAGCAGTTCCGTGAATTGGCAGATAGTGCGTTCAAGTTTAGTGAGTCTGAACAAAAGAGCGCTGAGAGAAAGCAGAAGATGGCTGGAGGAGTGGACGTTAAAGAACTTCCAATGGGTCTTCAGAAGATTGTGAATGAAGGCGCTGACAACTCAGCGACATTTGCTGATTTATCTGACAAGGCCAACTCAATCGCAAAATCCCTTGAAAACTTACGCCAAAGACTTGGCGGTGGATTAGGGGCGAGAATCAAGGAGGGCGCAAAGGGTATATTTGGAACGCAAGATGATGTTTCTGCTGCAATACAAGCAACACAGGCGTTAGTTAAAGAAGATGCGCTTGCAAGATTTAAGAAGGTTACTTCTGGAGCCATTTCGGATCGAGAAACAAGGACAGCACTTGAATCCGTTCCAAGTGTATACGGAGACCCAAACAAGCTCATCGAATACCTAACTGCCCTGTCAAATGGAGCCGCAAGGGCGTCGAAATACGAAGAAGCAAAATCGGACTGGATATCAAAGTTCGGAACACTTGGTGTTGCAAAGCAGGAAGCGTCAATCGGTGACCTGAATGTGAATAAAGGCGAGACCTTCTCTGAGTTCAGGAAACGACTTGCTGCTGATTTGGGTAAGAAGAAGTTCTACGGTGCAGACTCCATTGATGCGCAGAATGACGCAGAGCGAGCCAGAGCTTCAAGGGAGGTTCAGAAAGGGCCTCCTCCTGATTTTGGAAAGCCTGGCAAAATGCAGGAAATCAACGGGATAAAATTTCAAATTGTTGAATAATGCCAACTTACCGTATCGAGATTAACGGGAACAAGGTTGACGTTCAGGCCAACTCTCCTGAAGAGATTCCAAGCATTTACGAAAAACTTAAGGACGTTGTTCCTCAAAAACAACCAACTCAAGGTGCTGAGTCGCCTTTCGAGCAACCCCCAGGGGAGCTTCAACCGCAGCCGTTCATGGGCAGGCAGGCCCGTGAAGAAGCCAGCCTTAACCGAGGTGTACCACCGGAACTCATCGCTGAACTCAGGCAGGCTCAGACCGGTGAGGCTCCTACTCAGGCTGAGGTCGCCGCATTCAAGGAATCGGCAAAAACAAGGTCAACAAGGGACTACTTCAACCAACTCGTCTCTCAGGGCGCCATCGACCTAAACTCATCCTTCGACCCGCAGCAGTCACCGACGCTTGCCGGCGCGTGGGAGAAGTACAAGCAGGAGATGAAGCCTTCCTTTTTTGGAGCAATGGCGCGTGGAGCCGAAGAGCAGGTAATCCCTGCACTCGGTGGTATGGCTGGAGCTTTTGTTGGTTCGCCTTTGGGGCTTGCTGGCAGCATTCCTGGAAGTATCGCTGGTGCAGTAGGTGCCGCAGAACTTCAGCAAGAAATCTTCCCGCCAACCGAAGCGGAGTTGGCTCAGCGCCGGTTCGATGAGGCAGTAACCGGCGCCAGTATAGGAAGAACCATTGGGAGTTTTGTGCCGTCACTGGCCACTGGTTACCCGTCACCTTCGCGCATTGCAGGGATTGCTGGACGTGGATCGCCAGCCGCTGTTACAGCGGCGCGTAAAGAGGCGTTGATAGAAGGCGCTGCCAACGCTGGAGCGACGTTTGCAGCAACATACGCAACTCAGGGCAGAATGCCGACACCGCAGGAGATAGCAGAAGGCGCTATCATGGGTGCTATCACGCGCCCAACGAAGTTTGGGACGGCAATGATGATGCCGCGCAAACAACGCACCGAGCTTGCTGGAAGAAGAAGCGCCGAGCAAACGATGCAGGAGTTTGCTGGCGGCAAAAAACCAGCGGAACTGGCCGCGACTGCAATCGAGAAGGGTATCCCAACGTCCCCAGGGGCGACGTTCTTCGCCGGTGAGATTTCAGGCAACGAAGGGCTGCTTGGGTTGCAGGAAGCCTTGGCAACAACGAATGCTGGACTGCGCAGCATCCGCCAGCAAACACGCGAAGCGGTTGCTTCTGATTTGGGCGCAACGCTCCAGCCGCAGGGAGGCGCCGGTATTGAGGCTGCTCAAGGCGTTATCCAAGCCAAACACGACAAGCTTATCAGAGCTGCTGAAGCCGCCAGAGACAGCGCGATTGAAAAAGGCAACCGCGAAGCGATAAGCGCCTTCAACGATGCTCTCGCCGAGTCCAGAAACAACCTTAAGGCAGCCCAGCAGGGGGCGATTGCCGCTGATGCTGCTCTTGAAGCAAGCGCGGCGCGTCTAGCGCAGGCCGGCCAGCAGTTTGCTCAGGCGCAGAGGGGCCGGTCTCGGTCCGACTCAAGCAAAACCGTTGAAGAGGTGCTGCTGAGGAACGCTAAGGAGGAAAAGGCGCTGCACGATGAGGCGTATGCAAAAGCTCGCGAGGAGGCCGGTGATCTTGTCGTTGACTACACGAATACCATCGAGGCTCTAAAACGTGTTCAGAAGGAGGCTGGAAAGCGGGGACAGATTCCAGACTACCTCTCGAAGATGATTCGAGATTTGATTAGGAAACCGGACAAAAACAGGGTCAACAGGGTTGAGGACATTGATTCTGATTACCGGAACATTTCTGGAGAGCTCTCAGACACCGACAACCGCACCTATCAACACTGGCTGGGGATGGTGAAAGATTCGCTTAAGGCAGACCTAGAAACTGCCGGTAACGCTTCTCCGCTGTTTGCAAGGGCCAACAGGCTGTTTTTTGATTACGCACGCAAGTACATCGACGGTCCTGCTTCAGGTGTTGTTACGAGTGCGGCCAACAAAAAGACATCTGCAAGCAAGACAATCGACGCCTACACGTCCGACCTTGAATCCTTAATGCAGCTTAAGGAGTCAGTCAAAGGAGACCCCGCTGCGCAGCAGGCCATTGACAACTGGTTTGTTGACAAGTTCTCCGAAGAAGTTGGGTCTGCGCCGACTGTCAAGAGCATGGAAAACTGGGCCATGCAAGGGAAGAACAGAGAGTTTTCCAGAGTGTTTCCATCTGCAAGGGCGGCTGTCGATAAAGCTCAATCGGACATTCGTACAGCGGAAGCTGGCGTTGAGCGTGCGCAGCAAGAGAAAGCACTTGCCCGTGAACTTGCCGCCGAGACAAAAGCTGAACTTGCTGCAAAAGAAGTCGGCGCAAAACAGCGCGAAACGGTTATTGAAAAAGAGAAGAGGCAACAGGCCAAGGAAGCGTTCAGGAACGAGCAGGAGCGCATCCAAGGCATGGCTGCGAACAAGATTCTCGGCAAGGACGCTCAAGTCGCTGTAGCCAGCATTTTTGAGTCCGACAACGCTGTTGGAACGACCTCTGAAATCATGGCGGCTTTGCGCGGCAACAAGCAGGCTGAAGAAGGGTTCAAGAACGCGGTTAGCAGCTATCTCAATGAAAAACTGCGGAGCAAGTCACGGGTTGAGACCACGCTCAACAAAGCGGAGCCGGTAAAGCAGGACGAGTTCGCTGCCCTTTTCGGAAAGTTGAACGACTTCCTTGTTGATGGATCAAGAGAGCGAGCCGTGCTAGAGAAGGTGTACGGCAAAGATTCCAAGGAGATGAAAGCCTTGGACATCATTCGCAAGCAGTACGAACTGCTCGCTCGTCCGACAAGAACGACCCAAGGCCAATCACAGACAGCTCTCAGAACCTCGATTGGCAGCAATCTCTCCGACATAAACAAGAACAACTCACTCGGGGCGCTGCAACGCATCGCTGCCGGTCTTGATGAGAAAGTTGGAGCTGGGGCAAGGTTCTTCACCGCTGTTTCGTCGCTGCTTCGATTCGCTTCAAAAGGAGACCCGTCTAAAGTTGCCTTGAACATCCTTGTTGAAGCGCAAACTAACCCGAAATTAGCCGCCGAGCTTCTCAGGGGCCAAACACCTGATAGTATCAAGAAACTACGCCCCTACGCTAAGTTCTACGGCCAGAAACAATCCGAAAAGGAGGAAAAGTAACACACCATGCCATACATCATCGAGTCACCTTTCCCGTCGTTCAACGACACCGACGGCTCGCCGCTCAACAACGGTTACGTCTACGTTGGCTCCGCCAACCTGAACCCTGTCACCGACCCGATACCGGTCTACTGGGACGCGGCCCTCACCCAGCCGGCTGCGCAGCCCATCCGGACCATCAACGGCTACCTCTCGCGTAACGGCTCCCCAGGGCGCATCTACACGAACTTCATCACCTACTCCTTCCGCGTTACCAACAACAAGGGCGAGCAGGTGTTCTCAGACCTCAACTACACCGACCCGACTTCCAGCGCCGGTAGCACCTACCAGCAGGTCATCACGGCGATTGCAGGACAGACGGTGTTCAACTTGAGCCGCACCTACATCCCGGGGACCAACAACCTGTTCGTCTACCGCAACGGTCTTCGCCTCATCGCCGGTCAAGACTACAACGAGACCGGCTACAGCCAAGTCACGCTGACGGCTGGGGCCGACAACGGGGATGAGTTCGTGTTCGACATCGGCTACAACTACGACAGCGCCGCCAGCGTTGACGCGCAGGACGTCACCTACAAGCTGCCTGCGATTGACTCGGTGTTCACCAACGTCGAAGCGAAGCTGTCTGAGACCGTCAGCGTGAGAGATTTCGGGGCGGTTGGGGATGGCATCACGGATGACACGGCAGCGTTTACAGCGGCGGCAGCTACAGGCCTGCAAGTATATGTGCCTTCTGGCAGCTACAGCCTTACAACGAATGTGACAGGCTACTGGGATATTGCCTCTCAAGTGTCTTGGACAGGCGCTGGAACAGCGGTCATTCAAGAGCGTGGATACTGGCCTGATGTTGGTGCTGGAGCCAACATGAACCGTGTTCGCGACCGTTTGTTCGTGAATGACGGCGCTGCGTTTACTGGCAATTTTTCCGGCACGCAGGGGGGATTTGTTCCAACATCAACACAGGGAGCCAATTGGGCACCTCGCGACTCCTCGTTCTTTGTTGCTCAAGACAACGGGCTGATGGCTGTAACAGGGTTTGTGTCGAACGCAAACATCGATATCGCCGCAGGACAGCCAACCGAATCAATCGGCGTGTCTGGATTTGCTATTGGAAATAAAGCCAGTCGCAGCGTGTGGGGTCTATATTCAGACGTGCAGTTTACTCAAGGAAGCTATGGGTTTGGGCTTGAGCTTGCTGTTAAAAACCTTGAAGGAGTAAATCGAAGCAGCACTCCATACGTTTTTACAACTGGAACATACGGTATTTGGCTAGCTGCTGGAGGCGACCCATCTTACGGAGGAACTCCAACCAATCCAAGTAACACTGCAATTGCTATCGGCAAGAACGGGAGCACATGGAACAAAGGAATTTTGTTCCGATCAGATGGCATTACTGGAACGGACGGAATCACGGGCACTGGCACTGCTATCGAAATGGCTAAAGGCCATCAACTTTTATGGAGGACGCCATCAAACTTTTTTGGTTTTACAATCCGCAGTGACGCCACAAACAACTCGCAAAATCTGACTATTGCAGCGCAAGATGGATACGTTGGCATTTATGGATATTCTGGTGTTTGTGCTGCATTTTTTACAAATGCAACTCCAGCAAATTATTTTCAATTTTTTAATTCAAGTGCTGGATCTTATCCGGTCATTGCTGCTGCTGGATCTGACACAAACGTCGGACTTTTCTACCAAACCAAAGGAACGACACCTCACCGCTTCGTATCTCAAAACTCTCTGGCCAACGAAGAGTTCCGCGCTGGAGGAGTCAACAGTGCGCCCGTCAACTACCTTCATGCGTATGGCACGAACTCTGGTGTTGGAAGCGCGATTCTTTCCGCAGGCGGAGCAGACACAGATGTTGATATGCGTTTTGTAACGAAAGGTGCCGGGCTTGTCCGTTTCGGAACTTTTGTCGCAAACGCTGATGCGCCCATCACCGGATACATCTTGGTGAAAGATGCAGCAGGAACACAACGCAAGCTCGCAATCATCGCTTAACACTATGGATCCACGGAAAATGCTAGTCGAACAACTCGGTCAACTCTTGCTCGCCAACATTGAGCAAGCTGCGCTTATTGAAAAGCTAAAAGCTGACCTTGAGAATCTGAAGCAATCAGCATCCGAAGCAAAATGAACTGGAAAATCACGCAGATTAAAACGCTCGACACGCCGGTTGCTGGGACAGTTGTAAACGCTTCGTTTTCGGTGTCAGACGGGACATCAACCATTGAGTCAGATACCAACTTACTGCCGCCAGACGTTGATTCATTCACACAGCTCGATGCCGCAACCGAAGAACAAGTCATTCAGTGGGTAAAGGATGCGCTCGATGATGGCGTTCACGAAGAGGAGTACAGTAACGTTAAGAAATACGAGGACATGGTTGCTCAGAAAACAGGAGCAACCCAATCGCAGATAACGCCATTTCCTTGGCAGTAATCACATACCTTATGAGCAGCAAAGCATTTCAGAACGCAGACAAGCTGAACGAGATTATCTCTGTTATTCAGTTCGGAGCTGTTGGCAATGGCGTTACAGACGATTCTGCGGCGATTCAAGCCGCAATCAATGGCGGTGGAACAGTGCTGATTGATGTTCCGTGCGCCCATGCGTCTACAATCACGCTCAAGAACAATTCCAACTTAAGCTTCGGCCCTGCTGGTAAGTTGATTTACACTGGTGATCGAAATGGTGTCGCCGTTCAAACCGATCAAACTGCGGTTGTCCAGAACGTGCGTTGGGAGGGAATGAGCCTCGATGTTGGAGCGTCATTCACTGGAGTTGCCCTTGCAATCCACAGCGCACACAACATCTACGCTGATGTTATCACGCTGAAGATGAGCGGCACGACAAGCAAGGCCATTACCATTTATGCGGACAGCACAGGCGGCGAAAGTGCGTTGACAAAGAGAAATGTCACCCAGTGCGTTTTCGGCAGCATCGACATTCAGGGAACCTGCGGAACTGGAATCGAAACTGGCGGCGTGACTACTGGGTATGATGGGAACGCTCAGGTTGTTACTCTGAACACTTTTGGAAGCGTTTTCGTTCAAGATTGCAGAGTGTTCGGTCTGAACTTCGTGAACTGGACGGACAACAACATTTTCCCTGGGTATGTGCGTGTTGCAATATCTGCCAACAACGCAATCGGCGTTCAGATTGGGGGGCCAAGCTCAACGCTAAACCCTGGGGTTTACTCGATGACATTCGGCCATCTTGCTGTTGACGCATTTGGAACGCTCAGTGGTCGTATCGGCATAAAGATTGAACGCTCCAAGCTGACACGCATCGTGGCCTTCTATTGCAACCCAGTTCCAGAGGGTGGTGTGCTTGTCACAGAGGCAACGGCAGTCAGCTACGACATTGACCATCAAGTTGACTCAACGGGCGAGTTCATCAAATACGCTCGCGGATTCTCTTATGTAGGCGAAGCTGGGTTCAACAGCACGCAAGTGCTTTCGCTCGCAGACGATACCGCCACATCGGTTTATGTGATTAACCCAAATGACACTGGCGCGTACATTTGCGGTCTTGTAACGCTCGCATCGAACTCAGCAAACGGAAACGGTCTTGGTTGGTTTAAGGTCTACAAGGCATCTGGAGCAGGCTCGCCTGCTGTGAACAAATACGCTGGTGACGTGTATTTCAATATGCAGACGGGCCCACTTTCTGGGACAACTGGGACAGACAACCGAATCACTCTCAGCGCGAACAACGACGGAAGATTGTACGTCGAAAACCGCATTGGAGCTGCAGTGGAGATTCGTTTGTCGCTCCTATCGACAAATCAAACCAGCTAACCCATGCACCACCTCGCCCACCCGCTCATTGCGCTCGCCATCCAGTCCGTCATCGCCATGGTGACGGGCAATTGGTGGACAGGCGCGGCTGCGGGGTCGGCGTACTTCGTGGGGCGCGAATACGCTCAAGCTGAGTACCGCAACATCGAGCACAACTACGGTGGACGCAGGGCGAATATGCCCTTCTGGGGCGGAATACAATTGCGTGCATGGACGCTCAAGGGCATCACTGACTTCGTTTACCCAACCGCTGCGGTTGTCGCCGTGGCACTCATCGCAAAACACACACACCCATGAAATACATCCTCGCTCGTTTAATGGAGCCATCCACATGGCGCGGCATCATCAGCCTCCTCACGGTCTTCGGAGTTAGGATTGCGCCTGACCAAGCGGACGCTATCCTCACGGCCGGCGTGAGCATTTACTCAGCCATCAACATCTTCAGGAAAGAAAAACCGTGATTGCCGACATCTCGTTTGAACCCATGGTGAACCAACTTGTTGCTCAAGGACCGCTGGCGTGCGCGATGGCAATCGCTATCTGGTATCTCTCACAGAAGATCCGCGAGTGCGAGGACGACCGGAAGGAGCTGTGGAAGAAGGTGAGCGAAATCTCTGAGCGGTTCTTCACCGAGCACAAATGAACATCTCAGACGCGGGTCTAAAGCTGATCATTGATTTCGAGGTGGGCGGCGGTGAGGAGTACTACCGCAAGTTCCTTCAGAGCCCGACGTGGCCTGGGGAGCAAAGCGGCGTCACGATTGGAATTGGCTACGACTTGGGCTACGCCACATCGCAACAGTTCTCGGAAGCGTGGGAGGAACTGCTCCCCGAGTCCGACTACCTTGCGCTCACCGCCGCCCTTGGAGTCAAGGCAAACGCAGCCCGCGAACTCCTGCACGCCTCGCCCACAATGCGCTCTATCGTGGTGCTTTGGCAGAAAGCCGTTGAGGTCTTTCAGAAGAACACGCTGCCCATGTTCTACCTGCGGATGCTGCGCATTTACCCTCAGGCCGAAGACCTGCCAGACGAGGCGCGGGACGCTCTTATCTCGCTGGTGTTCAACCGTGGCACAGCCCTCGCTGGGGACAGGCGGTCCGAGATGCTTGGCATCCAGAACGCGATGCGCGACCGCCGGTTCTATGACGTACCGGAACTCATCCGGTCGATGAAGCGTTTGTGGCCGAATACCAAAGGCTTACAACGCCGCAGAGACGCTGAAGCGGCTCTGTTCGAGAAGGCGCTTGAGCCTAAGCGTAAGCGATAAACTCAAGGCCCTTGCCTTCAATCTTCGGGAGCATACCGTTCTCGTCGTAAATCCCTGCGCCCTTAGGGATAATGGTGTCCGGAGGCAGTGCGCTTCCCATAGTGGCAATGGGCCCCGAGTCGGAGTGTACCTTCGGGGCGAGCACAACCATCCCCGCTTGGATGCCGTGAACACCGGTGTATTTCTCAATCAGAGCGTCAAAAGAGACAGGTTCCATGGCTCAACACGTTGCAAGGAAGCAGCTTGCGACAAAAGGAAAAAAGATGTTGCGATACGCAAAAAATGCGTACATCTTCATCCCCGCCATGAGCTACCAAATAGATGCGAGGCACATGGTCTTCCGGTTCGGGGGAAAGAACCTGCTCTGGAAGAAGTTGGTGTTGTCGGGGGTACTTGTGCAACCGAGAACAATATCAACATGGATTCGCAGACGGAAAATCCCGCTGGAGAAGTTTGCGGCGCTTGTGGCGCTTGCACACCGCGAAGGCTGGGTGCTTCGACTCGAAGACGTGTGCCATAAACTGAAACGTGAACTAGAAAATGAACCTGAAAAAAATGCGGGAGGAGATAGCCAAACGGCTCACAAAAATCTCCGCCCTTGAAGAAGAAATCCAAACGCTGGAGCAGGCCGTCATGCAAGAGCATGGGGCGAACCTCCAGAACCTGCTAGCAGAGTCGGGCCGTGGATACGGCTCACTCACAACGGAAGTGGACGGCGTAAAGCTGACGTACGAAGTCAAGGCGACCTACCTGTGGGATCAGGGCAAGTTGCAGGCTCTGTACGAGTCGCTGCCGCTGGCTGACGCACGGGAACTTGTCACCACCAAGATGTCGGTGTCGTCCAAGACCATCGAGCGCATCGGCAACGAAGACGTGCTGCGGCGCGTTATGGAGGCGCGTACCACCAAGTTCAGCGAACCCCGTATCACCTTCGTAAAATGAGCCTGCGCATCATTAAGGCAGACGAGCGCCTCAAGCGCACCTCGGACTGCGTGAAGGCGGTTGTGTTCGGCCCTGCCGGTGTTGGTAAAACCTACCAAGCCCGCACGCTGGACGCGAAGAGCACGCTGTTCGTTGACCTCGAGGCCGGTACGCTGGCGCTGGGTAAGGACTGGAAGGGCGACTGCCTCGACATTCGCGGCACGTCAAACGAGATGGGCGCTCACCCGTGGGAGCTGGCTAAGGCCATTGCCCTGTGGCTGGGTGGGCCGGACCCTGCTGACGCCAACGGCTCCTACTCGAAGTCGGCGTACGAGTCGGTTGTGAAGGCTTTCGGGCCGGCGTCCGGACACGAGCAGTACGAGACGCTGTTCGTTGACTCCATCACCGTTGCAAGCCGGATGTGCTTCGCGTGGTGTCAGCAGCAGCCCGAGGCGTTCAGTGACAAGACCGGCAAGCCTGACACCCGTGGGGCCTACGGGCTCCTTGGACGCGAAATGATTCGTTGGGTGACCCAGCTCCAGCACTGCCACAAGAACGTGGTGCTGGTGGGGATTCTGGAGCAGCAGGAGGATGAGTTAAAGAGGAAGTACTGGGACGTTCAAATCGAGGGCTCGAAGACGGGTCGCGAGTTGCCTGGTATCTTTGATCTCGTTCTGACGCTTCAGAACTTCGAGGCAGAGGACAAGTCGCAATACCGCGCCTTCGTCTGCCACCAACAAAACCCGTGGGGCTACCCCGCAAAAGACCGCTCCGGTACGCTGGAGCTTCAAGAACCCGCTGACCTTGGGAAGGTGCTCGCCAAGATCCGCGCAGGTAAACGCATCGACACCGCCAAACACTAAAAACAAAAATCGAAATCAGTATGTTCAACGCACAATCAACAAACGTCGGGTCAACAGAGATGGAACTCATTCCCAAGGGGACAGTGGCGAAAGCCGTCCTTGTGGTGAAGGAGCGCAAGAGCAGTCAGTCCACCGGTGGAGACTACCTCTCCATCGAGCTCGCCATCCAAGGGGGCCAGTACAACAACCGGCGCGTGTTCGGGATGGTCTGCAACCCGTTTGACGAGAACAACAGCGAGGCGTGGCGCCAGATGGGTATCGGGGCGATTACTCGCATTCTTGAGAGCCGTGGCGTCTTCAACTACGAAGACCCCGCTTCTTACGAGCAGTTCAACAGCGGTGATTTCAATCAAATCATCGAGGCGCTCAACGGCGCTGAGGTCGTCATCAAGGTGGGCATCGACAAGGGCAAAGACGGACGCGCTGACCGTAACTCCATCAGCGACTGGGGTTCACCAAACCCAAGCAGCAACGGGCACAAGCTCTGGAACCAAGCCAATGAGAGTGCGCCCGAGGCGAAAGCACCGGTGCCAGTAGCGAAGACCGCCGCGCCTGCGGCGACGGCTGGCAAGAAACCTGCTTGGTTGAAGTAGTACAGTTTGGGGTTGTGGGGGGCGGGGCAATAATGGTTGTCTCGCCCCCCTTTTTTGAGGTAAAACCAGCGGCATTCTCAAGCCGAATGGTGTGCAGGGAGATCCTGCAACGACGCTTTTTCATTTTTGCGTCAGTGAAACAAAGGCACTTACATGATTTTACGACCAAGGCAGGCTCAGTTCGTTGACGCCTGCATTGACGCACTGGGCAAGTGCGGCAACACACTAGGAATCGCGCCAACTGGCGCAGGTAAGACGGTCATGGGCAGCGCGATTCTCGCGCCGTTCGTGAAGAAAGCACCGGTACTCGTCATACAGCACCGCGACGAGCTTGTCACCCAAAACAAAGAGACCTTCAAGCGGTACAACCCGTCGGCCAAGGTTGATGTGTTTAACGCCGAGCGAAAGGCGTGGTCCAGCGGGGCGACCTTCGGGATGGTGCAGACGCTGTGCCGGCCGCTCAACTTGGCAACGATGCCAAGCGGGATGTCGGCGCTGTTCATAGATGAATGTTTCCCAAAAGGAACGCTGATTGATGGAAAGCCAATCGAAGAAATTGGCATTGGAGACAATGTTAAAACCCACCTTGGTGAAGGCAAGGTAACGCATTTATTCAAGAGCAAGCCAACAAGCTTTGTGTCGATTCATTTTGTTGGAGGACAAGTTCTTAACTGCACAGGCAGTCATCCGGTTTGGACTCAGAGAGGATTTGTTGCCGCCAAAGATTTGACCAGTGACGATATGATGGTTAACATCATACCGTATGGCAAACTGCGTAATTTGCGAAAAGGAAATCCCAGTCAAAACGTATCGAGGAGCACGTCCAGGCAGGCTGTGCGGACAGAGGGAGTGCAAGGTGGAGCTCTCAAGGAGAACCATACGCAACAGTTTCGAGAAACATGGAGGAGAGATAACAAAATTCAGAAAGACGAATGGGATGCACGATCCAGCGGTGCGAGAAATTGTCTCAACCAAACTGCGTGCAATGAAGTGGAAGCCACCGGTTCGGAAGGGGAATGGGACTGGGCCAACAATCCATCAGCTTGCGATAGCATCTGCCCTAGGGTGGCAAATGGAGGTTGCCATACCGACAAAACGGAAATCATCGGAAAGGCTTTATCCAACTTGCTACAAAGTGGATGTTGGGAATTCAGAACTGAAAGTTGCAGTGGAGGTAGACGGAAATTCTCATTTATCTCTAAAGAGAAAGGCTCAAGACGAAAAGAAAGACGCGTTTTTGAAGTCTATCGGGTGGACGGTATTGAGGTTCACCAACAAACAAGTTGCGGGACATTTGGCGGATTGTGTCCAGACGGTTTTGTCTACAATATCGAAGTTGAAAACGGAAATACCTACTTCGCAAACGGATACTTAGTCCACAACTGTCATCATGTAGCGGCTGAAAGCTACATGAACATCGTGCAGGCGTTTCGCGAACGCTCGCCAGATGGCGTCATTCTCGGGCTTACTGCGACACCGGAGCGTGGGGACAAGCAGGCGCTCACGGCGGTGTTCAACAACGTGGCCGACAAAATCACCGTAGGCGAGCTCATCGCAGCGGGGAACTTGGTTCAGCCGCGTGCGTTCCGCATGGACATCGGGCTCAACGACCAGCTCCAGAACGTGCAGAAGACCGGTGCGGAGTTCGACATGGGCGAAGTCGAGGCCATCATGGACAAGCGTGCAGTGCACTCGGAGATTCTGCGGCACTGGCGTGAGAAGGCATCAGACCGGTCCACCGTGGTGTTCTGCTCGACCATCCAACATGCGCAGCACTTGGCTGAAGCATTCCGCGACGACGGTATCTCCGCCGAGGCCGTCCATTCCGAGATGTCGGACGACGACAACGCCACCATCCTGCGGCGGTTTGACCAAGGCAAAATCAAGGTGCTCCTCAACGTGATGAAGCTGACGGAGGGCTGGGACTGCCAGCGTGTGGGGTGCGTTGTGCTGGTGCGCCCGTGCAGTCAGAAGTCGACGATGATTCAGATGATTGGGCGAGGGCTGAGGCCGTGCATCGACGCCAAGCGATACCCTGGCGTGATTAAGAGCGATTGCATCGTGCTGGACTTCGGCGCATCGCTGCTCACGCACGGTGACATCGATGCGGGAGACCGGTTGTTCGTTCGCCAGAGCGAGACCGGCGAGGCGCCCATGAAGAAGTGCCCCGAGTGCGGTATTCAGGTGCCGGCAGCGGTCGGGAGCTGCCCCGTGTGCGGCTACATCTTCCCCGTGCGGGTCAACGGCGTTGAGACCATCGAATCGTTTGAGATGTCGGAGATGCAAATCATCGAGATGTCACCTTTCCGGTGGGAGTCGATGTACAGCGACGCCGTGCGTATGGCGAACGCGCTGACGGCGTGGGGCGCGGTCATCAAGCTAGGGGAGGTGTACAACGCGATTGGCGGCGTCACCGGTGGAGTGGTCACAATCATCACGCGCACCAACTCCAAGGAGCTCGCGCTGGCTCAAGCGGACGACTTCTTGCGGCGAAACGGGGATAGAGCGAACTCGCGCAAAACGCGGTCATGGATTAAGTTACCACCTACCGACTCGCAGCGGCAGCACATGGCGGATGTGCCCATGTTCGGGATGTCTCGGTATCGTGCGAGTTGTCTGCTGACGTGGAAGTTCAACGAGGCACGCATAAAAAAAGCAATTCTTGGCTAAAGAACATGGAAAACCAACCGAAAGAGACAGTATGTACTCAAAACTTTGGCGCGAAATCATCCAACCCGTCCTCGACCAGCGCCGTCGAACACCCAGCGCATTACAACAAGCATCCGAGCGGAATCGAATGCATAGACATTGCAGAGGCATTTTCGTTCAACCTTGGAAACGTGATAAAGTACGTGTTCAGGGCTGGGTTCAAGGACAATGAAGTTCAAGACCTTGAAAAAGCGGCATGGTACCTGAGAAGAGAGATTTCACGCAGAGCAACAACAACAAAATGAAAAACAGACTAGAACAAGAAGCCATTGAGCTTCTGGCACTGACGGAGACACTGCTTCAGTCGCACCCAAACCGGCGTGCGTTCGAGGCGACATTTAAGCGCATCGAGGCCGAAATCATGCGCCTCAGAAAGGAGAGCAAATGAACCTCCCAAGCTGGTATGATAGCTGGCTCACCAACGACGAGAGCGAGGCAGAGAAGCAGTGCAACTGCGGTAACGTTATGGAGTGGAGCGTGCGCTCTGAGATGTGGTTTTGCCAAGACTGCGACACACAAGTGCCAAGAGAAGAGGAGGTGCAGCCATGACCGACGAGCAAATGAATGTGGCGATTTCTGAGGCGTGTGGATGGACTGACATCCATGACAGTGGGCCTTGGCACAATCACAAGCTGTGGGGCTATCCGCCAGAACTCCCAGGACAAGGCGGGAACGCATATAAGTATATGCCAGACTACGTTCATGACCTCAACGCCATGCACGAAGCGGAGAAGACGCTGACGGACGACCAGCGTGAGGTGTTTTACCCTAGAAACCTTGGTGCTTGGCAACGCCCATTCAACGTCATTTACGCCACCGCACGCCAACGCGCCGAAGCGTTTCTGCGGGTGATGGGCAAATGGGAGGAGGTGGCGGAATGAGAACGCACCCCTCGAAAGGGTTCATCTTCCTTTACGCGGACGGAAAGGGCTGCGTGGCCGATGGACAAGGCGGACAGGTTCCGGTCAACATTCCCGAGCTTATTGCTGAGCGTGACGCCCTCCGCGCCGAGATAGAGCGGCTGAATCAAGCTCAACGGTGGATTCCGGTTAGCGAAGCTCATCCTCCAGCGAACAAGATGGTGCTTGTTTGCATTGGCAGGTGGTATCACTTGACGGTGTCTTGCATCGACCAGTTTGGGGTGTGGAGAGGCTACCTGCCAACCCACTGGATGCCGTTGCCGGAACCTCCGAAGGAGGTGCAGGGATGAACGTTATTGTAGTAACCAGCAAGCGTGGAGACATCCATAAATATATGTCGATTGCTCGTCTTGCGATTGCGTATGGCGAATGGAGTGACGAGACACACATCATCATGTCCGAACTGCTTGAGGTGCTGTTTGAGAAAAACATCATTAACGGAGATGACCTAATTAGGATGCTGAATATGTACGATGCAAAGAGCATTGAGAAGGAGGTGCAGGGATGAGCGAGCAGGAAATCAACGAAGCCATCGCTGAAGCGTGTGGCAGAGAGAGGAACCCAGACGGGGGTTGGTATCCAGACAATGGCTTACGAGCTGGAACGCAAGCCATCCCAGACTACTGCTCCGACCTCAACGCCATGCACGAGGCGGAGAAGGTGCTGACTGACGACCAGTTCAAATGGTACACCTACTGGGTTGAGAAACTGATGCCGGAGACGAAATACCGTTGCTATCTCTGCGCAACCGCTCGCCACCGCGCAGAGGCGTTTGTACGGTCTATGGGTAAGTGGGCAACTGACAAGGATTCCTTGACAGTTCAACCAGTTACCGAGGATTCCTCGGTGGCTGGGAAGGAGGTGCAGCCGTGAGTGAGTACTGCACATCCTGCGGAGTTGCGTGGGAGAACCACTTCGGGCTGGCATACACCTGCCGGTCTTTGAGCGAAGCCGCTGAAGAGCGCGACGAGTACAAGGCGCGTTTACACACCGCTACCGAAACCATCAAGCGCCTCGAATCCGAGATCGCCGAATGGCGGCTGGCCAGCGGCGTTGAGGGCCCTCTATTCTTGAAACATGAAACTGCTGGCAATCATCTTTGCGGCAATCGCCATAGCTGACACCGTGAAACTCTACCAACAGGAGGACAAAGCCTCTGTAACCGCGTATCTGCTGGTGTTGCTCTTGGCAATCTTCGGCATCTTCTACGCCCTTAAGAACGACGATGAGCATCTTTAAGCCAGAGACCAAGAAGGTCATCGGGAACGAACCAGCACAAGCCGCTATCGCAGCCGTCATCGACGGCGCGATTTTGGCGCGTCAGGCAAACCAAGAGAAGCGGGACTATCTCGGGGCTTCGCGCTGGGGAGAGGCGTGTGAGCGCAGGCTCCGGTACGAGTACGAGCACACGCCAGAGGACGAAGGCTCGGGCTTCTCACCGGAGGTGCTGCGCATCTTTGACATGGGGCACGACGGCGAAGACCGCATGGCGAAGTATATCCGAGCCGCTGGGTTCGACCTCCTCACCGCGAAGAGCGACGGCAAACAGTTCGGCTTCCGAGCTGCGGACGGACGCCTCGGTGGACACATCGACGGCATTGTCGCCGGAGGCCCCATCATCACCGGTGTTGAGTACCCGCTATTGTGGGAGAACAAGGCGCTCAACGACAAAAGCTGGAACGATACCAAGAACAAAGGGGTAAAGGCGTCCAAGCCGGTGTACTACGCGCAGATGCAAATCTACTGCGCGTACCTCGACATCCCAGCAGGCGGGATGTTCACGGCGCTCAACCGCGACACCGGTGAGGTGCTCGTTGAGTTGGTGCCGTTCGACGCTCTCGCAGCCCAAGAAGCCTCGGATCGCGCGGTGCGCGTCATCGACGCCCAATCGCCCAAGGAACTCCCGCGCCTTGGCAAAGACCGCACCGACTTTCGGTGCAAGTTCTGCTCGTTCAAGAGCACCTGTTGGGAGGATGCTCCCACTCAGGCACCCAACACCACAAAGCCGTTCTGGCTGAAGTAAGACAGACTACTACCCCAAACAAAATGCAGCCATTGACAGACCGTCGTGGCTTGGTTGACCTACGCCAAGCCCAAGAGCATCTTCGCCTCATCTTCGGCGAGCGAGACTGGAAGGAGAACGAGTTCATCTGCGTTCGCGGTATCGGAGAGAAGGGCACCGAGCAAGAAGGCGTCTTCCGTGAGGACATCTTTGTTGAGCCAGCCAAGGAGGGATTTGCGCCTGTGCTCTCAGCAACCGAGCGGTGGGCGCAGTACAACGTGGCGACGTTCGTTGTCCCAGGCATCTTGAGCGATAGGAGGGCAACAAGCGCCAACGTGGCGCGGATGCGCTCGCTGGTCGCAGACCTCGATGCGGGGGACACTGACGCCAAGATGCGCGAGCTCACCGAGCAACTAGGCGAGCCGTCGCTGGTGGTGTGCTCCGGTGGAACAACCGACGAAGGCACGCCAAAGCGGCACGTCTGGTACGCGCTGGACGATGAGGTGCCCGTGGAGCAGGCCATCCGGATGCGGGACGCTCTTGCCAAGGTCTCTGGTGGCGACTCCGCCATGGGACTCGGTGTTGAATCAAACCCGTACGGACGCGCTCACCAACCAATCCGACTCGCAGGCAGTGTCCACGCAAAGCAGGGCAAACCGGTACAGGCCACAATCGAGTGGCAGTCCGAGGCCGTGTACAA
>Ga0209358_10000877_pt1 | contig 25431 bp, 19 predicted proteins | sample LauGreFa1BDMLBSN_2_FD_187574 | JGI IMG/M metagenome (GOLD analysis project Ga0209358, IMG submission 187574) | Freshwater lake microbial communities from Lake Michigan, USA - Fa13.BD.MLB.SN (SPAdes) (version 2) | ecosystem: Environmental > Aquatic > Freshwater > Lake | place: Lake Michigan, USA...
TGTCGACAGGGAAGCATTACTGGCCGAGCGCTTTGCCCAAGCAGCGGCACAAAGGCCGCAACCCGAATTGCAATTAAGGATTGATGCCAGTGTTTCCTATGCGCAAATCTCCCGAATCTTTTTGCTTGCCCAGGAACAAGGCCTTAGCAGCATGAGCTTGGTTATGGATCAAGGTGCAGCGGCAGTCAGTACCGCATCGCGTACCAAACCGTAGGTCAGCACTTCAGGTAATACCTGAGGCGTTCGATCACGGCGCAAAACCAAGTAAAGCGGTACCCCGCGTCGGCCATATTGGCTTAGCGTTTCTGTGATCCGTGGGTCTTGTTTGGTCCAATCACCTCGAAAGCTGCGAACTTTGTGTGTTTCGAAAAGCTGCGAAACCGCATCAGTTGAAAGCACCAATTGCTTATTCACCTGACAGCTCACACACCAGGCAGCCGTAAAGTCAATAAACACGATCTCGCCAGCATTTAATGCCCGATCGACCGCCTCAGGCGACCACGTCGACCAGGCGCTTGCAGTTTGAGGCTCAAGGCTTTGCTTCAACGCATCAGGGTCGCGCCGCTCGTCGTGTTGTAAACCGGCAATGGGAAGGCCAAGGCTTAGGACAAGCAAGCCCAGGCTGAAGGCTGCGCTAAAGCGACGGGACTGCGAACGCATCCATCCGCTTTGCACTCTTTCGCCATAGAGCCAGCAGGCACAAAGCAGACATACGGCTGAAAAGCCCAAGCGAAGCACCGACTCAAGATCAGTTTGCAACACATAAACCCAAGCAAGCCATACAGCGGCAAAAAACATCGGAAACGCCATCGCCTTACGGGTCCAAAGCATCCAGGGACCGGGCTTAGGGAGTCGATGAATCCATTGCGGCTGGAGTGCCAGCGCGCCATAGGGTAGTGCCATCCCGACAGCCAATGCTGTAAACACGGCCATGGCTTGTGCAGGGCCCTGGCTTAGGCTTGCGCCAAGGGCCGCACCCATCATCGGTGCCGTGCAAGGCGTAGCCACCAAAACCGCAAGCATCCCGGAACCCAAGGCCCCGAACTCAGCCCTCCCAGCCCAATGCATAAAGCCAGAACCAACTTCAAATAAACCCAGTAAGTTTGCGCCGATTAACAAAAATAAGATAAACATAGCGAACACAAATCCAGGCTCTTGCAATTGAAAGCCCCAACCGATTTGTTCCCCTCCAGCCTGCAGCAAGACGACAACGAACCCGAGCGCCCAGAAGCTCAGCAAAACACCAAGGCCGTACAAAAGCGAGGCTTTGCGCACGCCTTGTTCAACCTTGCGCAGGCCTTGTTCAGTCGAGACGGGAGGCTCAGGGCTTGATGTTGCGGCTAGGTCAGGTTTGGGTACCAGACTTAAAAGTTTGATCCCAATGACAGGGAAAACGCAGGGCATCGCGTTGAGGAGAAAGCCACCGAATAGGGCCATGAGCATAAGCAACATCACGCCCTGATCGGGCGCAGCGAGCGCAGTGCCGGCTTTTGCAGAGGCCGCCGCTTCTGCGCCTCCCTTTGCGGAGGCATCAGCCGTCGAAGCGGCGGACGTTCCGACCGATGAGGTCGCGGATCCCTTCACCGATGAAGCTGCAGCGTCGTCAACTGATGCCGTCGCACTCGCCGTAACCACTTTATAGCTGCTCTTACCCAGCTGCAGATAACCATTAATCGAAAGCTCACCCTTAAAACTTGGATCGGCTGCAAGGATTAAGCGAAAGCCGCGCTCCTTGTCGACCTGCAGAACTTGCTTGGCAGGATTGATCATCCAGCCCGCTTGCTCGGGGAAATAGCTTGGCTTGATCGACGCCGCCGAAGCACTGATGAGATTGGCCAACGCTTGATCAGTGCCGGGAACGGGTCGCAGCAAAAATCTATCGCCCTCACGTTCGTAGGTCATTGCCAGTGCTTTCTCGGGTACGCGACTCAATGCCTGTCGAACTTGGGGCAAGGACGGACCGGGCAGTCGAAGATCCAGAGCGATAGAGGCTTCCCCGGGAATACAGACATCACTGCACATGAGCCAGCGCACCTTCGCATGGAGCGGGTATACCCCCTGCTTAGTCGCCTCCGGAACATCAAAGCCCATAGGAATCCATAGGTCGCCCTCGTACCCGAAATTCATCAACGGGCCAACGGGAATGCGCTCGGGCATTGGCCAGTAAACCTTTGGCGCTGACCAGCCCTTTGGCAAGTTCCATTCAAGGCTTGTGGCAAGCCCTGAGTCCCCCGGATTCAACCAGTAGGTATGCCAGCCCGAAGCATGCTGCAGTCTTAGAGCGATCCATAGCGTTTTCGTTGACTGATCGATCGCAAGGTCAGCATGCAAACTCGCCTTAACTGGCTCATCATCGGACTTGCCAGCGAACATAGCGGCGAGCTTTGAGGCCTGAGCGGGATGAAGCGCCGGGCCTACACAAAGGATAAAAAAGACCGAGACCACCAAAAATACGCGTGGCTTCGATAAACTGCCGACCAAACGGCGAGGGAGCAAACGACGGCCGATCAACAGCCAGAACCGAGCATAAATGAGCACATCCATGCCCTCGATCCTACCAAGGAGTTGATAGAGGGGGGATTTGCGGGATATCCTCGGCGGGATGTTGCGATGTATGTTGTGAGCACAAGGCGTTTGCTCACCCGAAAAACACAGGTAAATCAAAGACGAGGCCGCATGAACCCCATGATCGAGGCTTTCGATGCCGTCGAAGCCCAAGTCCATCAAGTCATCGACCTGAATGCGGCACTACGCGCCCAATGCGCCAGTCTTCAGGAGCAACTGCGTCAGGCTCAAGCGCTTCATGACGCTCGCGAAGGCGACCAGGCGAGCGATCAACTGCAGCAGGCCATCGTGAGTCGCGACCAAGCGATCGAGCAGCTGCAGCAAGCCGTTGTGGCTCGAGACCAGGCTATTGGTCAATTGCAACAGGCGATCACGGCCCGGGACCAGGCCATTGAGCAACAAGCGCATGCGCTTTCGGCAGCAGAGTTGGCGATTAACGAGCGTGACCAACAAATCAAAGAATTTCGCGACCGCATGAAGCAGGCGCAACAACGCGTGCGCAAAGCCCTTGAGGTGCTGCCGCCTCATACGCCTGACCTATTTGAGGAATCGCCCCCGCCGGCCCGTTAAAACACCGAGCCGCCTTTGAGAGACTATTGTCATGACAAGTACTAACGATCAGCAAGCAAACCCAGCAGCAAGCGATGTCCAGGCAGACGGCACGCACACCGACTCAGCCGCTGTGGGCGAAGCACGAGCTAAAACCGCCGTTCATATCCGTTTACTTGAGCGCGATTATCGACTTGCCGTGCACGATGATGAAAAGCAAGCGCTTGTCGATGCGGCACACAAACTCGATGTGCGCATGCGCGAAATTCGTGATCAGGGAAAAATCCATGCTGCCGATCGGATCGCAATCATGGCAGCGCTTGAAGCATCGCTAGAAAGCGTCAAACTCAGCCAAGCGAGCAAGGAAACAACCCATGCCACCGATCAGCAGGCGATCGCCCAGCAGGCCGACGACGAAACATTGTTGCTACGCATGCAATCGCTTTCTCAACGGCTCTCTGACGCACTTTCTTAGCGTACGAGGCCTGTCTTGGGGATACAATGAAATGGTCCTGCGGTGCACGTTAAGGTCATAGATTCCTTGAACCAATGCTATAAGCATCCAGGCTACGGAAGTTCGAGTGCCGCTGTTGTGATCGTCCCTCGTCGGACGAACCTGATGCGGCACCCTCTGTGGCCGCTCTGAACCCTCGGTTCAGGATGCCGGCCTGACGGCATCCGCGGGACACCACACCCCAATCGCCTACCAGCTTAGCAAGGCATCTTGAGCGCGCTCCCTTCCTCCCTGCCCCTTGCGCTGCCATGGCTCACCGTCGCAGGCTTACTACTCTTGGGGGCTTGCACGGGCTTCTTATCGGGCTTACTCGGCATCGGTGGCGGCATGATCATGGTGCCCTTCGTCGATGCCTTATTGCGCCAGCAAGGCCTTGATGCCGAACATAGCCTCCGGATGGCGATTGCGACATCGCTTGCAACCATACTTTTCACCTCGCTCTCAAGCATGCGTGCGCATCACCGACGAGGTGGCGTTCGATGGGATGTCGCAAAGCAACTGTTGCCGGGGATCTTGCTCGGAAGCGCACTGGGTGCGTACTGGGCAAGTCAATTGCAAACTCGGTGGCTGCTCGCCTGGTTTGCCGCTTTTTTACTCTTTTCGGCCACGCAAATGCTCATCGAACGGAAGCCGAAAGCCAGCCGAGGGCTGCCGTCACAGGGCGGCCTGACGCTCGTGGGCAGTTTGATTGGCGGCCTTTCTTCTGTTGTTGGGGCTGGCGGTGCATTTATGACCGTACCCTTTTTGACCTGGTGCAGCCTTGCGCCCGCCGTAGCCATCGGAACAAGTGCGGCAAGCGGATTTCCGATTGCGGCAGCAGGCACGCTGGGTTACATCTACAGCGGCTGGCATCATCAACTGCCGCACGCACTTGGTTATGTCTACCTGCCCGCACTGCTGATCATCGTGCTTGCCAGCATGCTTACCGCACCGCGAGGCGCCGCGCTGGCGCATCAATTGCCAACCAAGCGTCTTAAGCGCTACTTTGCTGCTTCGCTATACCTTTTATCGCTCCATATGCTTTGGCGCACTATTGAGTCGTTTAACGCATCAATCGCCCAGTAATATGCATGAAAAATAATAAACTACGCTGAGATGCTGCGTTGCACCTTGGTGTAAGTTGCCTTTCGAGGAGACAAGCATTGAATAAAACACAAGCGGTTGTCGAAAAACCAATCCGATTGCGGCCTCATTTAAAGGGCAGGCAGGTCGATCGCGAAGACCGCAAGGCCCTGCATCGCATACTTGGTGGACCCGCAAACCAACGCGACTTACTGATCGAGTATTTGCATAAGATTCAAGATAGCGAAGCTTGCTTACCGGTGGGCTTACTCAATGCCCTGGCGGCTGACTTGAACATCGCTGGCGCCGAAGTCTATGAAGTCGCAAGTTTTTATCATCACTTCGATATTGTTCGCGAAGGTGAATCAAGACCAGCCCGCTTAACGCTAAGAGTTTGTGAATCCCTGACTTGCTCACTCGCTGGCGCAGAAAAGCTGCTTTTACGATTGCGTCAACTGCTTGGGGAGCAACTTAGGGTTCAAGCGGTTCCGTGTGTGGGCCGCTGCGAGGACGCACCCATCGCCGTACTCGGGCAAAACCCGATTGTTCAAGCCGATGAAGGCGCGGTGCTCGCTGCCCTGTCATCAGGCGCAACCAAGGCCTCGACACCTGATGCAATTGATTATCACAACTATATCATTCAAGGCGGCTATCAATTACTGAAAGCACTTGATACAGGAGCGCTTTCCGCGGATACGGTTATTGCCGCCCTTGAAGTTTCGGGTTTACGTGGTCTAGGCGGTGCAGGATTTCCTGTTTATCGAAAATGGAACATTTTGCGTCAGCAGCCTGCCCCTCGTTACATGGCGGTCAATATTGACGAAGGTGAGCCAGGAACATTTAAAGATCGTTATTATTTAGAACGAGATCCTCATCGATTCCTCGAGGGCATGCTGATTGCAGCCAAGATAACGGGCATGTCTGCCATCTGGATTTACTTGCGCGACGAATATGCCCACTGCCGCCAACTTCTCGAGCGTGAACTCAAAGCCTTACAAGCGCAAGCGCCCTGCCCCTTGCCAGCGATTTCGCTTAGGCGAGGCGCAGGTGCCTATATATGCGGGGAAGAATCGGCGATGATTGAATCGATTGAGGGCAAGCGCGGCGTGCCAAGACTGCGCCCGCCTTATGTCGCCGAGCGGGGCTTATTCGGACGGCCAACACTTGAGCACAATATGGAGAGTCTTTACTGGATTCGCGAGATCGTTGAGCGCGGCGGCGAATGGTTTGCAGCGCAAGGCCGCCGTGGGCGTAAAGGCCTTCGCTCATTTTCAGTCTCTGGCAGGGTAAACAAGCCCGGTGTTCACCTCGCCCCTGCGGGCATAACCGTTGTCGAATTGATTAACGAGTACGCCGGCGGCATGCTTGAAGGACATAGCTTTTATGCCTACCTGCCTGGTGGCGCATCGGGAGGCATATTGCCAGCGCGCATGGGCGATATCCCGCTGGACTTCGACACCCTAAACCCACATGGCGCATTCATTGGATCGGCAGCCGTGGTTATTTTGTCGGACAAGGACAAAGCAAGCGATGCCGCTCGAAATTTGATGCACTTTTTTGAACACGAATCCTGTGGTCAGTGCACACCTTGTCGCGTCGGCACAAGCAAAATGAATCAATTGATTGCTCGCGATCAATGGGATCAGCGGCTAATCGAAGAGTTATCACAAACCATGATCGATGCCTCGATTTGCGGATTAGGCCAAGCCGCACCCAACCCCGTGCTTCTTGTCATGAAACACTTTGCCCACGAGGTGAGCTGATGTCGGCCATATGTTTCGAACTCAACGGTCAGACCGTCAACGCCAATCCCGAAGAAACGATTATCGAGGCAGCGCACCGACTTGGGGTTGAGATTCCCCACTTATGCTACACGCCTGGGTTGCGCCCCGATGGCAATTGCCGTGCCTGTGTGGTGGAAGTCGAGGGCGAGCGAACGCTTGCGCCCGCATGCTGTCGCAAGCCAACATCCGATATGAAGGTTAAAACAGAGACTGCTCGGGTGTACAAAGCACAGTCGATGGTACTTGAGCTGCTTCTCAGCGATATGCCCGAGGTCGAGAGAAATCCCGACTCAGAACTGATGCATTGGGCGCAATTTAGAGGGCTGTCTAAGCCGCGCTTTGAGTCGAGGAAGCATCCTGCGAGTGATCTCAGTCATCCGGCAATCGCCGTCAATTTGGATGCTTGCATTCAATGCACAAGATGCCTGCGGGCATGCCGCGAGGAGCAAGTCAACGACGTCATCGGTTATGCCGGTCGAGGCGCGCAATCGCATATCGTTTTTGATTTTGACGATCGCATGGGCGAGTCAAGTTGTGTGGCCTGCGGTGAGTGCGTCGCGGCGTGCCCAACCGGAGCGCTGATGCCAGCACGCGACGCCGGGCTAAGCCCGGTTCAAAGCGCTGTTGATTCGGTGTGCCCCTTTTGTGGTGTCGGCTGTCAGCTCACCTATATGGTTCAAGATAACCGTATCGTTCGCGTTGAAGGCAGAGACGGACCAGCCAATGAGGGTCGATTATGCGTCAAAGGTCGATATGGTTTTGACTACGTTCATCACCCACAGCGTTTGACCAAACCCCTGATACGACGCGAAGGTATCAAAAAGGACCCCAAGCAATCGCTTGACCCAGATCAATGGCAATCGGTGTTTCGAGAAGCAACATGGGATGAGGCAATGGCTTTGGCGGCCGGTGGTTTAGCTCGCATTAAAGAGGCGCACGGACCTGCTGCGCTTGCAGGATTTGGTTCTGCAAAAGGATCAAACGAAGAAGCCTATTTGTTTCAAAAATTAGTTCGTACTGGTTTTGGTAGCAATAATGTCGACCATTGCACAAGGCTCTGCCATGCGTCAAGCGTCGCAGCCCTCATGGAAGGCGTAAGCTCAGGCGCAGTCTCCAATCCGGTGCGTGATGTGGCGAAGGCCTCGGTGGTCATCGTGATCGGCGCAAATCCTACGGTGAACCATCCGGTTGCTGCAACCTGGATCAAAAATGCGGTTAAGCAAGGCACGCGTTTGATCGTCGCAGACCCGCGCCGCACCGAGCTCGCGCGACATGCCAGTCACGTCTTGCAATTCAACCCCGATACCGATGTGGCGTTACTCAATGCAATGCTGCATGTCATCGTTGAGGAAGGTTTGGCAAATAAGGCGTTTATCGAAGACCGCACCCTAGGCTACGAAGCGCTTGCCGAAAATGTGAGAGCGTTCACCCCCGAAAAAATGGCGCCGATCTGTGGCATACCTGCAGCCACAATTCGAGAGGTGGCAAGGCTTTACGCCAGTTCACCGGCGTCGATGATTCTCTGGGGTATGGGCATCTCGCAGCATGTTCATGGCACTGACAACGCGCGCTGCCTCATTGCACTTGCCATGGTCACAGGGCAAATCGGGCGCCCAGGCACTGGTCTGCACCCACTGCGTGGGCAAAACAATGTGCAAGGCGCATCAGATTCGGGTCTGATCCCGATGGTCTTTCCCGACTATCAGCGAGTCGACAATCCCGGTGCTCGCGAGCGATTCGAGCGACTTTGGGCAACGAGCCTTGATCCAAGGCCTGGCTTAACCGTTGTCGAAATTATCAATGCAGCCTGCGATAAGACCATTAAGGGCATGTATGTGATGGGTGAAAATCCGGCCATGTCAGACCCCGACGCCAATCATGCACGCGAGGGATTGGCAAGCCTCGAACATCTGGTCGTACAAGATATTTTCCTAACCGAGACGGCCTATCTGGCTGATGTGGTGCTGCCGGCAAGCGCCTGGCCCGAGAAAGATGGTACGGTGACCAATACAGACCGGCTTGTTCAGCTTGGCCGAAAAGCGATTCAATCGCCTGGCGAGGCGCGAGAGGACTGGGCTATCCTGGTCGACATGGGACAAAGGCTTGGACTTGATTGGCACTACAAGCATCCGCGTGACGTTTTCGAGGAAATGCGCAAGGGCATGGATTCGATCGCGGGCATTACCTGGGAAAGGCTTGAGAAGGACTCGGCAGTCACCTACCCCTGCCCCACCGAGGGCCACCCCGGGCAATCGGTCATCTTTACCGACAAGTTCCCAACACCAAGCGGTAAGGCGCAACTTGTACCAGCTGATTTAATTCGAGCCGCAGAGCAACCCGATCTTGACTACCCCGAAGTGTTGATCACCGGTCGACAATTAGAACACTGGCATACCGGTGCAATGACACGCCGTGCTGGGGTACTCGATGCCATCGAACCTGAGCCAGTCGCTTCAGCGCATCCTGATGAGCTTGCGCGCTGGCAAGTCAAGCCCGGTGACATTATCACGGTGACGTCGCGCCGTGGGTCCATATCGCTTTATGCGCGCGCTGATGAAGGCACACCCTTAGGTTCATTGTTTATACCGTTCTGCTATTACGAAGCGGCAGCCAATAAGCTCACCAATCCCGTCTTGGATCCTTTTGGCAAGATTCCCGAGTTCAAGTATTGCGCTGTACGCGTTGAACGTGGTGGCCCAGTGCCGGTGCGTGCAAGCTATGGCGGTGGACAAGCACTTGCCCAAGTGGCAAGTACTGTAACGATTTAGCGCTCATTTCGCGAGGCATACCATGGCATCAGATATCGAAATCGCCCAAGCGGCAAACATGCAACCCATCGCAAAGCTTGCTCAAGAAAAGCTTGGCATAGCGCCAGAACATCTTGAACCTTATGGTCACTACAAAGCCAAGGTATCACTCAATTTTCTAGATCAATTAAAGGACCAACCGCAAGGTAAGCTGGTCTTGGTCACTGCCATCAGCCCCACACCTGCTGGTGAAGGCAAGACCACCACAACCGTTGGCCTCGGCGATGCGCTTAACTACATCGGTAAAAAGGCCATCATCTGCCTACGGGAGCCTTCGCTCGGCCCGGTTTTCGGGGTCAAGGGAGGGGCGGCAGGGGGTGGCCATGCACAAATCGTCCCGATGGAAGATATCAACCTGCATTTCACCGGCGACTTCTCGGCCATCGCACTAGCGAATAATTTGCTTGCTGCGATGATCGACAACCACATTCACCACGGCAACGAGCTAGGTATTGATGTTCGCCGTATTCAGTGGAAGCGCGTCGTGGATATGAACGATCGTGCCTTGCGCCATATCGTGCAATCGCTTGGCGGTCCGGCCAATGGTTATCCCCGAGAGGACGGCTTTGACATTGTGGTGGCCTCAGAAGTGATGGCCATATTCTGTCTTGCTACCTCATTGGAGGATTTAAAGACTCGACTTGGCAATATCGTGGTTGGCTATACACGGGAGCAAAAGGCCGTGTATGCCCGTGACTTGCAAGCTCACGGCGCGATGACGGTCTTACTCAAAGACGCCCTGGCACCCAATCTCGTTCAGACGCTTGAGAATAACCCCGCCTTTGTGCACGGTGGTCCTTTTGCCAATATCGCCCATGGCTGCAATACTGTGCTTGCCACGCAATCGGCTTTGCGGCTTGCTGATTACGTGGTTACCGAGGCAGGCTTTGGTGCTGACCTGGGCGCTGAAAAGTTTCTCGACATCAAGTGCCGAAAGTCTGGGCTCCGGCCCTCTGCAGCCGTCATCGTTGCGACCGTTCGTGCGATGAAGTATCACGGTGGCGCCGATCTAAAAACCATCACTGAAGAAAACCTATCTGCCCTAGACAAAGGTATTGTCAACCTCGAGCGTCACGTCGAGAATGTTTCAACGGTTTATGGCATTCCTTGTGTGGTCTCCATTAACCGCTTTAATAGCGACACCCCCGCGGAGATCGACATGCTCAAACAGCGCATGTCAGCGCTTGGCGTCGAAGTTGTCCTAGCCACCCATTGGTCTGATGGTGGCAAGGGAGCCGCCGAATTAGCACAAATCGTGGTCGAACTTTGTGACCAGCCGTCGACCCCACGTTTCGTTTATGAAGAAAATGAAACCTTATGGGATAAGATTAACCTGATCGCTAAGCGGGTTTATCGGGCCAGCGAGGTCACATGTGACGCCAAGGTGCGCGCTCAGATCCGGAAATTGCAAGACGACGGCTATGGGCATTACCCGGTGTGTGTGGCCAAGACCCAGTACTCCTTTTCCACCGATCCACAGTTGCGAGGAGCACCTGAAGGTCACGTCATCAACGTGAGGGAGGTGCGGCTAGCGGCTGGTGCTGAATTTGTCGTGATGGTCTGCGGTGACATCATGACGATGCCGGGCCTGCCAAAGGTTCCATCAGCAGCCAAGATCGATTGGGTGGACGGGAAGGTGGTGGGTTTGTTCTAGGGCCTTTACTTCGTTGGGCGATTGGGGCTTGCAACGGCTTAATGGCACGTGCGGGTTCCATTCAATAAGGCCATTCATGTCAAGGAGCCCGAGATGAGTCATTCAAGCGTTGTGCCTTTTAGATCAAAGCAATCGATGTTGGAGCGCCTTCAACAGTCGCTCAAAAAGCCGGTACTTCAAGCGATACGTTCGATTAAGCGGCCTACCCGAGTTGCTTTGGCCGTTTGCGCCTTAATGAGCGGGGCAACCTTCCCCAGCCTGAGTCAGGCTTGGGAGCCGACTAAGGCCGTCGAATTTATTGTTCCAGCAGGCACGGGCGGTGGCGCAGATCAGATGGCGCGTTTTATCCAAACTGTGGTTTCCAAACACAATTTAATGAAGCAGCCCATGGTGGTGCTAAATAAGGGCGGCGGTGCGGGCGCAGAAGGCTTTCTGATGATGAAGGGTTCGAAGGGTGACCCCCACAAGCTTGTGATAACGCTATCGAATCTGTTTACGACACCGCTTGCGACTGATGTGCCGTTTAACTGGCGCGATCTCACACCGCTACAAATGATGGCACTTGATCAGTTCGTGCTTTGGGTCAATGCTGAAAAGCCCTACAAGAACGCCAAGGAGTATGTCGCAGCAGCCAAAGCGGCAGGTGCGGGCAAGCTAAAAATGGGGGGTACCGGGTCACGGCAAGAGGACCAAATCATCACGGTTGCGATGGAAAAGCAAGCGGATGTGAAATTTACTTATGTGCCCTTTAAGGGCGGTGGCGAAGTCGCGGTTCAATTGGTCGGCAAACATGTCGACTCAACCGTCAACAATCCGATTGAAGCGGTGGCTCAATGGCGTGGTGGAAAGTTGCGCCCCTTGTGTGTTTTCGATAGCAAGCGCATGCCTTACAAGGCAAAAGTCACCGACACCATGGCATGGTCCGATATTCCCTTATGCAAAGAGTCAGGCCTCGATGTGGAATATGTCATGCTCCGAGGCATTTTTATGGCACCCGAGGTAAGCGCCGATCAGCAAAAATTCTTCATTGATCTGCTGCAAAAGGTCCGTGAAACCCCCGAGTGGAAGGAGTTTATGGAGCGTGGTGCATTTAACACCACAACCATGAACGGTGCTGCCTTTACTGACTGGCTTGGTAAAGAAGAAGCTCGGCACATGATGCTGATGAAGTCAGCGGGATTCTTAGCTGGCCGCGGCAAGTAAATCTTTTTCCTGCTTGGCATAGCTCATCAATCAGTGACCACCGGTGCGTGGCGCCGGTGGCAGAGGGAGAATCATGGTGAATAAAGAGCCTGACCTTGAACAAGTGCCTGAAGTATCCGCAACAAGTCGTCGAAGCATGGAGATCGCAATATCGATTGGCCTACTCGCCTTAGGACTTATTGTCGTTGGCGACAGCTGGCGCATCGGAGCAAGTTGGGCGGAAGACGGACCTCAGGCGGGTTATTTTCCCTTTTATATCGGTCTGATCATTTGTATAACAAGTCTGATCAATTTGATCAAAGCGTTTAAAGCATCCGCCGACGAGTCATTTGTATCAAAAAAGGCGCTGGGACTGGTACTCACGGTGTTGCTTCCAACGATCGTCTATGTCGGACTGATTCAATGGCTCGGAATTTATCTGGCGTCGACCCTTTTCATCGCGGCTTTCATGTGGCGACTTGGAGGCTATGGCCTTGCCATGATCGTGCCAATTTCAATAGGCGTAAGCCTGCTCTTTTTTGTGATGTTTGAGATGTGGTTCACCGTCCCACTACCGAAAGGCCCGATTGAGGCCATGCTAGGTCTTGCTTAATGCTCGACCCAGGAAGCCCCCGGGCATCAGCGAGCGATTGGTTATAGCAAGCGCTTTCGGCAAATCAAATATTAGGACATCACATGGATGAGATCCAATCATTGATTCAGGGCTTTTCGATTGCCCTGTCCCCGTTCAATTTAATGCTGATGGTGATCGGCGTTTTACTTGGTGTGATTATTGGCGTGCTGCCAGGACTAGGAGGCGCCAACGGCGTCGCCATACTGCTGCCGCTGACCTTTACCATGCCGCCAACGTCGGCCATTATTTTGCTTTCTTGCATTTATTGGGGCGCCTTGTTTGGTGGCGCTATTACTTCTATTCTTTTTAACATTCCGGGTGAGCCCTGGTCAGTGGCGACAACTTTTGATGGCTACCCGATGGCTCGTGTTGGCAAAGCTGGTCAGGCGCTTGCTGCTGCCTTTACCTCTTCATTCGTCGGTGCATTCGTGGCGGTGATTCTCATTACCTTTCTTTCGCCGGTGGTTGCCAATTTCGCGCTTCAGTTTGGCCCGCCCGAGTTTTTCTCGGTGTATTTGCTAACTTTCTGTGCCTTTGTTGGGATGGCAAAAGGATCGGCGATGAAAACCATCACTGCGATGATGGTTGGATTCGCCCTCGCCTCGGTCGGTCTTGATACCGTTACGGGGCAGCTTCGATTGACTTTCGGACAGACCGAACTACTAAAAGGTTTTGATTTCTTGATTGCGGTGATTGGCCTTTTCGGCATCGGTGAGATTCTGCAGACACTTGAAGAGGGACTAGCCTTCAAGGGCGCAAAGGCCAAGCTCAATTTGCGCACCGTGCTTGAAACCTGGAAAGAACTGCCGCGCTATTGGCTTACTTCGGTACGCAGCTCGATCGTTGGCTGCTTCATGGGCGTGGTTCCCGGAGGCGCAACACCGGCGTCGTTTATGAGCTATGGGCTCGCCAAGCGTATGTCTCCCCGCGGTGAGCATTTTGGAAAAGGCGAGATGGAAGGGGTTGTAGCGCCCGAAACTGCTGCCCATGCCGCGGGCACCTCAGCCTTGCTTCCCATGCTAACGCTCGGCGTTCCCGGATCGCCCACAGCAGCGGTATTGCTCGGCGGCTTATTGATTTGGGGCCTCCAACCTGGTCCCTTGCTCTTTGTTGAGCAAAAGGATTTTGTCTGGGGTCTGATCGCCAGTATTTATCTTGGGAATGTGGTCGGATTGATCATGGTCTTAAGTGCCGTTCCACTTTTTGCTGCGATCTTGCGGATTCCATTTTCGATTATTGCGCCCGTTATTTTGGTCATTTGTGCCATTGGCGCATACACCGTGCACAACTCGATGTTTGATGTTTGGTTGATGGTGATTTTTGGTGTGGTGGGTTATGTCTTCAAGAAACTCGACTATCCCTTTGCACCGTTGGTGCTGGCACTGGTGCTTGGCGATCGTGCCGAGGACGCGTTTCGACAGTCGATGCTTTTGTCACAAGGCGACCTCAGCATCTTTTTCAGTAACCCCTTGGTTGGCGGCATCACTGGTTTTGCGCTCGTGATGTTGTTCTGGCCGCTTTTGTCAGGGCTAAAAAGTAAGGGCTAATTTAGGGCTATGCGTAGTGGCGAAGTTAGGACTATGCGTAGTGCGGAATTAAGGGCTATGAGTACGGGCTGCGCAAAGGGCATCAATAAGGGCTCAGTCATAGCCGTGTAGTTTTTGATCGCAGTTATCACGATAAAGATTAATAACATTTCAACGAGAGAGACGACTAGACCATGGAGCAAAATCAAGTTGCGGGCAGTGCTGCCCAATCCGAAACCGCTGCGGGGCCTGCGCTTACCGACGGATTTCACGTCGTAATTGAAGCACTTAAAGCCAATGATATCGATACTATTTTTGGATTGGTTGGCATACCGATTACCGACCTTGCGCGGCTTGCGCAAGCGCAAGGCCTACGATTCATCGGTTTTCGCCATGAGCAGCATGCTGCTAATGCAGCAGCCATTGCAGGCTTTATCACCCAAAAGCCTGGTATTGCACTAACGGTTTCAGCACCGGGCTTTCTCAACGGGCTTGTGGCTTTGGCTAATGCAACGGTTAATTGTTTTCCTATGATTCTCATTAGTGGATCAAGTGAGCGCGAGATTGTTGATCTTCAACAGGGCGATTACGAGGAGATGGATCAACTTAATATCGCTAAGCCCTTCGCCAAGGCCTCCTTTAGAGTCAACCATATTGAAGACATCGGTATCGGTTTTGCACGCGCGATCCGCGCGGCGCTGTCGGGTCGACCCGGTGGGGTTTACCTTGACCTGCCCGCGAAGTTACTCGCCCAAACCATGCCGCTTGAAGCAGCCAAGCGTTCCTTGGTAAAGGTTGTTGACCCCGCACCTCGACAAATTCCTGCTCCGGACGCTGTAGCGCGAGCGCTTGATGTGCTTAAGGGATCCAAGCGTCCGCTGATTCTGCTTGGCAAGGGCGCCGCCTATGCACAGGCCGATGAGGCCATTGCTGCGCTCATTGAACGATCGGGTATTCCCTATCTGCCCATGTCGATGGCTAAAGGACTACTACCCGATACCCATCCTCAATCTGCGTCTGCCGCGCGTTCTTTTGTGCTGGCCCAAGCCGATACGGTACTTTTGATCGGCGCGCGGTTGAACTGGCTCCTATCACACGGCAAGGGTGCAACTTGGGGTGCGGAGGAGAAGCAGTGGGCGAGTAAGCGCTTTGTTCAAATCGACATAGCGGCTACCGAAATGGATAGCAATGTACCGATCGACGCACCCTTAGTCGGTGATATTGGCTCTTGTGTGGAGGCACTCTTAGCGGCGATGGGTGGTGACTTCGCTCGAGCAGACCCATCGTGGGTGAATGCAGTAGCCGAGAAAAAAGCTAAAAACATCGAAAAGATGAGTGCGAGTCTCAACGCCAATCCAAGCCCCATGAATTTTCATAGCGCTTTGCGTGCGATTCGCGATGTCATGCGCGAGCACCCGGATGTGTATCTGGTCAACGAAGGCGCAAATACCCTTGACTACGCTCGCAGCATTATCGACATGGCCAAGCCGAGAAAGCGGCTCGATTCGGGTACATGGGGTGTGATGGGCATTGGTATGGGCTACGCTATTGGCGCGGCAGTCACCAGTGGGAAACCCGTTGTGGCCATCGAAGGCGATAGTGCCTTTGGCTTTAGCGGTATGGAAGTTGAAACAATATGCCGTTATAACTTGCCAATCACTACGGTCATTTTCAACAACAACGGCGTTTATCGTGGTACCGATACAAATCCTACTGGCGGCAGCGATGTTGCCCCGACCGTTTTTGTCAAGGGCGCACGCTACGACAAAATGATTGCAGCCTTTGGTGGTATTGGAAAGCACGTCACCACGCCCGATGAACTCGCAGCAGCCATCCAAGAAGGCATTCGCTCGGGCCATCCAACGCTCATCAATGCTGTCATTGACGAGAAGGCGGGCACAGAAAGCGGCCGACTAACCAATTTAAATCCGCAAAGCGGCGCGAAAAAGAGCTAAGCCTCCATGGCCCCAAGCGTCGCATGCTAATCCCTTTTTTCTTTCTCGAGAGGTCTTCATGAGTCAAGCGCTTCAAGGCATTCGTATCTTGGATATGACACACGTCCAAGCCGGTCCTACCTGTTCACAATTGCTCGCCTGGATGGGAGCAGATGTTATTAAATTCGAACCCCCACAGGGTGACGCAACCCGAGGGCAGCTTCGCGATGTGCCTGGCGCGGATAGCCTTTATTTCACCATGCTCAATTGCAATAAGCGTTCGATCACGGTCAACATGAAGTCGGCCGAGGGTAAGCAGATTTTTGTTGATTTGCTCAAAGTTTGCGATATCGTTATGGAAAATTTTGGCCCTGGTGTGCTCGATCGACTCGGGTTTACTTGGGAGAAGATTCACCAGATCAATCCAAGGATTGTCATGGGTTCGATCAAGGGTTTTGGTTCAAGTGGCCCTTATGCGGAGTTCAAGGCCTACGAAAATGTTGCTCAGGCGATGGGTGGGGCCATGAGCACCACGGGCGTGCCTGATGGCCCCCCCTTTGTCACCGGCGCGCAAATCGGCGACTCTGGCACAGGCTTGCATTTGGCCATCGGATTACTCGGTGCGCTGCAGCAGCGCCATCGTACTGGCCTTGGCCAGTATGTCGAGGTGGCGATGATGGATTCAGTCATGAATCTTTGCCGCGTCAAATTTCGTGACCACCAACGCCTGAGTCGGGGGCCACTGCCCGAATACTCAGTGCCCACCGAAGGCCTAAGCGAAACGCCGCGCGCAGGCAATGATTCAGGTGGTGGCCAACTTGGTAACGCGATTCAGTGCAAGCCTGGCGGACCCAATGACTTTATTTATGTCGTTGTCCAAGAAGCGGTATGGGACGCGCTTGCAAAGCGAATTGGACCGAGTCTTGGCCGTCCTGATCTTGCGACCGAAGCGAAATTTGCAACGATTGCAGAGCGGCGCAAGCACCAAAACGAAATGTGGTCGCTTATTACCCAATTCGCATCCTCCTATACCAAGCGTGAGTTCATGGCGATTCTCAATGAACTTGACGTACCTTGCGGCCCCATTATGTCGACGGCCGATTTGGCCGACGATGAGCACGTCCGAGGAAGAGATATGTATGTTGAACTTGATCACCCGCAACGCGGGTCCTGGTACAACGTGGGCATGCCGATCAAACTATCCGACTCCCCTGCCATCATCAGCCGCTCACCCACGTTGGGCGAGCACAACGACGAGGTCCTTGCCCAAGTATTGGGCTACGACGCCTCAACGATTGACAGTCTACGAGCGGCAGGTGCGATGTCTGCCCCTGCTAAAAAAGCATAAGGAGCAGTAAACATGCGTGTGGCCATCATTGGACAGCAAGATTTCGGCAAGTCGGTACTCGAAGCGTTTTTAGCGCGAGGCGACGAGGTTGCTGGTGTCTTTTGTGCCCCTGAAAAAGAGGGTGCAAAACCCGACCCACTCAAGGTCTTGGCGCAAGAAAAGGCTTTGACGGTTTATCAGTTTAAATCCTTGCGAGAGCCTGAAGCGATCGAGGCGATGAGAGCCTTGCAAGTTGACATCGGCATCATGGCATTTGTGTTGCAGTTTGCGCCACAGGAATTTGTAAACATTCCACGTCTTGGAACGATACAATATCACCCTTCCCTACTGCCACGCTATCGCGGACCAAGTTCAATCAATTGGCCTATCATTCGCGGTGACAAGAAGACGGGTCTGACGATTTTCAGGCCTAGCGACGGCCTTGACGAAGGAGCGGTCGTGCTCCAAAAAGAAACTGTCATTTCAGACGATGACACACTTGGCACGGTTTACTTCGATCGCTTGTTTCCGATGGGGGTTGCAGCCATGCTTGAGGCCGCGGACTTGGTCTACGCCGGCAAGCATCATGAATTGATCCAAGACGAGAATCTTGCCAGCTACGAGGGTTGGTGTCGCGCTGCCGAAGCAAGGATAAACTGGGCCAATCATGCTGATTATGTTTATAACCTTATCCGAGGTTGCAACCCTGCCCCTGGCGCCTGGGGCATGCTTGCGGGCAAAAAGGTTCAATTTTTCGATGCCCGCAAACATCTGGTGAGAACTTTTGGAGCGGTTAAAGGAAAAATTGGCGAGGTCACCGATTTAAGTGAGAAAAGCTTTTTCATCACCGTACAGGGCGGGCGAATCGAGGTCTTCAAATTGAAGCATGAGGACGGGAAGAAACAATCGGCCGCTGAGTTTGCAGCGGCCTACGATTTGAAAAATGGAAGCGTTTTCAGCTAAATCCTAGATCGCCCCGCCAGCGCGCAACTCAGCAATTTGTAAGTCACTCAGTCCAAGGTCTTTTAGCACGGCGTCTGTGTGTTGACCGAGTGTGGGAGGGGGGACCTCGTGATGAATCGTCGTTGATGAAAAACGCATCGGCGACGCGATCTGTGGCACAAAGCCCGCCAGAGGATGGGGGAGATCAAAGCGGATACCGCGAGCCTTTACCTGCTCCTCCTCGAAAGCCTCATGGATTGTGTTGATCGGTCCATTAGGTACGCCAGCCTCCTCGAGCAAGGCCACCCAGGCCTTGGTGGTGCGCTTGCTGAAAAGTTCGTTGAGAATGGCATCGAGTGCTTCACGATGCTGAACCCTTGAGGCATTCTTAGAAAACCTTGGATCGCTTGCGAGATGCTCGCAGTCAGCGGCTTTACAAAACTTCTGAAACAAATTGTCATTGCCACATGCTAAGACCACCGCACCATCTTGCGTGGGAATCACCTGATAAGGAACGATCGTTGGATGCGTGTTGCCGATACGCCCTGGGGCATGACCGGTGGTGAGATAGCTCATGCCTTGAATGGACAAAAAGGCCATAGCGGTATCGAGTAATGCCATGTCGATATGCTGGCCCTCCCCTGTCTTTTCGCGATTGGCAAGTGCAGCACAAATAGCAATGCTTGCGTACATCCCCGTGAGTATGTCGATAATCGGCACGCCAACCCGCATAGGCCCTCCACCGGGTAGCCCATCGGCATGACCGGTCACACTCATCAGGCCGCTCATGCCCTGGACCATGAAATCATAGCCTGGCCGTTCGCGGTAAGGTCCTGAATGACCAAATCCGGTGACTGAGCAATAAATGAGTCGCGGGTTGAGCAACTTCAAGCTTTCGTAATCCAGGCCATATCGTTCTAAATCACCAAATTTATAATTTTCGATTAAGACATCACAGCTTGCAGCAAGCTTTCTCACTAAATCCTGTCCTTGAGGCTTGGAAAGATCAATCGTGATCGACTTTTTGCCACGATTAGCCGCAAGAAAATAAGCTGCCTCCGAAGTTGGTTTGCCTTCAGCATCTGATAAATAAGGCGGGCCAAAGGCTCGTGAATCATCGCCCTTTAATGGGCGTTCAACCTTAATAACTTCAGCGCCCAGGTCAGCCATGTTTTGACCTGCAAAAGGGCCTGCCAGGACCCGGCTTAAATCAAGAACCCGAATATGAGAAAGTGGACCGGCCATCTTAAAAACCTTTTCGATCAATCGTCATCAATGCATCAATCTATTTTTGCGCCAGAGTCCTTAACGACTTTGGACCATTTGCGAACTTCGCCATCAATCAGCTTGGCAAATTCTGCAGGTGCCTGCCCCCCAGGCTCAGCGCCCAAAGTCTTCCAAATAGCAGCAAGTTCGGAGCCAGCGAGCGCTTTAGCAACTTCTTGTTGCAAACGAGAAACCGTCTCGGGCGAAGTGCCTGCTGGTGCCCAAATGCCGTACCACGTCCCAGCATCAAAACCTGGAACACCTACTTCGGCAAGTGTGGGTACATTGGGAAGCGCGAAGGAACGCTTGGCTGTGGTGACGGCAAGGGCCAGCAGTTTGCCGCTATTGATGTGAGGAACCGAAGTTCCAAGACCGTCAAACATAAAGTCCACCTGCCCGGCAAGTAAATCAGCCATCGCCGGTCCGGCTCCTCGGTAAGGAACATGTTGTGCCTGCGAGCCTGTCGCTGTTTTCCACATTTCAACGATGAGATGGTGGGCGGTGCCATTACCCGCCGAGGCGAAATTGAGTCTGCCTGGGTTAGCCTTTACATACTTTTGAAAATCAGCAAAGCTTTTAATCTGAGGTAATCGCTGCGGATTAATCACTACAACATTGGGTACGGAGGCAAGCATCGTACAAGGCATTAGATCTTTCTGTAAATCATAGCCAAGCTTGGGATATAGCGACACAGCTATGGTGTGATGCACGGCGCCAACAAGCCAGTTGTAACCATCTGCCGGTGACTTCGCAGCAAGCTCTGCCCCAAGCGTTCCGCCTGCTCCTGCGCGATTGTCAATCACAAACGACTGCCCGAAAGCTGCCGATAAAACTTTGGTTAAAGGACGCGCGAAGGCATCGGTTCCACCACCCGCGGCAAAGGGCACAATCAGTTTGACGGGTTTTGTAGGCCATGCCTGAGCGCGTGCAATTTGTGGTGCAAGTGAGCAAAGCCCTGCAAGCGCTGAGACAGCACCGAGAGCGCCAAGCGCTGCACGACGGCCTACTGACTGAGCGGCTTTCGTATCATCGTTCTGCATTTTTCGTCTCCTTTTGTGTTTTCGCGAACCCTGTTAAAACAAAACCTAAAACGATCATCGGGACAGACAGCCATTGTCCCATGGTTAGTTCCAATGCGAGGCTTGGCAAAAAGGCGTCAGGCTGCCGCACAAATTCAGCCAAAAATCTTGCAAAACCATACCCGATTAAAAACATACCGCTAATCTGGCCTGGTCTGCGAGGCTTACTGCTGTACCACCAAAGCAAGAGTCCTAGCAGCAAGCCCTCACCCGCGAACTGATAGAGCTGCGATGGATGGCGTGGCAAATGATCCCCCGCCTGAGGAAAGACGATCGCCCAAGGTACATTGCTTGGTCTTCCCCATAATTCACCGTTGATAAAGTTGCCAAGCCGTCCCGCCGCAAGCCCCCAGGGAACAAGCGGTGCAATGAAATCGATCACCGGCCAAAAAGCCAACGATTGCCGTTTTGTGTAGAGCCAAATAGCAACAATCACGCCGATGAGACCGCCGTGATAGGCCATGCCACCCTGCCAAACTGCAAAAATCTGCTCTGGGTGCGCGAGAAAGAAAGATGGCTTATAAAAAATGACATAACCAAGACGCCCCCCAATGATCACCCCGAGTGCGCCCCAAAAAAGGCAGTCTTCAAACCGTTGGGGATTGAGCCCGCTGCCGGCGGCGAATCCAGGCTGCCTCAATCGCCAGCGCCCCAATAAAAAAAAGAGCGCAAAAGCAATCAAGTACATCAAACCGTACCAACGGACACTTAAAGGTCCTAAGCTGAAGGCAATGGGGTCAAATTGTGGGTGAATCATCGGCATCGGCGAATTGTGGCACGCCTTGCTGGCTGACAGTGGCCATTCAATAGGCCGGGCGATCGCGCTTTGCTACCATCCAAGCTTTCATGGAGGACCCTGCGATGGCCGAAAACGAGCGTTCAGCCCATATCACCGAAGGCGTTGCGCGAGCACCCAATCGTTCGATGTTTTATGCCATGGGCTATAAGCCCGACGATATGAGCAAGCTCTTTATAGGGATTGCTAATGGCCATTCCACCGTCACGCCTTGTAATTCCGGTTTGCAAGTACTCGCCGACGCAGCGGACGCGGCAATTCGCAAAGCAGGCGCAAACCCGCAAATGTTTGGTACGCCAACCATTTCAGACGGCATGTCGATGGGTACCGAAGGGATGAAATACTCGCTGATATCCCGCGAAGTCATCGCTGATTGCGTGGAAACCGTCGTTCAAGGTCAGTGGATGGACGGTGTTTTGGTGATTGGCGGATGCGACAAAAATATGCCTGGAGGCATGATGGGCATTTGCCGATCCAATGTGCCAGCGATTTACGTCTACGGGGGAACGATCAAACCTGGGCGATGGAAAGGCAAGGATCTTTCGATTGTTTCGGTGTTTGAGGCAGTCGGCGAATTTACCCACGGTCGGATCAGTCAGGAAGATTTCGAGGGCATCGAACGTAATGCGGTGCCCGGCAGTGGCTCATGCGGCGGTATGTATACCGCAAATACCATGTCTTCTTCGTTTGAGGCGCTTGGTATGAGTCTGCTCGGCTCGAGCACGATGGCTAATCCCGATGCCGAGAAAGCCGATTCGGCAGCGCGCTCGGCTGAGGTATTAATCGCAGCCGTGAAAAAGGGGCTCAAACCGCGTGACATCGTCACGCGTGAATCCATCGAGAATGCGGTCACCTTGATCATGGCGACCGGCGGATCAACCAATGCGGTATTGCATTATTTGGCGATTGCCCACAGCGCCGGGGTTGCCTGGTCGATCGATGATTTTGAGCGCATTCGCAAGCGCGTGCCGGTTCTTTGCGATTTAAAGCCCTCCGGGAAATACATGGCGGTCGATCTTCACCGGGCAGGCGGTATTCCACAAGTGCTCAAGATTCTTCTGAATGCAGGCCTTATTCACGGTCATTGCATGACGATCACCGGGAAAACCCTCGCAGAAGAGCTTGCCGATGTGCCTTCAAAGCCTGCCGCCGACCAAGACGTCATTTTCCCGATCGATCAAGCCATTTACGCCCAGGGGCATTTGGCCATTCTTAAGGGCAACCTCGCGCCCGAAGGAAGCGTTGCCAAGATCACCGGCCTGAAAAACCCGGTGATCACAGGCCCCGCACGCGTCTTCGACGATGAAGCTTCAGCCATGAAGTCGATTATGGAGGGCAAGATCAAGGCGGGCGATATTGTGGTGCTCCGCTATCTAGGTCCAAAAGGTGCGCCGGGCATGCCAGAGATGCTTGCACCAACCTCGGCGATTATTGGCGCAGGACTGGGCGAATCGGTCGGTTTGATCACAGACGGGCGTTTTTCAGGGGGCACGTGGGGCATGGTCGTGGGTCATGTTGCACCGGAAGCTGCGGTCGGTGGCCCAATCGCACTGATCCATGAGGGCGATTCGGTCACGATTGATGCCCACCAGCTCTTGCTCCAACTCAATATCCCTGATGAGGAAATGCAAGCTCGCCAAGCAGCGTTTAAAGCGCCAGCGCCTCGATATACAAGTGGCGTGCTATATAAGTTTGCCAAGCTTGCTACATCGGCAAGTAAGGGCGCGGTGACCGATGCTTGAACAAGCTTTTTGATGGGCCACGAGATGTCGTTTGATCCCTTGATTGAGCCTCGGTTACACTTCCTGGCAACTTGTTCTCGTTAAATTTTCCTTGTACTAGCTAATCAGGACCTGACTATGAAGATCGTTACGTTATCTGTGAGTGCTCTTGTGATTGCACTTGGCAGCTTTGCTGCTAAGCCCGCCCTTGCAAGTGCTGATCTTGCCAAAGCAAAGAACTGCTTGGCCTGCCACGCACCCGACAAAAAATTGATTGGCCCCTCCTATAAAGATGTTGCTGCGAAGTACGCAAAAGATGCAGGTGCAGCGAAGAATCTGGCACAGAAGATTCAAAAAGGCGGCGTCGGTGTGTGGGGTCAAATTCCTATGCCCGCCAACCCCCAGGTTTCTGCCGCTGAAGCTGAAACCCTTGCCAAGTGGATTCTCGCCACAAAGTAAGCCCTCCTTCGGCCTAGCCCGGAGTCATATGCTCTAAGACCCATATGCATTGGGTTTGCGCCAAGCCGGCCGCCTAGCGGCCGGCTTGGCTTTTATGCGATCGTTTGCAAACAGCGGGAAAGCGTCGATACATGACAAAGATTCTCGAGGTTAGATCGCTATCGAAGCGATACCAGCAGGGTAAGCTACTACTCGATCGATTAGATCTAGAACTAGAGCCTGGTCAACGCGCCTCGCTCATCGGTGCATCTGGAAGCGGTAAGTCAACCTTGCTTCACCTCATCGCAGGCCTTGAGGAAGCGGATGAAGGCAGCATTTTGATTGGCGGCAAACCGATGAAGGCCGCTGATGCCCAGCAAAGCGCAAGACTGCGTGCTGAATCCATTGGCTTCATCTTTCAGGCCTTCCATTTGCTTCCTCATTTAAACGCGCTACAAAATGTAGCAGTTCCTGCGCTATTGTTAGGCGCTTCTGAAAAGTCAGCCATGGCTAGGGCATCGGACCTGTTAGACCAATTAGGTCTAAGTGATCGTGCACATGCAAGGCCCAGTGAGCTCTCGGGCGGGGAGCAGCAACGCGTTGCCATCGCACGCGCCGTTATCCATGGACCGCGTTTGATTCTTGCTGACGAACCAACGGGCAATCTCGACCCAGATTCGGCCGATGCGGTGATGAGCCTACTACAACAGGTCCTTGCTCAAAGCGATTGCGCACTTTTGTTTGTGACACACGACTTGCAGCGTGCGAGCCTGTTTAAACCCTGCTGGAAGCTGAGTCAGGGCAAACTGCAGCTGGCATGATCGTGAACCGTATGTTTGGCCTACCCTGGCCCCTTGCCCGCCGCCTCAGCCTTGAGCAACTCCGGCTCTACCGCTTTCGGAACGCCTTAGCGGCACTGGTCATAGGCATTGGTGTGGCCATGGGCTTAGCGATTGACTTGGTGAATCGCAGTGCACTGAGTGAATTCAAGTCGGCCCTGGCAAGTATCAATGGGCAAGCCGATGCAAGTCTGCGCGCGGCGGAGAAGGAATTCAGCGCCTCGGTTTTTGCAAGTCTGCAGCAGTATCAAGCGAACGCCAGCGCCGCGCCAGTGCTTGTTAAAAGCGCACAAATGCAAACGCTGAAAGCCTCCGCGTCATCGGCCGAAGTCATTGATTTGCGCAGCACGTTCCCCCAGGGCGTCGAGCTATTCGGCATCGACCTCTTCCGGTCGATTCATGTTCACCCGCAATTGAGTCCAAATATAGGCAGCCCCGAGGCGAGCGATGCATGGTTTGGTGGCAATCAGCTTTATGCAAGCCCACGCCTTTGGCGGCAGCTTCAAAGGCTTGGCATTGAGCCCGAGGGTGCAGTGATAAGGCTTCGCATGGAGGGTCGAAGTGAGGACTTTGTGATTGCTGGCCGTCTTGCCCAGGCTGGCAACGAATCCTCGGTCTTTGTCATTGACATTGGCAGCTTGCAAGCCCTCGCCACCCACAAGGATCGCCTCTCGCGAATCGATATGCGCTGGGCCCAAGGCGCAAGCAGCAAGGATTGGCCCGCCGAAGTGCTTGATGCCCTGAGAGCAAAGCATCCCGAACTGATGCTCTCGCTTATCAAACCCGAGGACGAGGCCGAACGGATGTCGAAT
>Ga0209358_10000878_pt1 | contig 25422 bp, 23 predicted proteins | sample LauGreFa1BDMLBSN_2_FD_187574 | JGI IMG/M metagenome (GOLD analysis project Ga0209358, IMG submission 187574) | Freshwater lake microbial communities from Lake Michigan, USA - Fa13.BD.MLB.SN (SPAdes) (version 2) | ecosystem: Environmental > Aquatic > Freshwater > Lake | place: Lake Michigan, USA...
GTTTTGATTTACAATCAGAACGAATAATTCATGCTATGCATCATCATCACCCACATCATCATCACCATGACCGCCATCACGACCGTGATTATCACCATCATTATTATAATAATTTTGATGGCCGTCGCGGAGGTCGTGGTCGTGGTGACGGTGGTGGAGATGGCCGTGGCGATGACTAGCAATTATTCAATCCTATATATTTTATAACCAATAATTTAAATAAAATTTATTCTAATATTTCTAATAATATTTCTAATAATAGTTCTAATAATAGTTCTAATAATTCTAATAATTCTAATAATAGTTCTAATAGTTCTAATAGTTCTAATAATTCTAATAATTCTAATAATTCTAATAATTCTAATAATTCTAATAATTCTAATAGTTCAAATTCTAATAATAGTTCTAATAATTCTAATAATTCTAATAATTCTAATAATTCTAATAATTCTAATAATTCAAATAATTCAAATAATTCTAATAATTCTAATAATTCAAATAATTCAAATAATTCAAATAATTCAAATAATAGTTCAAATTCTTCTAATAATTCTAATAATAGTTCTAATAATTCTAATTCTTCTAATAATAGTTCTAATAATTCTAATTCTTCTAATAATAGTTCTAATAATTCTAATTCTTCTAATAATTCTAATAATTCTAATTCTTCTAATAATTCAAATATTTATATTAATAATAATTCAAATAATATAAATACTAATATTCCTAATATTCCTAATATTCCTTCAGAAAATACAAATAATAGTTCTTTAAATACGAATAATTCTTCAGGAAATACAAATAATAGTTCTTTAAATACGAATAATTCTTCAGGAAATACAAATAATAGTTCTTTAAATACGAATAATTCTTCAGGAAATACGAATAATAGTTCCTTAAATACAAATAATAGTTCTTTAGGTGAGGTTAAAGGGTGTATGTTATAATATTATTTTTATAAATAATAATATAAAAATAAAGATAGGGTTTTTGTTATTATTTAAAAAAATGATTTTTAAATATTGTTTGGGTGCCGAAAAAATGTGGAAGATTGTTGATTTAGCAGGATTTGCTTATTATATTAATAAGACAGTTGTTATTTATAAATATAAAAATTTATTGGACAATAGAATATTGTTTATTGTTGAAGAAAATGAATTTTTATATAATCCAGATATTTATATTATTTCAGATATTGATAAAATGCAAAAATTAATCGATATCTTGAAAAATAAAGATTGCAAAATTATTTTTAATAGGATTAATGGAAGATATCAATTGATTGGATGCAAATTTTATGAAATTATGAATGATATTGATACATCTCATAATAAACGTGATTTAGTCTTAAAAACTTTTAGAAATATTCATCCATTCAATGAACCTATTATTAATATTGATATCAATAATATTCAAACAAAAACTTATGATGAATATTTCGATTTATATAATAGTGTAGGATTTCCTACTGTTTGATATTAAATGATTTTATAAAATTTTTTATTTTTGGTAATCTTCTACTCGAAGATGTTAATGACTGTGATGGCTGTCGTATTATTCTATCTAAATAATTTTGTATGTTATCGGCTTCTGTTTCGCTTAATTGTCTATAGTCATTATTATTTTTATATTGGTTATAAAGTTCTATAACTTTTGGATTTAAAAATTGGAAAGCTCCGCCTTTTTTCATTGTTTTGGGCAATTCATAATTAAATAATACTTTCTCTTTATTGGTTGCATTTCTTTTATCATATTCTTGTTTATAAATATTATATAATTCTTCTCTCTCTATTGCTGATTTATTTATATATGTTGATTTATCTAAATTTAGATTTGCCCGTTGTTGTGCAGGGTCAGTATAGTTAATTACATATTCATCACTCGCTTTACGAATATAATATGCCGATTCTTGAGTTAATTGTTCGCTATTTACATAAATTTTATATAAATCTTCATATCGTTTATAATCTTTTACTATTTTTCCTGCCTGAAATCTTAACATCGATGATAAATCACTGTTATAAGTTTTCTTCAAATCATCTAATAAAAATTTCATTCTACTTATCGGCAATCCATTAGAAACAACTGCATATTTCTTATAATAATTTTCCGTCAATTGTTCATATGCTATATCCAAAAATGCTATTTCATAATCATATGTTCTTGCTGGATTGTTTTCAAACATTACTTTAGCCTTGTAATCCAATGAATACAAATCAACTGGAAACGCACCCTTAAATAGTTTTCTTAATTTAAAGTTTAGTATATTAGGGTCGGATGATATTAATGAAAATTCAACGTCTATACCATTACTTGAAGTCGTTTTGAGATTTACTGAATTATTAATATCTTTAAAAATTTCTTTTACGTTTTTAATAAGAAAAACTAATAATACAAATAAGTTATTTATTATGCAATCATCTAATATTTTCTGATTATCAAAATTTTCCATTGGTATTTCTGTTGATAAATATATTTTTGTGTCGATGTCTTTAGTTACACTGGCATTATAATCATATCGTCTTATTGCATCTCCACCTGCTACAAATATTCCTGTTAAATCTTTACCTAGTTTGTTTTGTCCATAATTGTCTTTAAAAGTCAATTGTTTGAGGTCATTGTTGATATTAATGATAGTCTGATTTATATAAGGTCTTAAACATTCTATGATTTGAGTTTCTACTTTTGTTACAAAATTTTCAATATCTTGATATGATAAATACACCTGTTTTTCAAATAATCCAATTGTATATTGATTTGGCAATCTTACATCTTTAAAAGTCAATTCATAAATATTTAAAATGTCTGATAATGCTTTACTTTTAACATCTGGTATTAATACTAATTTGTTAAAAATACCATCTCTAACTTTGAAACGATTATATGAACCTCGTTTTATAAAAAATCTATTTTTTGCTATGGTATTAAATATATATAATCCATATGCATTTAAAAAATGTGTTGTAGGTGTTATGAGATTATTAAAATTATTCAATAGTTTTTTTTGTTCTGCAGTATTGCATAAATTAAATTCAAATGTAAATATTCTATAAAAGTTATCTGGTTTCAAACTTCCTCCATCTTTTCTTCTAGATGATGCACGCTGAGCTCTAGCACTTTTAGCTGCTTCTTTAGCTTTTTCTAACGCCTCCTTAGCTTTTTTTTCGGCTTCTTTCTTTTTTTCTGCTTCTGCTTTTTTATCTTTAGTTGTTCTTGATTTAGCTGATGATGCTGTTACTGATGCTGATGGTTTCGCTGATTTTGGCATAGGAACGACTGAGAAAGATGAAAGAGTAGGAACAACAGAAATAATTGGTGTATCACTGAATTTTAAATCAATGTTATAACCAGTTGCTTCTCTAAATAAATATTTGGTTTTATCTATTGGTTTTAATTCTATTGAAAAATATTTTCCAGGTGGAGGTTGTAAAATAACTTTTAAATATTCAACAAAATCATTAATAAGGTCTTTAATTTTGCTATCTAATGAAGTAAATCTTGATGTTTCTAATAAATAGATACTATCACAAGTATTATATTTATAAATAGATGATTGTTCGTATTCACTCAAATTTGAAAAAATACTTTCAAATAATTCATACCATGCTCTAGAACCTGTTATACAATAATTATAATTTATTTTTGCTGATGTTATTAAATCATTTATATTTTTTTGCAATTCATTAAAAGCCGTGCTAATTTGGATGTCGGATTTTAATAAAAAATCATCAATCATTTTATTTTCATTAATTGCCGCTTTTAATGATTGATGTGTATCTCGATTTATTAAATATTTAGGTAATCTGGATGTTAATGCTTTCATAGTTGTTCTAGAAGCTAACGCTTTTCTACTTGCTGATTTTCTCGAATATTCATCCATTTTATATAAATATTAGTTTTTATCTATTGTATATGAATAAAATAAATAAAGATATATGTAATATCATTGCATCTTTTGTTATTTGTCCTAGATATGATTTATTAGAATGGATTGATTATAAAGAATTTATTATTGAAAATGAATTATCAGCAAATATAAATTCAATCGATTATTTAAAAAATAATTTGAATTTAATCAATTGGTCTAAATTATCTCTAAATAAAAATGCTATTCAAATCTTAAAAGAAAATCCTGAAAAAATAAATTGGAATAATTTATCTTTTAATAAAAACGCAATTGAACTTTTAATAAAAAACAAAAAAAATATTAATTGGGATAATTTGGCTTTAAATACAAATGCTATTCAAATCTTAAAAGAAAATCCGGAAAAAATTAATTGGGATATGTTATGTTTTAATAAAAATGCCGTTGAATTATTAAAAGAAAATCCTGAAAAAATCAATTGGTATAATCTGACATTAAATAAAAATGCTATAGAACTCTTAAAAGAAAATCCCGAAAAAATTAATTGGGATGTTTTATGTTTAAATAAAAATGCCGTTGAACTTTTAAAAGAAAATCCAGATAAAATCAATTGGGACAATTTGACATTAAATAAAAATGCAATTGAACTATTAGAACAAAATCAAGAATTCATTAATTGGGAATTAATCGCACTCAATAAAAATGCAATAGATTTAATTAAAAATAATCTTTATAAAATTAACTGGTCTTATTTGTCCTGTAATCAAAATGCAATAGAAATTTTAAAACAAAATTTACAGAAAATAAATAAAAAAAATTTTACTAGAAATAAAAACATATTCAAATTAATTCACGATAAACAAGAAATTTCAAGTATGAGCCATTATATATATAATATTTTTATTCCATATAATTAAATATGAAAAACGAGCAAATTCAAAGAAAAAAGCGGCGAGCTTTAGAAGTCCTTATTAATAATTTGTTTAGTACAGCATCTACAATGTCAAATCAACATATAGATGACTTCAATGAATTTATGAAAAAAATATAAAGCATTAGTATTCAATTTAAATTTTATCGTAAAATAAAATCTTAGTAATTTAACATTAATTTAAAATACAAAACATAATTATAACACTCAATAAGGAAAAACAAATGTAATAATAAGTGAAGAAATATTGATAATTAACATTCATAATGATACACAAATATATAAAATTCTTGGTGAGTATTGATTATTTATAAACAATATAGAATTAACTAAATAAAATATTATATTATAATAGTATTATATTTATGCATAGAAGACGTAATTTAAAAAAATATCGTGGTGGTGAAGGTGAAGGTCAAGATGATGATATAGAAATTAAACAAGATGCTGATATTGAAACCGAAATAATAAATAATATTGAAATAACATACCAAGAACCACTAAAAGAAGATGAAGAGTTTAAAAAACAAATAACTATAATAACTACTGATTATATAAATTTTGATAATGATACAATACTTCGTAGTGGACATTATGAAGATATTTTTATAGCACCGGTTATAAGTTCAGGTGCTGCTTCTACAACTAATACATCTGCTGAAGATAATAAATATACAGATGAATTTATTCCGATAAATATTGATGACCATAAAATAAAAGAATATGTACCGCATATAGAAGCTATTTTATTTAAAATAAGTAATAATAATGATGGTATATTACAAGGTGGATCTAAATTATATAATAAATGTTTTAAAAAAAAAAGAGGTGGTGCTGATATTACAACCTCATCAGACTTAGCACAAGATTTAATGACTTATTGTAAAACATTACATAAAAAAGGGATGAATTCTGAAGATGATATTAAATCTAATAATATTATAGTAAATTATCAAGAATTAACTAAGTTTATACAAAATAATAGTAAGCCTATAAATAAAAAATTAATTATAGATTGTTATCCTTATTATGATTATAAACAATGTAAAAAAATATCAAAAGAAATAGATAATGGAGAAAAATTATTAACAATTCCTTATAATTGTTTTGATTATAACGAAGGAGTAATAACAGCGTATCAATCTGATTTATTGGATAATAAAGAACAATACGGACAATATGAAAATAGTTTTTATAATAAAAATATTCAATATTTTATAAAACAGCAAAATGATTATATAAATAGTTTAGCATTATGGCAAAAAAGAACTATTCAAGATTACACTAGAAAATATACAAGTTTTCAATTATATACATATTATGTAAATAAAGACCCGCTATTTACAACATTTAGACATATAGGTGATTCATTTTATCCACAAATTCATAGATTATATCCTGAAATATTATCTGAAAGTAATTTTGACACATGGCTTCAAACAGATAGAAAAATGGATTTGGAAAAACCAGATGATAATGGTCATTATGCAGATATATGTGAATATACTCTAAATGAGTATCAATGGGGGTTTGTTATAAAAGAATTTTTAGAAGATATTACAAAAATTATATTACGAGCTCCTCCTATCGAATATGATATATGTGGATATAGAGGAGTAGGACAACATTATATTCATGGAAATGCTTCTGAATATTTTGATTTAGGTAAGTCTTCTTCGGATACATCCGATTGTTCCTTAAGTTCTAAAATAAAAAAATTAGCTAAATTTGTATCATATAGATTTAGTTCAATAAGTTTTAATTATAATGCATCAAAGAGTTTTTATGATAAAAATAAATGCGACCCGGATAATGGATATTATCCAAGTATGTATAGAACAACACTTGCTAAAGGATGTCGTGTTTTATTTATAGCAACAATATCTGCTTATTATGAAGAATATGAAATTATAACACCAAGAGGTGCAATTTTTGCATTTGATAAATCAATATCAAATCCGCGTGAATATTATGCATTAACTGATAATAATATTAATAAAACATATGGTATATGCACTAATCAAGCATTTGCAACATATAATAATATCCTTATAAAAACACCTACGTATTTTGAATTTCTAAATAGTAATTTTCCAGCAAAATGGCCTAATGTTAAAGCAGAATTAGATAATGGAAACCCATTAAGAATGGTATTTCCTGATACTATAAAAGCAAAAAATGAAAAAACAAGACGGATAAAATTAAAACAATTATTTGTTGATGAACAAAAGATAATAGATAGTAATGAAAAATTACCTGTAAATGTTCCTAATTATACAGCTACATGGTATCGTATGTTTTATAGTCCAGATGCCCGTCTAAAGCCTGCTACTGTAATAAAAATACCACCTAATTCTACAGAAAAACCCGCTCCAACTTGTAAAACAATACAACAAGATGCTTTAATATCTTCATCGCCTGGATGTGCAAGGCCTACAATACCTGAATATAGTAAAATATGTATTGCTCCTCCGGTTTTTGATAAAGCAGGGATAGTCAGAGAATTAGCAAGTATAGGAATGCAAGAACACTGTTGGTAAAATATACAAACCTTTAAATTAATAAAATAAAATGTATTATTTTTTTAAAAATTATTTAAAAAATGATTTTTGTTATTTTAAACTATTAATTATTACTATTAAGAAAGAGTAATCAACCTGACAGCAAAAAAGAAAATGATGGCATATTTCGAATATACGGATAAGACCTATGGAACGATTAATCTGGGTTCATACAATGAGATGAAATCAGATTGTTACATAGAGACAATCCCATATTTGCTGAGTATGGCATTAGAAATGATTTATCACCATCACCGGAGTAATCTGATAATGTTTGAATGTCTAAATTCGAATGATGATATTACGACTATCATTGAGAGAATTGATATAAAGACAATGTCGGAATTCTTCGACACGCGAGAGTTATTTTAGGAGGAAAGGCTGGCTAAAAACCGAAGAAAAAAGGCCCGAATTTATATTTTGGTCTTTTTTTTCTTTTTTATTATTAAACATGCACGAAGAAGCAAAAAATTTCTTATTATACGCAAAAAATAATTTTCATAATTATTTTAAAAATATTAAAGTTTTAGATGTAGGTTCAGGAGATATAAATGGAAATAATCGATATTTATTCACAGATTGTGAATATGAAGGAAATGATGTTATCGAAGGAAAAAATGTAACAATAGTATCAAGAACAAAAGATTTAAAATTTGAAGATAATTTTTTTGATACAATTATTTCGAGTGAGTGTTTTGAACATGACCCCGAATATAAACAATCACTAAAAAAGATATATGATATGTTAAAACCGAATGGATTATTTGTATTTACATGTGCCTCGACAAATAGATATGAACATGGAACAAGAAGAACAACAAAAACGGATTCATTAGGAACAATCGGAGAAATAGAAGATATGCAAGACTATTATAAAAATTTAACAAAACATGATATAAATGAAGTATTGAATTTAAATGAAAAATTTTCATATCATGAAATGTATTATAATAAACAATCATGTGATTTATATTTCGTAGGAATTAAAAAAATAAACGATTATGAAGAAACAAACACAATAAAAATAATAAAATGACAAAAATTTCTTTTTGCCATTTTTTTTGATTTTCTTTTTACATGTCAGCCCAATCAACCTTGCCATTCTTGGCCTCTTGAATTTCTTGGGCGATTTTCTTTCGCATCTGAATAGCTTTGAACTCCTTGTTGAACTGTTTGAAGATAACTTTCCTCATCTCCAAATCATTAACACCGCTATGAGTGAAAGTGCAGTCTTTCTCGAAACATCGGACACCAAACTTACACGGAACTTTTCCCAGAGGTTTAAATTCTGTGATAAGTTTGACATGTTCGGGTGAAGTGTTGATAATATCGGATAATAACTGTCTTTCATTCCTAGGATGATGATGGACACATCGGCAATTATCGTCAGTGCAGAAGGAAGTATAGAAACAATACATTTTCGCAGGCATTTTGGTTTGTGATTACTCTCTCTATATGTAGTAATGAAAGACTTCAATAAAATTATAGTATCATTTTTTATACAAATTCTATAAAATTAATACAAAAGAAAATGACAAAAAATTATTTTGCCATTATTATAAGATACCATCAATTATTTTGACCTGGATAGAACCCCAATTCGTCAATAAAGACTTGATAAGGAGATTTATCGCAAATGAAAATAGGCTGGTCTTCGTATGTCAATAAGAAAGGATTATCATCCCACTGACGAATATACATTTCACTATTAGAAGACATTAAAGAAAGTTTAGGACCAACTAAAACCCATTTATTATCATCCTGAATGATTTTGGAACCAACCGATGAGAATAAATCAATAAGATTTGAGAATTCAGTATGATACTCGTCATACCAGGAATAGATATTATAAGACGTTGGTATAAAATCGAATTCAATATCATAACGAATTGAATTGTTATTAAGCGTGGTCTTAGAAATTAAAATCCTGTCTGAACCATAAATGCCGCCACCGACAATAGCATTAACAGAAGCCATGGTTAAAAATAAAAGTAAAAGACTAAATCAATTTTTAATACGATTTACTAATAAAATAATACAAATTTAAATATGAGTAATATTATCACATATTTCTATTATTTTATCATCATGTGATATAATTAATATCGTTATAGACAATGATTTTATTAATTTAATGAATTTATTAATATTATTGTTATCCAATGCAGATGTTGGTTCGTCTAATAATAGAATTTTAGGTCTTCTGAATAATGCTCTGCATATAGAAATTCTTTGTTTTTGTCCTCCCGACAATTTAATATTATTGTCAGAACAGTCATTTTTATAATTATAAAAATCATCAATCAATGATAAAATATTTTCATCGTTATTATTGGTATTATAAGAAAAAATATTATCTTTGATTGAACCTTCAAATAAAACGGGTTCTTGTCCAACGAATGATATTAATTTTTGATAGAAAAAGGTTTTATCAATATTTATAATATTGATATCATCAAATAAAATTTGACCTTGAATATTATTATTATAAAAACCTAATAATAATTTAAATAATGTAGATTTGCCATTACCTGATTTACCTTTAAAACCTGTAATTTTATTTTTATGAATAGTTAAATTGAAATTATGAAAGATATTAATATTATTATTATAGGAAAAAGTTAAATTATTTATAATAATATCAGGATTAAAATTGTCATTAGGTATGAAATAAGCACAGTTAATATTATCATCATTATTAGAAATAAAATTAGTGACATTAAGAATTGATTTATGATTTTTAATGATATTTCTTCGTATTTCGTTAATGTCTCTGGTAATATTGGTAAAAGATGATTTATATAAAACGAATAAAATAATGATGTCATTAGAATAATTGAAATAAAAACCAATAAAGATAATAAATACAATGAAAATTTCGTTTAAAGATTGTAATAAGAAAACGTTAAAACCATAAGCAATGGCATCAATAATATTATAACGTGGATTATTCAAATTAGATAATTTATTATATAAAACCGGTTCTAAATACAAACTTCTATAAGTCTCAATTTTATGAATATAATCACTTATTATATTATTTTGTTTAGTGATAATATCATTATATTGAGAAGAGAAAGGTTGATAAACTAGAGAATTATATATATATTCTATTAAGATATGAAGGAGAGAAAAAGATAATGTAATCAAATAAAGAAAAGCAGACTTAGGAATTAAAATATAAGAAGTTATAAAAAATTGTGCGATATTACGAATAAAAAGATTAGTGTTATATAAATAAAATTCAGTAAAATTTCGAGTGTCAGAAATAAAAATATTAGAAACCTCAGTTAAATTATTATTAATATAATAAGAAATATTTTTATCGAAATAAGAAGATAAAACCTTCATTTTAATTTTATTAATAATAAAATCCATATAAATAGTAAAAATACAACCTCTAAAACCTGCGAAAAAATTAGATATGATATTATAAGATAAATATACGAACAATAAATTATTAAATGACGACAATGAGGAACCTGACGAAGAAGTTAAAACACGTAAAATATCAGAATAAATAAAAGGAATGAAAGATAAGAAATACGAAGATAAAATACCAAATAGGAAACCAATAAAAAGAAACCTCTTAAAACCCTTCAAAAATAATAAAATCATATTTAAGGATTATTTATTATTATCCTTAAATATGATTTATTTAAATAAATGATAATATATCGAATGATAATGGAAATAAAAGAAAATAATGATGAATATATCTATTTACTTCAAGAACGTGAATTTATAAAAACAAATGAACATATTTATAAAATTGGTAAAACCAAACAAGAATGTTTAAAAAGGATTTGTAATTATCCGAATGGAACAAAATTATTAATTCAAATTATTTGTAATGATTGTGATAAATATGAAAAAATATTAATAAATAAGTTTAAAGAAATTTTTATTCATAAGAAAGATATAGGTTATGAATATTTTAAAGGAAATTATAATCAAATGATAAATATCATATATAATACTGTATATGAATTAGATATTAAAAAAGGAATTGAAAATGAGGATGATGAAAAACCGATAATTGAAAATCAATGTAAAAAATGTAAAAAGATATTATCATCAAATAATTATTTACAAAAACATTTATTAATTTGTAATGGTATTTCAAATCCATTAGAATGTCATTTATGTCATAAAATATTATGTGATAGTAGTTCAAAATCAAAACATCTAAAAATATGTAAAGGAAAAACCAATAATAATGAAGATAAAACTAATAAAGATAAAACGAATGAAGATAAAACGAATGAAGATAAAACGAATGAAGATAAAACGAATGAAGATAAAAATAATGAAGATAATTTAGTTATATTTGATAATGAAAATATGAAAATAGATTTTGATATTAGTCATATAAACGATGAAGAGATATCATATAAATTATCTACATTAGATAATTGTTATACATTCGAATATTTTTGTAATAAGTTATTTGAAAATAAAAATAATCAAATGATTCTTAAAACGAATTTGAAACATTATTATAGTATTGTGTATATGGGCAATAATATATGGAAAAAACACACTGATAATTTAATATATCCAATAGTAATATCAGAAATAACAAAACTAATATTACCATATATTGATGATAAAGCAGAACTAAAAGAATATTTGAAAAATATTTCAACAAATAAAAAATATTGTAATATGTTAAAATTATTAACAAATAGTTTTTCTAAAAAAAATATAAAATGACGTTATTTTGGTCTTAATAATTCGAACTAAATATTTTAGTATTTATTGTTATGGTTCTGTTAATAAAAAATACAAATATTTATGAAAATTAATTATTATAGATATTTTTTAAAAAAGGTTTTATAAAAAGTTAAAAAAAATTCTACCCTACCTATATGCGTTATGCGTTTTTATGCGTAAAAAAAACGCATATATAAAAATAAAACAATAAAGCATTATAGTAATGGAAGTTTTATATTATAATTGCTCGCTATGTGATTATAAAACAAAACGAAAATATGATTTAAAACGACATCATAATAATAAGCATAATAAACAAAATTTGAATAATACAGAAGCTAACATAATTAATAAAAATATTAAAAATGTTAGCGACGTTAAAAATGTTAGCGATGATATTAGAAATGTTAATGATAATGCGAACGATAATGTTAAAAATGTAAGCGATGATAATATATGTTTTAAATGTAATAAGAAATTGTCATCAAAGAATTATTTACATAAACATTTATTGATTTGTAAGGGTGTTTCGAACCCGTTAGAATGTCATTTATGTCATAAAATATATGCATGTCGTGCTTCAAAATCAAAACATTTAAAAATATGTAAAGGGGTAGTAATACCAACAATAGAACCTATTCAACAATTAATTCAACAACCAGTTCAACAGCAAATCGAACCAATTCAACAAACAATAAATAATAACACACAGATAATATTAAATAATAATTGTAATAATACAATTACGTATAATATAAATTTAATAAAATTTAATGAAGAAGAACTGAAAATAGATTTTGATATTAAACATTTAGAAGGCGAAAATAATATTGTCTATAAATTATATATAATATCACCCGAAGATGCATTTCGAGTATTTTATAAAAAATTATTTGAAAATAAAAATAATCAAATGATAATAAAACAAAATCTGAAACATACATATTCAAAAGTCCATACAGGTCGTAATATCTGGCAGAAAATGTTAGATGATTATATATATCATATAATAATGCATTTCATATCAGAAACATTAATATTATATATATGTAATCACACAAAAAATAAAGAAGATACTAAATTTAAACAATTTAGAGATTATTTAGATTATATGGCAACTAAAGGATATTCATATAATAACACTAAAAATATCGAAAAATCTTATAAAAATCATATAAAAAGTCTTAAATATCTATTTAATTCATTTAAGGATTAGTTATTAATTTCCTTAAATAATGTATAGAAGTAAATATCATTGGGGAACACATATATGGAATTATATACATTCAATTACAATAATAGATTTCGTATCAGAACAGGATAATTTATATCATTCGAAAATTGCATATGATTATTTATTGAATTTAAAATTTATCTGTAAGAAATGCCAAAAAGAATATGAAGATGAATTATTAAATATTGATATTAACTGTTTATCTAAATCTATGTATCTTTTTGAATGGAGTTGGAATTTACATAATAAAATTAATAATAAATTAAATAAAAATATAATTACATATGAAGAAGCATTAAATATACATACTAATAAAATATAATATATTTTTTTAATATAATGAGTTATAGCCCGATATCAAGTTTTACAAGTGCTACAGATACTAATATTACTGGTTCTAGTGATAAATTTTTAATATTCAATACCTCAGGAACTGTTATTTTTAATTCTGATACTATTTGTAAAGTTTTATTAGTTGGTGGCGGTGGTGCCGGAGGAGTAGGCAGTATTAATGAAGGTGGTGGCGGTGGAGGTGGCGGAGGTGTTGGTATAGGAATTATTAAATTTATTGCAAATACAACTTATACTATAACTGTTGGTAATGGCAAACTTGCGTCTGGAACTAGTAGTAATAATGATTCTTCTATTGTTGGAACAAATATTAATGAAGTTGCTTATAGCGGTGGTAATGGTAGTTATCTTACTGGATTTGATGGAGGAAGTGGTGGTGGTGGAAGTGGTCATGGTGGTGCGAAATGGGGTGGAAAAGCAACTATGGGTGTTTCGAATTCTTCTAATGATAATGCTTCTATTATATATTATGGAAATGCTGGTGGTTATAGTAAGCAGGTCGGTGGAGCTAGTGGCGGTGGTGGTGCCCAAAATATGGGAAATAATGTTGATAGTGGTGCTGCAGGTGTAACAGGAGGCAATGGAATAATATGGACACAAAATAATAATTATTATGGTGCTGGAGGAGGAGGAGGTGGTTCATATGGTGCTGCAGGTGCAAACGGAGGTACCGGAGGAGGTGGAAAAGGAGGTAATTCTTATGCTGGTGTTGGTTCAAATGGAACAGCTAATACTGGAGGAGGTGGAGGTGGAGGAGGTGGTGGTAATGGTGGTGGTTTAGGTGGGTCGGGTGGTTCTGGTATTATAATTATAAGATATGTAATGCATAATAATAATGAACCAACTAATAATACAATTCTATTATCTGCTATAAGAAATTTATTTAGTTTAACAGGAGTATTTACTCTAAATAATCTTAGAACTAAATCAACAAATAATGCTAGTAGTCAGGTTCAATTATCGAGTTATTTAACATCTAAATTATTTAAAGGTATTACTACTTCGAATTGTGGTAAAAATGCATTAGAAATTAAAAATACAACAGGCACTACAACTGATGGTATATATTATGTTATGTGTAATAATGTACCAACATCTATATATTGTTTAATGAATAATCAATATAGTGGAGGTGGATGGATGTTAATAATGAAATCTACAACTTCTGCTACATTTAATTATGAAGCTAATTATTGGAATACAATTAATACTTTAAATAATACTGATTTAACTAGAGCTAATGCAGATGCTAAATATGATGCGTTTAATTATATTCCTATTAAAGATGTTATGGCTATATGGCCTGCTGCTGATTTTGGTTTTACAGGAGGTTCTTTTACTGTTAGCGATGGTTGGACATGGTTAGTTACTAATTGGTATAATAATGGTTCATATGTTAAAGCTATTGACGGTTTTAATTATCCTCCAAGAGATGCTTCTCCTTCTAATCCTACTAGTTTTGCTGGATTTAAATCTGGTGTATTTTCAACACAAAGTCCTGCAAGCAGACATGTTTTTGGAGGTCATTCACATATAGGAGGTGGTAATAATAACTGGGGTACTGTTAAATGGGGATTTGTATGGAATGAAAATGCTGTCAATAATTTTACTAGTTGTGATACATGGAATGGAATAGGTGTTTCAAGAGCATTCGGTGCATTTGGAAATACAGGTAAAAGTGCTGGTGATAATTTTGGATGTTGTGGAACTGTTGGTTATAATAGAGCTATGAGAATAGAATTATACGGAAGATAAAAAATATAATATTTAATTAAACAATATAATGTTTCTATTAGATGAATGGATTGATATTAATAATATTAATTGGGATATGCTATCTTTGAATATAAATGCAATTGATTTATTAACAATAAATCAAGAAAAAATTAATTGGGATAATTTAGCTTTAAATATAAATGCTGTAGATTTATTAACAGCCAATCAAGAAAAAATTAATTGGGATTTATTGAGTTATAATATAAGTGCTATAGATTTATTAACAGCCAATCAAGAAAAAATTAATTGGAATAATATTAATTATAATGAAAATGCCATAGGTTTATTAACATCCAATCAAGAAAAAATTAATTGGAATAATTTATCTTTAAATATAAATGCTATAGATTTATTAACAGCCAATCAAGAAAAAATTAATTGGAATAATTTAAGTTATAATACAAATGCCATAGGTTTATTAACAGCCAATCAAGAAAAAATTAATTGGGATTATTTATCTTTAAATATAAATGCTATAGATTTATTAACAGCAAATCAAGAAAAAATAAATTGGAATTACATTAGTTCAAATAAAAATATGATGCCGTTAATTGTTCAAAATAATGAAAAAATTAACTGGGATATGTTATGTATGAATATAAATGCTATAGATTTATTAACAGCCAATCAAGAAAAAATTAATTGGGATAAATTGAGTTGTAATGAAAATGCTATAGATTTATTAAAATCTAATCAAGAAAAAATTAATTGGGAATGTATATCAAAAAACAAAAATATTTTCATATAATAATAAAAATATTTTCATATAATAAGAATATTATGTCAATAACAAATCGTGATAGAATAAAAAATTGTTATAGATTTCATCCATACCCCTCCGATAGAACTAAACCCGTTTTTACCAATTGCACCATTATTTAAAACATTACATATTCCACACCATATACAAGTAAAAGAAATTGTAACATTATCTTATGCTATAAACGACGACGGAACTAATATTAATGCTATTATTGAAGATATAAATACTAACGAAAATAAATATGTATATTCATTAAATATTACATTTGGATTATATGATTATTGTAATGAAAAATTTGACGAAACTACACAAGAAATAGAAATATCTAGATATGAACGACATGCACAAGAAGAACAAGAATCAAATAGAAAAGGTACAAATGACATAATTACTAGTGATTATGAATTGGTTGGACGCAAAAATAGAAAGTTAGTTACTGATGTAGATTTGTATGATTGTTTATATAAAAATGAAAATAACTATTTTTACATATCACAAACAGATAAAAGAAGATTTGTAGAATTAATGAATACTAAATATTATATAGGTGTTTCTACAATTATTCAAGAGTCTCAGAATGAGATAAATGAACGAGAAAGACAACAACAAGAAGGACAAGAAGAAGGACAAGAAGAAGGACAAGAACTAGACGGAGGTAGTCGTAATAAAAAAAACAATAAAGGAATGTATAAAGTTTATATTGAAAATAAAAAATTAAATAAATATTATATTAAATATAATAATAAAAAATATTATTTGACTTCTAAAAATACTTCTGTCAAAAAAAATAAATATTATATTAAAGTCGATAATACTAATTTACATATATATTTTTAAAATGCCAAAAATTATTTAATTTTTTGACTTGTCTCTGCATCTTCCCTTAATCTTAATCCATCTTAATTAATCTTAATTAATTTTCATATGTAGCCGCATCACACTACATATCGCCCCTAACAATCCCCATAATTATTATTTATATCAAATACTATCATTTTTTATTATTTTTTTGTTATTTTAATACATTTATTAAATAATAAATAACCAAAATGCCAAAAATTAAATAATTTCTGACATTTCTTTCTTTTCTTTTTCTCTTACTTAGCAATTTTCCTGAGTTCTTTCTGCAATTTAGTTCTCATTTCAAAATTGTGACTATGAACTTTCTTGCAATTTGCATTCGAACACAGTGTATTGTATAAACAATTCACATTTTCGTTCTCATACAATGCAAGGTCTTCCTCGTACATTGTCGCCATTTCTAATAGGTTCTTAAGTCGCAGACGGTCTTTAGTATTGTTGCAGAATGACATCCTTTTCAGTATGTAATAATTTTGGTTAAAACTATTATTCACTTTTTATTTATTTTTTATTAAATTAATACATAATTATTTTTTCGTTAAGCCGGTGCAACCAACCGCTATAATTAATCATAATGTTGAAACGCCAGATATTTATAAAAAATAAAGTTAAAAAAAATAAAATTTTTTACACACACATATATTTTCCTCATTTTTGCTCATATTTTTATATAAAAATATGATAATAAAAATAATTAGTTTTATATAAAATGTTATCATTGCTCTTTAAATGTGAGGAATGCGAATACGCAACAAATAAGAAATATAATTTAATACGACATAGAAACGCTAAGCATAATATAATAAAAGAGCCAAAACAAGAAAAAGAAGAAAATGTTATGTCAAAAGAAGAAAATGTTATGTCAAAAGAAGAAAATGTTATGTCAAAAGAAGAAAATGTTATGTCAAAAGAAGAAAATTATTATTGTAAAAAATGTAATAAAAAATATAAAACAAAAAAATATTTATTTAATCACGAAGAAAAATGTAATGGTTTAAATATATTAACTTGTCCAAAATGTATGTTTACATTTACAACAAGAAGTTCAAAATCAGCCCATATAAAAAAAAATAAATGTAAAGAACCGATTGGTAATGATAATGGTAATGATAATGGTAATGATAATGGTAATGTTAATAATAATGAAAACAATAAACCAAATATTTATATTAATGGAAATAATAATATAACAAATAATTATATAATCAATAATTATAATTCTGAAAGAACAGATTATATTAAATTTGATGATATTATTAAATTATTTTTGAATAGTGGTGATTTTATTATTCCTAAATATATTGAAATGAAACATTTTAATGATAAATATCCTGAAAATCAGAATATTAAGTATGAAAGAAATAGAGGTTGTATAATTAGAGCAAATGATTTATTAAATAAAAATTCAAATGAACTAAGAACTATATATAATAAAGAAAAAGAAAGATTTGAAAACAAAATAAGAAATTTAGAATTGATAGAATTTATATATTCAAGATTAAATTATTTAGATTTAAGTATGGATAAACATATATTTAAAAATATAAAAATGGAAATAAAGAATATTATAAAATCTACATTATTATATTAAAAAGAATTTAAGGATTATTTATGAATTCCCTTAAATACTTTTAATATATTGTCAGGGTCTGCTGGGTTTGTATATTTAACGTTAATAGAATATATACCGTTGAATAAATTAAATCTTATGTTTTTGTATATTATATTATTTATCTCTTCGTTTCGTATGTATTTTGATAATAATAATAATATTTCATATAATTCTATTCGTTTTTTTAAATTTTCTTTATAATAATCTATTTCATTATCTGATAATATGAATTTATCTATAATTACATTTCCATAATCACATATTGCTATTTCATATCCTTCATTTGGTATTCTATATTTCATTCCATTATAATTATAATCAAAATATTTCTTTGTTTTATTGACTTTTTTATATAAAATGTTTGATAATCCAAAATCGCCTTGATAAAATCCCAATTTATCTTGTAATATTATAAATGTTATTATTATTTGATGGAATATTGACCACAATTCATTTAATGTCAAATTGTTTATTATTGAACCTAAATCTCCGTCATATTTATCTATTATCAATATTATACTATTATTATATACGTAATATTTATAGAATTTAACTAAATGTTTCGTTATTTTGTCTTTTATTAGTTTATTGCATTCATTATGAACTTCTATTTCTCTATACGGATTTTCATTATATCCATCGGTATCTAATGTTTTATCTTTTTTTCGTTTATCTGATAAATATATTATTTTTCCTATTTTCTTTTTATCATAATCAATATAACCTTGATTATTACCTCCTTTAAAACCAAACTGTTTTATTATATATTTCTTCTTATTTATTATTATATAACTCATATTTTCTTCTTATTTTAAAAATATATATATATTCGCAAATTTATTGAATTTAGAATCTAAACCATTGACTTTTTCAAATGATAAAGAAGAAATTATTATATCTAATATTCAATATAGTTAAAAATAATTTAATTTTAATATTTATCAATGTTTTATAATACTCAAGATAATATGCCTTATAAAAATCGATTAATATTGGGAACGTCTTCTTTTTGGATTATTAATCTCATTTATAAAACTTATTTATATGAATTATATTTTCAGACTTTTTTATTATCGTCTATTGTTATTATTTCGCCGTTGTTTTGGTATTATTATAAAATTAATTCGATTTATCATAAATTAGACAATTATCTTAGTATTATTATGTTAAGTTTTGTATTGATTAAAAATTATTCATCAATATCATATTTCGATTTATTCATTATGATTAAATTTTATTATCTAAGTTTAATATTCACCCTCCGAAAAAATTATAATATTCAATTATGGTGTCATTTGTTGTTTAGATTATTTTTTTATAAAATTTTATTTTTGACCATCGATAAAACATATGATATTAATTATGATATCATTAAATACATATCTAATAATTTATTTATTTTTACGATAACCAATAATAATAATTATAGTTATATTAAATATATCATTTATTCTTGTCAAACAATTCTTATTATCTAATCAAAATATGAAAACCCTTTTACATTTGTAGAACAAATAACTGTAGTTTCAGTAGAATAACCACCTGTAACATCATTAAATGAAAGAACATTTCCGTTTACATCTAAGTTACCCATTACTAAAAATCCGTTTGCTGTATAATCACTACTTGGTTCTGAATAAGTTGTATCTCTAATATACCATTTCCCATCGTCAGGAACTCTCCATGCAGTTGTTCCTGTTAAATAATATCTTGAACTTCTCATTACTGTACTTCTATAATCCCCTCCTGCACCATTTCTATGTACTCCTCCAACTGTTTTAACATCATTAGCTATTGTTGAACCGCTTACAGTTACAACAAAATTATAAATAGCCGCCCAATGTTCTTTGCTACGAGGATAAAATATATCTAATCCTTTACTATTTGCTTCTGTATCTACAGTAGTAACATAATTACGCGCTGTAGCATTTGTTAATCTATAAAAATCATATCCTCCTCCTTCTATTGTCATATTAACATACATTTGTATAGCAGAAGACATTTTAGGTGATTTAATCCAATATGTTCCGCTTGGTAAATTTAAGCCATAAGTTTTACTATATTTTGCTAAATGCCATCCACTCAATGCGGCCTTTGCAGATGTTGAACCGTCATTTGTTGAAACATCAAATAAAGAACCTTTAAAATTTGTAGAACATATAATAGTGGTTCCAGTATAATAATTATTATCATTACCATCATTAAAAAATACTGTTCCGTCTGATATTACTCTATCATAAGTAACACCATCAATAGTAGTAGTCCATGTTCCTAAATAAGCATATCCATAATAATCACCATTTGGTTCTGTATAAACAGTATCTCTTATAAACCATTGTCCTCCATCTGGAACCATCCAATCAGGAGCACCACTTGAAAAATATCTAGGGTCTCTCATTACAATATTTGAATAATTACCTATTCCATTTATTCTATATACTTTTCCAATAACAGGAACACAAGTTGCTAATGTTGAGGATTTAGTAGTTAAAACATAATTACGTATAGCAACCCAATGTGCTTTGCTACGAGGATAAAAAACATCTAATCCTAATGTTTCAGCTCCTGTTAATTGATAAATATAATTTCTACTTGTAGTACCTGTTGTCATTAAATAAAAATCATATCCTCCACCGTCTGCAGTAAAATTAACAAACATTTGTAGAGGATTTGGCATTTTTTCACCTTTAATCCAATAATTACCATCTGTTAATCCTAAATTTAAATTTGTATTTAATTGTGCTAAATGAAATCCACTCAATGCAGCTCTCTTACTTGAAGAACCATCGTTAGGACAATTTCTTACTATTATTCGCTGTGATTTAACATTAAATATAAATACATCACTTATACTACTTCTACACATTGCTGTAAAATCTACATTATATAATGATACAGTTTCAGATGCCATTATACTCGATGAATTGAAATCATAAATTCTTATATTTAAAGTTGTTTTATCAAATAAAATCATTTTTGATTTTAAATATCTAACTATTATACAATCTGAATTACCCATGTTATATAAACTTGTTATTGTCCCAGCATCATTCATATAATTGAAATTATTTTGATGAATTGTATAAAATCCATTTGAATCTTCTGAAGTTGCTAATGAATAAACAACTGTATTCCACTGATAAGCATTGCTATTATAATGATAAATTATAGATTTTGTTCCATCTGCAGCAACTTTAAGTATATCTTGTTGTGCCCACCAATAACTCGTTTTTACAGCTATATATACATTTTCATTTGGATTTACTATTATTGCATCCGGATCACCACATGGCCAAAATGCAGTATCACCTCCTGGAATATAACTATGATGTAATTTATCTGCAAATAATACATCACTTGATACATTACCAGAAGCATCTAATGTTAATTTTTTTATTCTGATATATCGATTTGCCATTTCAGTAGTACCCCAATATACAGGAGTTGAATCAATATAACGATATGCTAAATATAATACATTACTTAAAATATATATTTTACTATTAGGAAAGCCTACATTATAAAATGTTGAATTTAAATTTTTATTAGTATCAATTTTAGATATATAATTTGTATTATCAGAAAAAAATATATTTGAATTCGAATCAACAGCTAATGAAATACAATTAGAATTTATTGTTCCATAATAACTATACAATTTAAAGTCGATAGTATTATCATTACTTCTAAATTGTGTCATTGTTATTGTATTACCCGTATTTGGAATATTTCGTATATTCGATGTATAATTATTTGCACTGTTAGCATAATATTCACTAAAATAAATAGGATTTGTTCCACCAAATGCTAATTGTAAATCTGAAAAATATGTTGTTGTTTTTTGAGATATATAATTTTTATATCTAATAATAACAATTCCTGAACCACCAGCAGCACCCGGAGCTGTGCCTGAAATTAATCTACCACCTCCACCTCCTCCTGTATTTGGTATTCCTGGATAAGATGGTGAATTTGTATTATTTACATCACATGAATATCCTCCACCACCATAAGACCTATATTTTTTATTAACAACATTAACTGTTCCTCCTTGTCCTCCTGCAGCAAACCATCCAGGAGGACTACCTCCAACATTTGAAAATTGTGGATAATATAAACCATCACCACCAAATGAATAATAATTTGTGTTACCTGTAAAACCTCCAACTGTACCAGCACCTCCACCTCCTCCTCCACATGCTGCATATGATGTATGTAAATTTTGATAATAAACACCACCTCCTCCATTTTTACCTTGTCCTGTTGTTCCTGTTCCTCCTGCTGCCGCCCAAGAACCACCACCACCAGACCCTCCATTTCCACCTACAGCACTTGACCCGCCTGCACCACCTCCTATTGCTGTTAAAGTCGAAAAAATAGAATTTCCTCCATTTGTTCCAGCTGCTCCACCAGCTCCAACAGTTACAGATATATTTGCTGGAGCAGTAATATAAAAATTAGAATTAAATATTAAACCTCCTGCACCCCCCCCCGCCTTCTGGAAGTTGTTGTATTGGCATTTCCACCACCACCTCCGCCTGCCACAACTAATACTTCTATTAACCCACCTTCAACAACTTTCAATGTTGAAACACCAGTAGTTTTAAAAGCATGTATAACATAACCATTTTCAACGATAGTCTCTCCACCTTCACAAATAACCATATTTATAAGTTATTTACAAAAATAAATTGTCATTTTATACAGAAGTTTTTATAATTAATTATTGTAATGGCATATATTCAATTTGAATAAACCCATCAATATTTGCTACTGATGTAATTGATATTGTAGCAGAAGTTGGATAACTACCACCTCCTCCACCACCTCCACCATTACCACCATTATTACCAGTACCCATATTTACACCACCACCACCACCACCACCACCTCCTCCTCCTCCATTATAACCTCCTCCACCAGGAAAACCTGGTTTACCAAATGATAAAAAACTTAATCCAGATGCGAATTTTCCGCCTCCTCCAAAACTTCCGACAGTTGGACCAAATAACCCTGCATTATTCCAAGGGTTACCAGGACTACCACCACTACCCCCATAATTAATGACACCAAGAATTGTAACATTCGAACCACTTAATCCAACTGAATTAGGAGTACCACTATTACCTCCTCGACCAGCACCAGTACCATAACCATACTCACCTATTACTCCATTTGTTGCATTAAGTGCCCCATCAATACCGGTAGTACCACCACCAGCACCTCCAGCACATATTACTAAATTACTGACAGTACTTATATCTATACCTTTAAATACAAAAGAACCACCTCCTCCATTTCCATTAGTCCCTTTTTGTCCTACTATTAATGTTAATTTGTCACCTATACTAAATGCTTGTACTAATGAATGACCATAACCTGATTTTCCTTCGTTAGTACCAGCACCTACAACAGTTAGCTTATAATTTCCTGATTGTGGTATAGTCAATATTTGTTTACCATTATCTGAAGTAAAATAATTATTATTATAAATAAAAGTTCTATATAATGGGTTATTAGTAGTATAAAAACTTCTAAGACTATTTAATGTTGGTCCAGTATTTCCTGTTGCATTTGCTGGTGTAAATCTCATGGAAAAACTTGATATAATTGGATTTGTAATTTTTATTATTGCACAACCATCATTTCCTTTTAAACCTGCTTGACCATTACCTCCAGTACCACCACCGCCAATTGATGTATTTGCAATTGGCGCATTGCTATTTCGAGTGCCGTCTGAGTTAAAAGAGATACCACCTGCACCACCACTTGAATAAGTTATACTACTTCCGGTTATTGTTGATATATAACCATTACCACCTAATCCAGCACTAGTTGAAGAAGCATTACCCCCATTACCGTTTGCACCAGCTCCTCCACCACCATTAGCAGTACTTGGTGTATTTCTTAAAAATCCGGAACCACCAGAATAAAGTGTGATAACATTATTATTTATAGTATAACTACTATTCCCTCCGACCAATGAATTATAATAACCTCCACCTCCTCCTGAAGCCCTCATAACATCAAATGAATTTGATGTTATGGCTGTTGGATTACCTGGATTTGCGTCTATAAAAGTATATAGCGCATGCGCACTCGAACCCGAACCTATTATAATTGTATATGTACCAGCGGAAAAAGAATAATTTGTTTTTACAATTACACCACCACCACCACCAGCACCACCACCGTCTTCTGCACCAGCACCACCACCGCCAACAAGTAATATATCACATATTGTATCATTATAAAAAGTTATACTATTTTCATGAATTGTTGATGTAATATTATAATAATATATAAAATTATTTATTAATATGGGCACCGGTTGATATGTTCCATTAGCAATAACTATTGGAATTTTCTGTTTTTCATAAAATGATCTTGTATTAATAGATATTGTACTTACTCTATTAGTATTAATATAATTTGCACCTACACTATTAAAATAATATTCACTTAATTTTATCGGATTTGTACCACCAAATTCTGCTTGTATTTCTGAAAATTTAATAGGTATTCCAGGTGATTGTAATACCATTACTAATATAAAAATTGAAAAAAAAACATGAATCATTTTATTATTATCATTAAAAATATTTTGGAAGTTTTATGGACAAATATGAAATAAAAGAATCTAAAATTGATACTGCTATGATATTAATATCATATAATTTATGTAAAAATATAAAATGGAATTTATATGAATATGCTGCTGATTTTATATATATTAATGAATGTTATAATCA
>Ga0209358_10000879_pt1 | contig 25409 bp, 25 predicted proteins | sample LauGreFa1BDMLBSN_2_FD_187574 | JGI IMG/M metagenome (GOLD analysis project Ga0209358, IMG submission 187574) | Freshwater lake microbial communities from Lake Michigan, USA - Fa13.BD.MLB.SN (SPAdes) (version 2) | ecosystem: Environmental > Aquatic > Freshwater > Lake | place: Lake Michigan, USA...
CATCGGCTGGTCGACGGACTTGCGGGGGATGATGCCCGGGGCGATCTTCTCGACCGGGTAGCGCTCGGAGGAGACGATCGGGCCCTTGCCGTCGAGCGGGTTGCCGAGGGCGTCGACGACGCGGCCGAGGAGGCCCTTGCCGACGGGGATGGAGAGGAGGCGGCCGGTGGTCTTGGCTTCCATGCCTTCCTTGAGGCTGGAGATGTCGCCCATGACGACGCAGCCGACGGTGTCCTCGGCGAGGTTGAGCGCCACGCCCTGGAGGCCGCCCGGGAGCTCGATCATCTCGTTCATCATGACGCCGGAGAGGCCGTCGATGGAGGCCACGCCGTCCGCGAGGGAGACGATGGTGCCGACGTTGGACTTGCCGGCGCGGGTATCAAGGCCGGCGATGGCTTTCTGGATCTGGTCGATCGCGTTGCTCATTGTGTTTGGTAAAGCGGGTTAAGGATGAAGGGGGAAATCAGGAAAGGGACTTGGCGAGGTTGGCCAGGCGGAGGGAGGCCGAGAGGTCGGTCACGTCGTCGCCGACGCGGACGCGGAAGCCGGCGAGGAGGGCGTCGTTGCGGCGGGCGACCGGGCGCACGGGGCGGCCGAGGGCCTTCGTGAAGTGCGCGGCGATGGCGTCGGCGTCGGCCGCGGCGAGGGGGCCGGCGTGCTCGATGCGGGCTTCGCCGCGGGCGAGCTCGCGGCGGATGTGCGTGAGGTAGGCGCGCAGGAGCGGGCGCAGCTGGTGCGCCGAGCGGGACTTGGCCAGCGCGGCGAGCACGGCGCCGACGCGTTCGGACGAGACCGCCCCGCCTTCGAGGGAGAGGGCGAGGAGGCGCTTGGCTTCGGCTCGGACGGAGGCGGCGGACATCGGGCGGGAAGCTTAGCGGGCGAGCTGCTTGACGGCGGCCTCGTTGAGGCGGCCGCGCTGGGCGTCGTCGAGATTCTGTTCGAGCACCTTGGCGGCGGTCTCGACGACGAGGCGGGAGACTTCGCCGCGGACTTCGGCGAGCATCTTGACGCGGTCGGCCTCGATGGCGGCCTTCGCCTTGGCGATGACTTCGGTCTGGGCGGCGGTGGCCTCGGCCTTGGCGGCCTCGACGGCGGCCTTCGCGGCGTTGCGGGCGTCGGCGAGGATCTTGGCGGCCTCGTCGGAGGCGGCGTTCAGCTTGGCGTCGGCGGCCTTCTGGGCCTCGGCGAGGCGCTGGGTGGCGGCCTGGGCGTCGGCGAGGCCCTTCTCGATGAGGCGGTTGCGCTCCTCCATCTGGCCGAGCGCCGGCTTGATGGCGAAACGGTGCAGGATGAAGGCGAGGATCGCGAAGTTGATCAGCTGGACCAGCAGGTGGGGGCCATCGACGCCGAAGCTGCCGAAGAGCGAGATGATGTCGCCGACGGGGCCGTGCGACTCGGCGGCCGCGGCCGCGGCGGGAGCGTGGGCGGCGGCGGCCGGGGCGGCCTTGGTGGTTTCGGCGGCGAGGAAGGAGAGGAAGGACATGGGACTGAAGGAAAGGGGGATGATGACGCTGGAGGAAAGGGGGAGCGACGCGACCCCTCGCGGGGCCGCGTCGCCGGTCCGGTTACTTCGCGAGGAAGATCGCGTAGAACGCGACGGCTTCGGCGAGAGCCATGCCCAGGATGGACTGGACGAGGATCTTACCGGAAGCTTCCGGATTGCGACCCACGGACTCGACGGCCTTGGCGCCGACGAGACCGACGCCGATGGCGGCGGCGAAGCAGCCGACGGCGGCGGGGAGGGAACCGGTGATTTCAGCGATGATCATGTGTGTTATGGTTGTTGGTTTCTTCTCGGCGGACCGCTTGGGGGACTCCCAGCAAATCACCCGCCTCGAAAGCGTAAGGTCAGTGGGCGTGCTCCTCGTCGTGGCCACCTTCGTGGTTGCAGATGAGGCCGATGTAGACGGCGGAGAGGAGGGTGAAGACGAAGGCTTGGATGAGGCCGACGAGCACCTCGAGCAGGCCGGCGATGGCCGGGATGACGTAGGGGGCGATGCCGCCGAGCGAGTGGATGAGGTTCTCGCCGCCGAAGACGTTGCCGAAGAGGCGGAACGAGAGGGAGATCAGGCGGAAGGCGATGGAGACGACCTCGATGCCGCCGACGCCGAGGAAGATGAAGCTGAGCAGGATCCACATGCCCCAACCGATCTCCTTGCGGTCGGCCTTGTTGCCGAAGAGGTCGAAGACGAGGACCCGCACGCCGGCGTAGCGCAGCACGAAGTAGGTCCAGGCGAGGAACGAGACGACGGACAGCGCGAGGGTGGTGTTGAGGTCGGAGTTCGCGGGGCGGATGGCGTCGAGCCAGTGGCCGGCATGCTGGTACTTGACCGTGCCGACGCCGGGGAGCAGGCCGCTCCAGTTCATCAGGAGGATGAAGACGAAGAAGCCGCAGAGCAGCGGGAAGGTCTTGCCGATCATCTGCTTGCCGACGATCGGCTCGAGGGCGTCGCGGAGACCCTGGGCGAGGCCTTCGACGACGGCCTGGCCCTTGCCGGGGATGAGCTTCGGGGTGCCCACGGCCAGGCGCACGCCGACGATGATGAGGATCGCGATGATCCAGGTGGTCAGGATCGAATTGGAGATCGGGAAACCGCCGAGGGTGAACAGGTCGGTGGCTCCGCGGGCCACGCCTTCATGCTCGCCGGAAGCTTTGGCGAAAACGAGGGCCGGAGCGAGGAAACCAATGAGGGAAAGGGAACGCATTACGGACGCGGAAAGGATGGGATGAATGGTTTCGGACAAATGGGTCAACCCAAGGGTCAACGGCCCACCTAGAGTAAGGGGTACGGCCTCACCTCATTAGCAAATCTAATCCATAGGGACTTAAGGCGAGAGGCGCCGAATTTGCCACCCTTGGGCCGTCGACGTATAAACGAACCGGTCGTGGAGACGGTTGGTTCGGCCCTGCCAGAACTCGTAAGTCTCGGGAATCACCCGGTAGCCGCCCCAATGTTCAGGCTTGGGGACTTGTCCCTCACTATACTGGGCCTTGAGGGTAGCTAAACGGTCTTCCAGGTACTTCCGGTCGGGGATTTCCAGGCTCTGATCCGAGGCCAAGGCCCCGAGCTGGCTTCCATAGGGTCGACGTGCAAAATAAGCCACCGATTCTTCTTCGGAAGTCCTTATCACTCTTCCAGTTATGTGTATCTGTCGTTCGAGGGAAAACCACGGGAACAGCAAGGCGACGCGGGAGTCGCGCGCCATCTGCTGCGACTTGCGGCTCAGGTAATTTGTAAAAAAACTGTAACCGCGTTCGTCGGCGGCTTTCAACAAGACGGTCCGGGAAGTCGGTCCGTGCTCTGGGTCGAGGGTCGACAGGACCATGGCGTTGGGCTCGACCACCCCGGCGACCTTGGCCTGGTCAAACCAGGCTTTGAACTGAAGCAACGGGTCGTCGATCAACTCATGGCGGTCGAGGCCGTGGGCGGCGTATTCTTTCCGGAAATCCGAAAGGTCCATGCGCGCACCTTAAAGAAGGGAGGACGTCCTGCAAGCGTTTGCCCCCTTCCCTCTCGCCAGCCACGGGTCTCGGTTCAGTTTAGAAGGCGTGAACCTGGTGCTCATCACCGAAAGCGAGGTCGCCCAAGGATTCCCGGCGGGCGATCCCCGGGCGCAGCACCTGCGCGAGACCGTCGGCGCCGTCGTCGGGTCGACTTTCCATGTAGGCATCGAAAACCAGCGTCGCGGCCTGGCGACCATCACGGTGTTGGAACCTGCGTTGCACTTCGACGTACGCTGGGAGGCTGCTCCCCAGATGCGGCTCCCTTTGACCGTCGTGGTCGGTTTACCGCGCCCGCAAACCGCGAAAAAATTGCTGCACGACCTGGCCAGCCTTGGGGTCGACCGCATCGTTTTCTTCGAGGCGGAGAAAAGCGACCCGAGCTACGCCCAAAGTTCGTTATGGCGGGACGACGCCTGGCGCGAACCGTTGCGGAAAGGCGCGGAACAGGCCTGCAGCTCTTTGACCCCAGAGATTGCGCATGCACCGCATCTCGTCGCGGCCCTCGGCCACCCCGACAGTAAAATTTGGAAGGCGAGCCTGGACCCGTATGTAGCCAGCGGCCCCCTCGGGGCCGCGCCGAAAAATTTTTCGGGCGGTTGCTTGGCGTTGGGCCCGGAACGCGGCTGGTCCGAAGCGGAACGCCGCACTTTGGCGGACGCGGGCTTCACCTCCTACCACCTGGGGGACCGCATCCTGCGCGTCGAGACGGCCGCCGTGGCCGGAGCCAGCCTCATGCTGGCCGGACTAGGCGTCTGGCAGGAGCACCGTCCGCTGGGCGGCTGATCATTCGGCCGCGACGCGCACAAGGATCGACGCGGCGGGCTGTCCCTTGCCCTTGCCGATCACCTTCTTGAGCTTCCAACCCGCCGGCACCGGCACCGCGAATCCACCCGGCGCCTCGAGGACCACGCGGACGTGCGGACCGTCGTCGGCATAACTCACGGCCGTGGCCGCGATCTCCGCGCCTTGCGTCGGCCAGAGCTCCCACGGCGGGTCCGCGAAGACGAGGTCGAAGCGGCCCTCCGCCACGCCGGGCTTGGTCGCGTCGCCGGTGATCTGGGCGAACGGCAATTCGGCGCGCCCCATCGACTTCGCCACCGCGGCGGCGTTGGCCGTGAGTTCCGCGCCGATGCGCCGATCCACGCATGTCGCGCGCGCGGCGCCGCGGCTGAGCGACTCCAAGCCATACGCGCCCGTGCCGGCGAAGAGGTCGAGCACGACCGTGCCCGGGACGAACGCGGCCAGGGAATTGAAGACGGCCTCGCGGATGTAATCCGTGGCGGGGCGCACGCCGCCGGCGGAAGGGACGCGGAGGGGAATGCCTCGGGCGATGCCGCCGGTGATGCGCATGGCTGCAAGTTCACGCGGCGACGCGGAAGGTCAACGGCGTTCGGCGCCGAGGACCTGCCGCGCGGGCGACCAGCAGGTGGTGCGGCCACCGACCTCGGCGCGGACGAGGGGCCGGCGTGAACGGGGGCAACGACCGCCGTCTTTCCAACGGTGGTTGAAGAGCCAGGTGTCGGGCGGGTCCGACCAGTCCTTGCCGATGACCGCCATCGCCTCCGCGCAGACCTCGCGCAACGTCGCGTACAGCTTGCGCACGGCCTTCGGCCCGAACGCGCCCGCCTTGGCCTCGGGATGGAAACCCGCGCGCCAGAGGACCTCGTCGGCCATCCAGTTGCCGATGCCCGGGAATCGCTCCTGCATCAGCAGCACCGCCTTGATGGACGTCCGCGCGCGGCGCCGCAGGAAAGCGACGACCAATCCGGGCGTGAATGCATCGGACAGGATCGCGGCCGGGATCTTCGCCCACCACGGCGGGACCCCCTCGCCCCGCCAAAACTGGATCCGTCCGAACTGGCGAGGATCGACGAAGACCAGCTCACGCCCGCCGGCCATCGTCAGCCGGAAGTGGTCGTAGGGCGTCGGCTCGCGCTCCGCATCCCCGGCCTCGAGCCGACCCGTCATCCCGAGGTGCACGCCGAGCCAGGCACCCCCGGCAAAGCGAAACGCCATCTGCTTGGCCGCGGCGAAGGACTCGAGCAGCTTCGCGCCCGTGAGCGCCTGGGCCAACGCCTTCGCGTCGACGCCGCGGCCGATGCGGGCCTTCGGGTTCAGGCGCACGCCGACGACCTTGCGCCCCAGGCCGGGATTCCAGCGCTTCCGGAAATACTCCACTTCGGCGAGTTCGGGCATGGTTCGGACTTCCAAAAGACGGGGTCGGGATAAAACTGCAAGTCATGCCCCGCTTCCGTCTCCTGCTGCTCGCCGTGGCCGCCGTCGCCTCCGCCACCGAAGTCGTGCCGCTCGGCGCCGGTTCCTACCTCCGCGGCCTCCCCGAGGGCGCCAAAGGTCCGCCCGTCGCGCCATTCGTGACGGCCGAAGTGAAGCGCCCGGTGCCCACGAACACCTGGTGGAGCTCGCTCGCCTGGTTGCCGCTGTCGGAGACCCTCTTCCCCCACCCGCTCTCCGCGAAAGCGACGAAGGACGGACTTGCGCTCGGCTACCCGGGGGCGGCGATCGCGGCGAACGAGCACGCCATCATGGGCTCGGGAGGTTTCGACCTGACGATCGGCCACGCCGGCGTCGCCGAGTTCCGCGAAGCGCGCGTCGCCGACTGGTCCGACGCCACCGTGACCGCTCGGTTCGGCGAACCGGCGGCGGGCTTCACCGTCACGCTCGGCCACGGCCTACCCTTCGTCTACTGCACCTATGAGGGCGGCGCTCCCATGGTGCGCTTCAAGACGGCCCCCAAGGTCCTCCGCGACCAGGGCGGCGAACTCGTCGTCCAAGTCTCCGGGCGTACCTACGGCCTCTACGCGCCTTCCGGCGCGCGCTGGTCGGGCCAAGGCACGAACCTCCTCACGGTGAATCCGACGAGGGGGGGCGATTGGTTCAGCGCGGCGCTCCTGCCCGACGGGCAAGCCGCCACGCTCGACGCCTTCCGCGCGCGCTCCCACAACCACGTCGCCCGCCTCGACGTCGCCCACGCCTTCGATCCGGCGACGCGCCGCGTGCGGGCGACGTGGACGCCGACCTATGCGGTGAAGGAACCCGGGACGGCGGGGTCGTTCTTCGCGCGCTACCCGCACCAATGGCGCTCCGCCACCCTACCCGCCCGGTTCACGTATAAGAGCGTCCGCGGGCCGATGAAGGTCGAGGCGTGGACGCAAGGCGGGGAGGAAGCTTATGCGTTGCCGCCGCTCCTCGCGGACCTGCCGGTGACGCCGAACGCCGACCGCGCCAAGTTGCGCGCGCTCCTCGCGCAGGACCTCGCGGGGAAGCCCCAGCTGCGCGGCGACACCTATTGGCTGGGCAAGCAGCTCGGCAAGTGGGCCTCCTTGCTGGGGCTCGCGGAGCAGCTGGGCGACGCGCCCGCCGCGGCGGAGTGCGAGCGTCGCCTGAAGACCTCGCTGGAGAACTTCCTCACCGCGACCTTGGATGGCCGCGCGAAGAAGCCGGGCGAAGGCGTCTTCGCCTATGACCCGCGCTGGGGAACGTTGATCGGCTACCCCGCCAGCTTCGGCAGCGACGTCGAGCTGAACGACCACCATTTCCACTACGGCTATTTCCTGCGCGCGGCCGGGGTGCTCGGTCGGCGGGATCCGGCGTGGATCGCCCGGTGGCGTCCGATGGTCGACCTCCTGGTGCGCGACATCGCCAGCGGCGACCGGACGGATCCGCTCTTCCCTTACCTCCGCTGCTTCGACCCTTACGCGGGGCATTCTTGGGCGAGCGGCCACGGCCGCTTCGGCGACGGCAACAACCAGGAATCGTCCAGTGAATCCATCAACGCTTGGTATGGCCTGCTCTTGCTCGCGGAAGCGACCGGCGACACCCGGCTGCGCGACCGCGCGGCTTGGCTGCTCGCCACGGAGGTCGCCGCCATCGAAGATTATTGGTTCGACGTTCAGGGAGACTTGTTCCCGTCCTCCTACCCGGTCGAGGTCGTGACGATGGTCTGGGGCGGCAAGGGCGCGAATGCGACCTGGTTCGATGCCAACCCCCAATCGCTGCATGGCATCAATTTCCTGCCGTTGACGCCGGGTTCGCTCTACCTCGGCCGATATCCTGATTATGCCCGCCGCAACCACGCGGGTTTGGTCAAGTCGCTTGCGGCTTTCCGGGCGAAACATGCCAAAGGCCCTTCCCCGGACGCACCGTTCAACCATTGGGCCGATATCTTGTGGATGCAGCAGGCAACGTTCGATCCGGCGGGGGCTCGCCAGGCGTGGGAAGCTCGCCCCGCGAACTTCAAGCCCGAGGCCGGAAATTCGCTTTGTTTCACCGAAGCTTGGATCGCCGCGTTTGAGGCCAATGGGCCGTTGAAGCCAGCAGCCTCGAAAGATTTGCCCTGGCGCGCCAATTTCGACGGCAGCAAAACCGCGAAATAAACCGTTGTCGGCATTTGAGCAAAGAGTCTCCTCCGCCGATCGAGGTGCGGATTTTCCGTCCGCGCCGTAGGCGCGCCGAAAAAATTTTTCGCTGACAAGAAATCATCCCACGGGCTTGATGCCGGTCATGCATACCGCCGCCCCGACGCGCTACGCCGACACCGCCTTCCAAGCCCGCTGCGGGCGCTCCGGCCTGCATCTCCCGAAGATCGCGCTCGGGCTTTGGCATAACTTCGGCAGCGTGGACGACCCGGCCGTGGCGCGGGCCATCGCGCTGCGCGCGTTCGACCTCGGGGTGACGCACTTCGACCTCGCCAACAACTACGGTCCGGTCCCCGGCTCGGCGGAGGAGACCTTCGGCCGGATCCTCCGCGAGGATCTCGGGGCCTACCGCGACGAACTCATCATCTCGACCAAGGCCGGCTACACGATGTGGCCGGGTCCGCACGGCGACTTCGGCTCACGCAAGTACCTGCTCGCTTCGCTCGACCAGTCGCTCAAGCGGCTGGGGCTGCCCTACGTCGACATCTTCTACAGCCACCGCCGCGACCCGCACACCCCGATGGAGGAGACGATGGGCGCCGTCGCCACGGCCGTGAAGTCCGGCAAGGCGCTCTACGCCGGCATCTCGAACTACAACCCGGCGGACACCGCCCGCGCCTGCGCGATCCTCCGGGACCTCGGCACGCCGTGCGTGGTGCACCAGCCCAAGTACAGCCTCTTCGAACGGACGCCGGAAGCCGGGCTCCTCGACGTGGTGGAGAAGGAGGGCCTCGGCTGCGCGATCTTCTCGCCGCTCGCCCAAGGCCTGCTGACGGAGCTACCTCCAGGGCATCCCGGCGCCGACGCCCGCGCCGGCAAGCCGCACGGCTTCCTCCGCCCCGAGCAGATCGACGCGGCGAAGCTGGCGAAGGTCCGCGCCCTCGGCGAGATCGCCCGCGAACGCGGCCAGCCCCTCGCCTCCCTGGCGCTCGGCTGGGCGCTCCGCGACCGCCGGGTGACCTCGGCCATCATCGGGGCCAGCAAGGTCAGCCAGCTGGAGCAATGCGTGGCGGCCGCGCAATCCGCGCCGTTCAGCCCCGACGAGCTCCGCCGCATCGACGCCATCACCCTCGGCTGATACTCCGGGGTTGTCCCGGTCAGGCGACCCGCCAACTGTAGCCGCATGTCCGCCGGCCCCGCCGCCCTCCCCTTCAAGATCAGCGTCCTCGTCTTCCTGCGCGACGAGGCGGGTCGCCTCCTGCTGCTGCAGCGGACCAAGGCGCCGAACATCGGCTGCTGGAGCCCGCCCGGCGGCAAGCTGGAGATGGCCCTCGGCGAATCGCCCTTCGAATGCGCGGTGCGCGAGACGAAGGAGGAGACCGGCGTGGATATCGCGACGTCCGACCTCCACCTCTTCGGCATGGTCTCCGAGAAGGGCTACGAGGGCCAGGCGCACTGGCTGATGTTCCTCTTCGACTGCCGCCGCCCGCTCCGCGGCCTGCCGCCGACCATCGACGAAGGGCGCTTCGCCTTCTTCACGCGCGCGGAACTGGCGACCACGCAGGTGCCCGAGACCGACCGCACCTTGATCTGGCCGGTGTGGGACGAGCATCGCCGCGGCTTCGTCGCCTACCGCGCCGAGTGCGATCCCGGCGCGCCGCTGCGCATGACGATCGAGGAGACCCAGGCCCGGCCCAACCTCGACTGACGATGGACGCCGCGGGCGCCGAAGCCGAGTTCAAGCGGACGAACCGCAAGCCGGCCTACCCGATCGGCGAGGCGCTCCGCACCTACCTCGCGCGCGAGGGCCGCGAGGTCCCGCTGCCGGTCACCTACGCGCAGCTGCGCAACTTCACCGCGGCGATGCCGCTGCTCGAGCGGGGCAAGGACACGCTGTGGGAGACGGTCGCCTACCCGCGCGACGAGATGGACCGCCTCTCGCAGGGGCTCCTGGAGACGTACGCGCTGCTGCGCGGCGAGGGCGGCATGAAGGTCTTCAGCCACGTCTACGTGGACCGCGTCGACTTCTGCTCCTTCGGCAACTCCCAGCCCTTCCGCGTCCGCATCGTCAACGCCTACAACGAGAACCACGACTACTTCTACGTGAAGGTCGGCGACGCCTCGCGCGTCTGCGGGCTGGAGCTGGAGCACCTACTCTCCCCGAACCGCATGCTCTACCTCACCTGGGGCGAGACGCTGGTCGAGGAGCACGTGACCGGCATCCCGGGCGACATCTTCGCCACGACCTGGCTCGAGGCGGGGCAGCACCACCCGGTGCGGCTCGCGAAGGAACTGATCAAGTTCGAGGAGCGCTGCCTCGTCCGCCTGCTCGGGGACATGCGGGCGTACAACTTCGTCATCGCGGTCACGCCGGACTTCGACGCCACCGCGATCCGCGTCCGCGCGATGGATTTCGACCAGCAGTCCTACGACGGCCGGCTGCGCTTCTACCTCCCGGGGTCCTTCAAGGAGAACCGCCCGTTCGCGCAGCTCTGCGCCAAGCACATCAACGCGGCCTCCGCCGCCCAGTATCGCCGCGAGGAGCAGTCCCTGATCCACCGGCGACACCTGGCCGCGCCCGACCGGGTCAAGGACCTGCTGGCCGCCATGCGCGCCAACCCCCTGACCAGCCCCGAGAAGGCCCGCGAACTGGCCGACGGGCTGGCGGAATACCACCGCGACCCGGCCTTCCGGCAGGAGGCCGACATGGCGGGGCTGATCGAGGCGAGCCTGGCCCGGCTGGACCGGGTCCTGCGCTCCGGATAGTAATCGCTGGACAGGGGGTTGACGGAGCCGACATTCTCGGAGGCCTGCGATGAGCGACTCCCTAAGGCACGAATGCGGCATTGCCCTGGTCCGGCTGACGAAGGACCTGAAGTGGTACCAGGAGAAGTATGGTTCGCCGCTCCACGGGTTCAACCAGCTGTTCCTGCTCATGGAGAAGCAGCACAACCGCGGGCAGGACGGCGCGGGCATCGGCTGCGTCAAGATCGGGGCCGAGAACGGCGAGGCCTTCCTCTTCCGCGACCGCGAGATCGGCGCCCAGGGCCTGACCCAGATCTTCACCCGCCAGATCAAGACCTACGCCGACAAGGTGCGCGAGGCCGTCATCGTGCCGGAGTTCCCCGAGACGGTGAAGCGCCACTTCGACTTCGGCGGCGAGGTCCTGCTCGGCCACCTCCGCTACGGCACCTCCGGCAACTTCGACTCGGTCTCCTGCCACCCGTACGCCCGCAAGTCGATCTGGCCGACCCGCAACCTGCTGGTCGCCGGCAACTTCAACCTGACCAACACCTCGGACCTGAACAGCTCGCTCACCGAGCGCGGGGCCCACGTCATCTACTCCACGGACACGCAGTCCATCCTCGAGGAGATCGGCTTCTGGCTGGACGAGGAGCATGACCGGCTCTTCAAGGCGTTCAAGGACCAGGGCCTGAGCGGCATGGCCGTGCAGGACGAGATCTCGAAGCACCTCGACGTCGGCAACGTGCTGCGCAAGGCGGCGAAGCACTGGGACGGCGGCTACGCCATCGCCGGCCTCATCGGCAACGGCGATTCCTTCGTGCTGCGCGACCCCAACGGCATCCGGCCGTGCTGGTACGTGCGGACCGAGGACCTCTTCGCCGTCGCCTCCGAGCGCGTGGCCCTGATGACCATCGTGGGCGTCGCCCAGGAGGACGTGCAGGAGCTGCCGCCCGGCCACGCGCTGATCATGAAGGCGGACGGCCGCCACTCGGTCGAGGTCGTGCACACGCCGGGCGAACGCCGGCACTGCTCCTTCGAGCGGATCTACTTCTCGCGCGGCAACGACCCCGAGATCTACGCCGAGCGCAAGGCGCTCGGGGCCGCGCTCGCCGACGAGGTCCTGGCGCTGATCCAGGACGACCATCAGCACGCGATCTTCTCCTACATCCCGAACACGGCGGAGATCGCCTGGTACGGCCTGATGGAGGAGCTCCGCCTACGCCGCCGCTCGCAGGTACGCGGACAGCTGATCGAGGCCCAGCGGGCCGGGAAGCTCGACGAAGCCACCATCGACCGCCTCGTGCTCAGCGGCTGGCCGCGCGGCGAGAAGGTCGCGCACAAGGACGTCAAGCTGCGCACGTTCATCTCCCAGGAGAAGAACCGCATGCAGATGGCCTCACACGTGTACGACATCTCCTACGGCACGGTGAAGGCGGGGGACACGCTGGTCTGCGTCGACGACTCGATCGTCCGCGGCACCACCCTGCGCCAATCGATCCTGCGCATCCTCGCGCGCCCCAACCCGAAGCGCATCGTCATCGCCTCGACGGCCCCGCAGATCCGCTACCCGGACTGCTACGGCATCGACATGTCCGAGATGGGCAAGTTCCTGGCCTTCCAGGCGGCGGTCGCGCTCTGCAAGGACCGCGGCATGGGCGACCTGCTGCGCGAGGTCTACGAGGACTGCGCCGCGCAGGCCAAGCTCCCGACCACCGAGATGCGCAACCACGTGAAGCGGATCTACGACGCCTTCACCGAGCAGGAGATCGCCGCCAAGGCCGCCGAACTCGTCTACCCGGTGAAGTCCGGCTGGAAGGGCGAGCTCGTGCTGGTCTTCCAGAAGATCGCGTCGCTGCACCGGGCCTGCCCGACGAGCCGCGGCGATTGGTACTTCACCGGCGATTACCCGACCCCGGGCGGGCTGGGCGTGCTCAACCGCGCCTACATGAACTACTGGGAGAAGCGCGAAGGCCGCGCCTACTGATCAGGCGTAGAGCCGGTAAGGCGCCGTGCGGACCCGGAAGGCCGCCGCATCCGCGTCCCACTTCGCCTGCCAGCGCGCGAGGTCGACGCGGGCCCCCTTCAGGCGGAGCTCCTCGAAGAAGGCCTCGCTGCCGGTGTGCTTGATGAACAGGTCGCGCTGGGTGCCGGTGGCGCGCGCGAACGGGTTGGCCGGATCCCACAGGCAGCTTTGGCGCATCATGTGGAGCGAGATCGCGCAGGGCTTGAACCGGGCCCAATCGGAGACGGTAGTGTAGACGCCCTGGGTGCCGTCGGCCAAGGTGCGCGGCTCGAGCGTGAGGCCGGGGACGGCCTGCCCGAGGGCGGCGACGATCTCGGCGGACTTGCGCCGGCCGGCGCGGAGGAAGCGGAACGGCTGCTGGCCGGCGGCGCCGTGCGTGAACTCGCCGAGCTGGCAACCCAGGCCGGTCATCGCGTAGCCGAGCGCGGCCTGCGGCGTGGCGATGAACGGGGACGTCGGCACCCAGGTCAGGCCGGTCTGGTCCCAGGTCCGGGCGCGCGACCAGTTGCGCAGCGGGATGACCTCCAGCGAGCCGCGGCGGCGCGTGGCCTCGTCGAGGTCGAGGACGCCCGGGGTCGCGACGGCCCAGCGGGCGATCTCGCCGATGGTGAGCCCGTGCACGTAGGGCATCTCATAGGAGCCGACGTAGCTGCGCCACTTGCGGTCGAGGAACGGGCCGTCGACCTTCTCGCCGCCGAGCGGGTTGGGCCGGTCGAGGACGACCACGCGGATCGGCCGCGGCATCGAGAAACAGGCCTCGATCACGAGGCGCAGGCAGCTGATGTAGGTGTAGGAACGGGAGCCGATATCCTGGAAATCGACCACGACGACATCGAGCCCCTCGAGCATCTCGGGGGTCGGGCGGCGCGTCGCGCCGTAGAGCGAATAGACCGGCAGGCCGGTGCGCGCATCCTTGGCGTGCTTGACGACGATCTCCGCCGCGGCGGTGCCGTCGATGCCGTGCTCCGGACCGAAGAGCTTGGTCAGGCGGACGCCGGGGGCGCGCGCGAGGACGTCGGCCGTGCGTTGGCCGGCGCCATCGCGGCCGGCGCGGTGCGTGACGAGCCCGCAGCGGAGGCCCTTGAGCGCGCCGAAGCCTTGGGCGGCGAAGTGGTCGATGCCCAGGACGGTCCGGCCGGTCGGGACCGGTGGTTTCGGCGTCGCGGGCGCGGGGGCGGTCGGAGCCGGACTGACGGCGCCACCGCCGGCTCCGGCCGAACACCCGGCGAGGAAGGCGGCGCCCAGCGAGGCCAGGGCGGAGTGACGGACGAAGGCGCGGCGATCCATGGAAGGGTAAGCGCGCCCATCCTTTCCCGAATCCCGGCGGGTTCAAAGGTTGATTTCGATTTTCTCGGGCGACGAAAATCCGTTTGCAGGCGAGGCGGGGGCGGACAGCGTGCACCCATGCGCGTCGCCCTCCTTGGCTCCGGTCGCGGCTCCAACGCCGAGGCGGTCCTCCGCGCGCAGGCCGAGGGTCGCCTGGGCCGCGCCCAGGTCGTCGGCCTTTGGTGCGACGTCCCGACCTGCCGGATGCTGGAGCTCGGCCCGAAGTACGGCGTCCCCGCCCGGTTCCTGGATACCGGTCCGTTCAAGACCAAGTTCGCGCCCGAACGCGAGCAGGCCTGGGCGGACGACCTGAGGGCGGCCGGCGTCGACCTCGTCGTCCTCGCCGGCTTCATGCGTGTGATCAAGGCCCCCTTGCTCGAGGCGTTCGCGGGGCGGATCATCAACCTCCACCCCAGCCTGCTCCCCGCTTTCCCCGGGCTGGACGGCATCGGCCAGGCCTGGAACGCGGGCGTGCCGGAGAGCGGTTGCACCGTGCATTGGGTCAACGCGGAGATCGACGGCGGCGCCCACCTCGGCCAGAACCGGGTCGCCCGTGCGGCCGACGACACCCTGGAATCGTTCGCCCACAAGATCCACGCGGCCGAACACGCCCTGCTGCCCGCGGTGATCGCCCGCCTGAGCGAGACCCTTCCCCGATGATCGAACTGAAGTGCCCCATCCACGAGGACATGGTCCAGCCGCTGGAGGACCATTTCTGCGAACTGACCCGCTCTTCCTGGATGCTCTTCCATGAGGGACCCGGGAAGCCGCATTTCGTGATGGGCTACTTCGAGTCCAAGGCCGAAGCCGACGAGGCCTGGGCCGACCTGCGGAAGGCCTTCAAGAAACTGCCGGATACGTACGAGTCGACGACCCTGGCCGACAAGGACTGGAAGGAAGCGTACAAGGAACATCTCAAGCCCTGGGACCACGGGCGTCTGCACTGGGTCCCGGCCTGGATGCGCGGGAAGCACCCCGTACCCGCCGACGCCGCCGTGATCTGGTTCGACGCCGGCCTGGCCTTCGGGACGGGCGACCACCCGACGACCCGCCTGTGCGCCATCCGGATGATGGACTTCCTCGCGACGCATCCCGCCGCGACGGTGTCGATGACCGACGCCGGCTGCGGTTCGGGCATCCTCGCGCTTTCCGCCGCCCGGCTCGGCTGCGGCCGCGTGGCCGGTTTCGACCGCGATCCGGAATCGGTGCGCGTGAGCATCGCCAACCGCGTCGACAATGGCTTGGCCGAGGGCTCGGCGGTCTTCCACCACGCCGGGCTCGAGGAGGGCTTCAAGCTCACCGGGCGCGCCGACGTGGTGCTGGCGAACATCATCAGCGACGTGCTGTGCATCTACGCCGACAACCTGGTCGACTCGGTCAACCCGGGCGGGGTGCTGGCCTTGAGCGGGATCCTCGCGAAGGAGCAGGCGGCGGTGCGGGAGCATTTCGAAGCCAAGGCCAAGGCCGCCTGGGGCGAAGCCACGACGACCGACGGCCGGGTGATGGGCGAATGGAGCGACGTCGCCCTGTTCCGCCCGCTCTGAACCGCGGAGGAAGGTTGCGGGTCGGCCGATTCCCCCTTTCCCTCCCGGGATGGAAACCAAGACGGCCCGGGGACTCCGGTATGCGCGTTGGGCCTCATGGGCCCTCGCCGCGCTCTGCGTCGCCCTCGGGCTCGTCGAGCTGCTGGGGGGCTTCACGCTCGGCCCCTGGCGGATCCCGCCCCGCTGGAATCCGGCCTACGTCACCTTCCCCGTCGCGCTGCAGGTCGAGTGCTGGTTCTTCTTCCTGTACGCCGCGCTGCTCGTGACGCCCTGGCAGCGGACCACGTCCGACCGCCGTTGGTGGCTCGGCTTCGCGATCCTCTCCGTCGCGTCGCTCTTGTTCGCGTTCGCGATGATCTCTGAAGTCATGGCGAAGAACTACCTCGCGGCCGCTCAGCACCAGAAGGCGCGCCTTCCGGTCTTCCAGGCCATCCTGCTCTTCCTCTCGCTCGGCCAGATCCCGGTGGCGCTCTTCACGCGCAAGCCGGACCTGCTCGATTGATCAAGGCGCGGCGAACAGCTGGCGCCAAGGGATGAACCAGGGCCAGACGAGTACGATGACCAGGAAACTCAGCGTGATGCCCGCCGGGACTTCGCGCCTGCGTCCGGCGAGCATCCGCGGCAGGACGTAAGCGATCAACCAGACCGACTTGTAGAAGACCTGGAAGACAAGAAGCCAGAGGAACGCCTCCGGCTGACGGACGCCGAGCACGGACATCGCGAGGATGGCCAGCCAGAGCGAACCGACCAAGGTACGCCATCCCGCGCTCTCGGGAAAGACGCCCTGGTCCGTGGACGACGGCCTGAGCAAGGTCCCGAAACCGATCGGCACCAGGATCAGGATGTTGGCCCAAAAGAGCCACCCCAGGGCCGTCATCGGTCAGAGCGACGCGTGCAGCGCCTCGGCGCGGCGCAGCGCCTCTTCGAGCGTCGGCGCCGTCACGGTGATGTGGCCCATCTTGCGTCCCGGCGCGGCCTTGCCCTTGTCGTAGAGGTGCAGCTTGGCGGAGGGATCGGCGAGGACCTTGGTCCAGTCGGGCTCCTGGCCGTCGCGCCAGACGTCGCCGAGCAGGTTGACCATGGCGGAAGGCGCGAGGGGCTTGGTGCCGCCGAGCGGCAGGCCGCACACGGCGCGGACATGCTGCTCGAACTGGCTGGTCTCGTTCGCGTCGAAGGTCTGGTGGCCGCTGTTGTGCGGACGCGGGGCGAGCTCGTTGACGACGATGCGGCCGTCCTGGACGAACATCTCGACGGCGAGGAGGCCGACGAGGCCGATCTGGCCGGCGATGCTCAGCGCGAGGGCGCGGGCTTCGGCGGCGGTGGCCTCGGCGAGGCGGGCCGGCGAAAGCGAGAGGTGCAGGATGTGGTTGCGGTGGATGTTCTCGGCCGGGTCGTAGACCGCGGTGCGGCCGTCGACGGTGCGCGCGACGAGCACGGAGATCTCCATCTGGAACGGCACCCAGGCTTCGAGCACGCCCACGGCGCCGCCGATCTTCGCCCACGCGGCGGCGAGGTCGGCCTCGGCGGTCGGCAGCTTCACCTGGCCCTTGCCGTCGTAACCGAAGTCCGCCGTCTTGAGTACGCACGGGAAACCGATGGCCTTCACGGCGGCCCTCAGCTCGTCGAGCGAGGAGACCACGGCGAAGTTCGCGCAAGGGATGCCGGCGGCGCGGAGGAACTCCTTCTCGCGGCGGCGGTTTTGGCAGATCGCGAGGACGTTGGCCGACGGATGGCTCGGCACGTTCCGGGCGACGAACTCGACGGTTGCGGGCGGGATGTTCTCGAACTCGAGCGTGATCCGGCCGCAGCCTTGCGCGAATCGCGTGAGCGCGGCGGTATCGCCCCAATCGGCGGTGACGTGCTCGTCGGCGATCGCGGCGGCGCAGGCTCCGGGCGCAGGGTCGAACGTGCGGACCTTGTAGCCGAGGCGGCGGGCGGCGATCGCCGACATGCGGCCGAGCTGGCCGCCCCCGAGGATCCCGAGGGTCCCGCCTGGCATCAAAGGTCGCTCCATGATCAGCGCCGCTTGCCCTGACGGCCGGGGATCGGGTTATCGAGCACGGCCTTGGTCTGCTTCGCGCGGTAGGCGTCGAGCTTCTTCGCCAAGGCGACGTCGTTCAGGGCCAGGATGGCGGCGGCGCCGAGGGCGGCATTGATCGCGCCGGCGCGGCCGATCGCGAAGGTGTGCACCGGGATGCCGGCCGGCATCTGGACGATGGAGAGGAGCGAATCGATGCCGTCGAGGGCCTTGGACTGGACGGGGACGCCCATGACCGGCAGCACCGTCATCGCGGCGGCCATGCCCGGCAGGTGCGCGGCGCCGCCGGCACCGGCGATGATGACCTTCAGCCCGCGCTTCTTCGCGGCGAGGGCGTAGTCCTTGAGCTTGAGCGGGGTGCGGTGCGCGCTCACGACCTCGCTCTCGAAGGGGATCCCCAGGAGCCGGAGGGTGTCCGCGGCATGGATCATCGTCTCCCAGTCGGACTGGGAGCCCATGATGATGCCGACGACGGGCGCGGTGGTGGAAGGACGGGCCATGTGCCCAGCGTGTCCGTCCCGGTCCGGCTGTGAAGCCCGAACCGAAAAAACCTAGTCGACGTACGGGACGTACTCGGGGACGAGCGCCCGTAGGCCCTGCTTGCAGGCGGCCCGCTCCAGGGGGAGCAGGGCGCGCACGTCCGCCAGGAGCCGGTCGAGCGCGGCGTGGTCGGGGCGGGCGCCCACGAAACGCAGGATGCGCGGGTGGGTGGTGGGGCGGTAATGTTCCCCCTCCAGCTGCAGTTCCTCGACGAGTTTTTCGCCGGGGCGGAGCCCGACGATCTTGATCTCGATGTCGACGTCGGGCCGGAAGCCGCTGAGTTCGATGAGCTGACGGGCGAGGTCGACGATCCGGAGGGGTTCGCCCATCTCGAGCACGAGGATGTCCCCGCCCTCCCCTTGGGTGGCGCTCTGCAGGACCAGGCCGACGGCCTCGGGGATGGTCATGAAATAACGCTTCACGTCCGGGTGCGTCACGGTCACCGGTCCGCCTTCCGCGATCTGCTGGCGGAAGAGCGGGATGACGGAGCCGGAGGAGGCGAGCACGTTGCCGAACCGGACCGCCACGAAACGCGTGCGGTTATCCGGCCGGGCCTGCAGTCCCTGGATGACGAGTTCGGAGAGGCGCTTCGACGCGCCCATCACGTTGGTGGGATTGACGGCCTTGTCGGAGGAGATCAGGACGAATTGCCCCACCCCATAATCGCTCGCGAGCCGCGCGAGCGACGCGGTGCCGAGCACGTTGTTCTTCAGCGCCTCGCCGGGCTGCGACTCCATCAGGGGCACGTGCTTGTGCGCGGCGGCGTGGAGGACGAGTTCGGGGCGGAAGCGCGTGAAGACTTCGCGGAGCCGCGCCTCGTCGGTGACGTCGCCGACGAGCGGCGTGATGAGGGCGCCGGCGCCCGCGGCGATCAACGCCTGCTCGGTCTGGTAGAGCAGCACTTCGCACTGGTCCAGCAGGAGCAGGCGACCGGGGTTACGGGCGGCGACCTGCCGGCAGATCTCCTGGCCGATGCTCCCGCCGGCGCCGGTGACGAGGACGGTGCGGCCCGCGATGAGGGAACCGATGGCCGCGTCATCGAGCTGCGCGGGTTGGCGTCCCAGCAGGTCCTCCACCGAGACGGGCCGCAGGTCGGTCGCGCGGACGCGCCCGCCGGCGAGGTCGGACATCGACGGGACGACCCGGACGCGCAGGCCGCGGCGGGAGGCGATCGCGCTGATCTCGCGGATCCGTTTGGCGCTGTTGCTCGGGAGCGCGAGGATCACCTCCGTCACGCCGAACTTGTCGACGAGCTGCGGGATGCCCTCGGGCGCGCCGGCCACCGGCAGTCCGTGGATCGAGAGGCCGTGCTTGGCGAGGTCGTCGTCGACGAAGCAGACGGGCTCCAGGCCGTGGCCGCGGCGGCTGCGCAGCTCGGCGACCAGTTGCTCGCCCAGGCGACCGGCGCCCACGACGACGAGCCGTTCGACGACGCCGGCGGGCGCCTCCTGGCCGGAGAAGCGTTCGCGCAAGGCGCGGATCGAGACGCGGAAGCCGACGAAAAGCAGGAGGGAGAGGTTGAAGTCGACGAGCGTGACGCCGCGGGGCAGGGAGAAGGGCGCCGTCGCGGTCACCGAACCCGCCACCTCCGGCAGGAGGAGCATGAGCAGGGTCGCGGTCGCCAACGCGCCGGCCATGCGCAGCGCGTCGTGCAGGCGGAAGTAATAGAAGACGCCCCGGAACTGGCCGGCGAGGCCGAGGAGCAGGAACTTCAGCGGCACGACCCAAAGCAGGGCGGCCGGGCGCTGCGCGTGCAGGAAGGCCTCGACCTTCGCGGGTTCCGCGCCGACCACGTTCGCCCCGGTGAAGCGCAATTCATAGGCGAACCAGAGCGACCCGGCCGCGAGGGAACCATAGACGACCAAGAAGAACAGCGCGCGCTGGGTCCAGCTGACGGACGAGGGGGCAGGCGACGGGGTCATCGGGGGAACGCCAGCGTGAGGGTTCGGTCCGATTATTCAACGAGGATACGGAACCCGAGGATGCGGCTTTTCTCCCGCTTCGGGACGGATTTGAGGGGGAACCCCGGTTCGGCGAGCCAACCCACGCTCCCCCCGGCGATCATGGCTTCGTCGGCCTTGGGGTCCGCCGCGGTCCACTCCTCGACGTTGCCGAGCAAGTCGTGGAAGCCGGCGGCGTTCGGCTGGCTGGTCGCGACCGCATGCGTGTTGAGGCCATCCCCATTGCCGAAGGTCCAGGCCTGCTGGGCCGAGGGCGCCCGGGAGACGTCGCCCGCGGCCCGGGCGAGCTCCGCGACGGTCGGGAGGCGGACTTTGGCGCCGAGCGCCCAACCGAGGAGCCGGCAAAATTTCTCCGCTTCGGCATGGCCGACGGAGTCGACCGGATGCCCTTCGCGCTGCTGCGCGCTCGGGTTGGCGCCGACCAAGGCGGCGTACAGTCCCTGCGAGACCTCGCGGTTGAGCAGGCGCAACGCGGGCGCTCCCGGGAGCGGCGTCAGTTGCCGATCGAACGTCGGCAGCAACGCAGACAGCGTCGACTGCCGTTCGACGATGAAGTCGACCTCCTGGCGGAGCGGTTCGTTCGGCGGGAAGATGCCCGGGTAGGCTTCGTTGAGGCGGCGGAGCTCGGCCGCGGCGGCGTTCGCCAAACCCAGCGCCTCGGCGACCTGGCGGCTCCCCAGCTTGCTCCGCATCGTCGCAACCTGTTGCTCGACCGCGACGACCTGCGGGCGCGCTTGGGCGAGGTGACCGCGGCGCGTCAATTCGCGGTCGCGCGACCGGTCGGCCAGCGTGGAACGGGGATGCCGCGCGAGCAGGTCCTGGAAACGCGCGCCCGCCTGCGTCCAGAGGGGGACGGCTTGCTCCCAGCGGCCCGCCTGCTCCATGGCGGTCGCCTGCCGGACCAACTCGTCGACGGCGGCCGCGTCGGGGTAGGAACGCGCCGTATCCCGTAGGATGGTCAATTGGTCTTCGCGCTCGAACTCCGTCGCCCGCACGTCGCGGTACTTGCCGAGGAAGGCGCGCTCGACCTCCAGCGACTCCTCGAACTTCGCGGCGGCGGCTTCATGCTTCCCTTCCGCGACGAGTTTCTTGCCTTCGGCTTCCAGGTCGCGGGTCCGCCGCCAGATCGGCTCGGATTCGAGGCGGCGAAGCCGCGTATCGAGCCGGGCCAAGCGCCCGGGCTCGGCCAAGCCGGAGTAGACCCACTGTTCGGAAATCTCCTTCTCCAGGGCTTGGGCGCGCTGGATGCCTTCGGCCGCCCGGAGCGGATCGGTCTTGGCCAACTCGAGGGCGGCGGCCTCGACGCGGTCGGATTCGGCGCGGAGCCGCTCGGCCCGGAGGGTGTGGTAACGGCGCCGCAGGTTATCCAGGCGGCCGTTGTCCTTGCCGAGCGCGCCGCGGGCGGAGATGTAATCCTCCTGCGCCTGCAGGGCGGCGGCCAGCAATTGGATGTCCGCTTCCGTCAGCTGGGGCCGGGTCAGGCGGACCTCCTCGAACGCCGCCTCCTTCTGGACGGAAAGCAGCCGCAACTGCTCCATCTCTTCCGGGGTCAGGTTCGTCCGCGGCACCCCCCCGCCGGTGAGTCGCTTGGCCTGGGTGACGAGGTAGAGACCACCCACGGCGAGGACGAGGGCGCCGCCGATCGCCAAGGGAAGACGCCAGCGTCGCCAGACTCCCCTCCCCTCCGCACCCCGCGGGACGGGCCGGGCGGGGATATATTCAGGAGGGGGTTGGTGCGGTCCGTGGGACATGGGAAGCCGCGAACTTTGTCGCTGGCAGTTTGTAGGCTTTAATTGTTTCCTACGCTGGTTCATCAAAGGAACCGCTTCAACCTTGGAAATACCTCCCTTCCAGCGCATCGCCGTCGTCGGCGCCGGCCTCATCGGCGGTTCGGTCCTGCTGGCTGGCGCCCGCCGTGGCCTGGCCGCCAACTTCTCGTGCTGGTCCCGCTCGGAGGCTTCGCGACGCCTCCTGGCCGACCTGGGGGTGGCCACGGTGCACGCGCGGGTCGAGGATTGCGTCCGCGGGGCCGACCTGGTCGTGGTCGCCACCCCGGTCGACCGGATCGAGGAGACGTTCGCCGCGATCGCGCCGGCCCTCGCGCCCGGGGCGCTCATCACCGACGCCGGCAGCGTGAAGGTGGCCATCCTGCGCGCCGCCGGCCGGCTCCCGGCGTCCGTCACCTTCGTCGGGGCCCACCCGATGGCGGGCTCCGAGAAGGCCGGGGCGGCCCACGCCTCGGCCGAACTTTACGCCGGACGGGCGTGCTTCATCACGCCCACGGGCGCCGAACCGCGCGCCGCGGTCGACCGCGTCACGGCCTTTTGGCGGGGCTTGGGCTGCCGGACGAGCGAATGCACCGCCGAACGCCACGATGAGATCGTCGCGGCCATCAGCCATGTGCCCCACGCCGCGGCTTCCGCCCTCATGCTGGCGGTGGGCGACCAGCCGGGCTTCCGCGTGGACGCGGCCGGGTCGGGCCTGCGCGACGCCACCCGCATCGCCGCCGGCGAGGAGAACCTCTGGCTGGGCATCCTGCTCGCCAACGCGCCGCACGTCGTCGCCGGCCTGCGCTCGCTCGAGGCGCGCGTCGCCGAGCTCCGCGGCGCGGTCGAGCGCGGCGACGCCGCCACCGTGAACCGCCTGCTGGCGGAAGCCCGCGTCGCCCGCCAATCGCTGGACCGTCCCGCATGACCCCGACCTTGACCATCCGGCCCTTCCGGACGCCGGCCCGCGGCGTGGCCCGCGTCCCAGGTTCGAAGAGCCTCACCAACCGCGCCCTCATCTTCGCCGCGCTCGCCGCCGGCGAGACGCGCTTCACCGGCGCCCTCTTCAGCCGCGACACGCGCATCCTCATCGCCGCCCTGCGGGAACTCGGCTTCACCGTCGAGGCCGACGAAGCCGCCCGCGCCATCCGCATCGAAGGCCAGGGCGGGCGGATCCCGCGCCGCACCGCCACGCTGCATGTCGGCAACGCCGGGACCGCGGCGCGCTTCCTCACCGCGTTCCTCGCGTTGGCGCCCGACGGCGTCTACCAGTTGGACGGCGATGAAGCGATGCGCGCGCGCCCGATGGCGGGCCTGCTCGCCGCCCTGACGGGCGCGGGTTGCCGGGCGCTGGCCCCCGATGGCTCCCCCGCGACCGCCTTCCCCTTCACGCTGCACACTGCGGGGCGCCTCGGCGAACTCGTGGTCGACGCCTCCGCCTCGTCGCAGCTGTTGTCCGCTTTGCTGATGGCCTTGCCCCTCGCCGCCGGCGCGTCCGTCCGGATGTCGGGCTCGACGGTGTCGGAGCCGTTCGTGGCGATGACGGAGCGGATGTGCGCGCAATTCGGCCGCCCGCTGGTGCGCGACGCCGCCGGCCGCTGGTCCTGCCCCGCTCCCGGACCTTACGCGGCGCCGGGCGCCTACGCGATCGAACCGGACGCGACGGCCGCCAGTTATTTCATCGCCCTCCCGGCCGTGACCGGCGCGGGCTCGTCCGTCCGCGTGCACGGCTACGCCGACGACGGGCTGCAGGGCGACACGGCGTTCGCCCGGGTCGCCGCCGCCTGCGGCGCGGACCTCGCGGGCGAGGGCGCGGCCCTGCGCGTGCGCGCTTGGCCGGCGATCCGCGGCGGCGACTTCGACTTCAACGCGTTCTCGGACACGTTCCTGACGTTGGCGACGGTGGCCACGCTGGCCGACGGTCCCACGACCATCCGCGGCATCGCCCACACGCGCAAGCAGGAGACCGACCGCGTCCTCGCGATGGCGACGGAACTCGAACGGCTGGGCCAGCGCGTCGTCCCCAGCGCCGCCGAGCTCCGCGCCGACGGCGGCCTATCCAGCCTGACCATCCACCCCGACCGCGCCGCGCTGCGCCGGGCGGCGGCCAACGGTCCGGTGGAGATCCACACCTACGAGGACCATCGCATGGCGATGAGCTTCGGCGTGCTGGGCTCCTTCGACCTTTTCGGCGACGGTCGCTCCTGGATCGCGATCCAGGACCCGGGCTGCACCAGCAAGACGTTCCCGGATTTCTTCGCGGCCCTCGAGGCGCTGCGCGCGGGGTTCGTGCGCGTGGCCGTCGACGGTGGCGCGGCTTCGGGCAAATCCAGCACGAGCCGCGAGGTGGCCGCCCAACTCGGGTTGCTCCACGTCGACACCGGCTCGCACTACCGCTCGCTCACCGCGGCCTTGCTGGCGGCCGGCGCCGCCCCGGACCAGCCCGAGTCCGTGGAACGCGGCTTGCGCGACCTGGGCCTCGGCTCCCGGGTGGTCGGCTCCAGCTCGCGGCTCACGCTCGCCGGCCGGCTGCCCGAGGACGAGGCGCTGCGGACGCCCGCGGTGAACGCGGCCGTCTCGCTCTTCGCCGCCCTCCCCGCCGTCCGCAGCGCCTTGCTGCACTACCAACGCTCCCAGGTCGACCTCGCCCGCGACCAAGGCTTCGCGGGCGTGATCATGGAGGGGCGTGACATCGGTTCGGTCGTCCTCCCCGACGCCGAGGTGCGCGTGTTCCTGGAGGCCGACGCGGACGCCCGCACCCGCCGCCGCGCCGCGGAAGGCCAGGCGGACGCGGTCGATGCCCGGGATCGCCTCGACTCCACCCGGAAGACCGCCCCGCTGATGTGCGCGGCCGGCGCGCACCGGATCGACAACACCCACCGGCCCCTTGCGGCGGTGGTCGCGGAAATCGTCGCGCTCGTCGGCGCCGCCCGTCGATGATCCTCGCGTCGAAGAACCTCATCTACAAGGCCGTCTACCACGGAGCGCGCTCGCTCATCGAAGTCTTCGCGGCCCTCGAGGTCGAAGGTTGGGAAACGATCCCCGAGGGCGCCTGCCTGTTCGCGAGCAACCACCAGAGCATGGTGGATCCGCCGCTCATCGGCTCCTGCCTCCCGCGGGAGATCTCGTTCGTCGCCCGCCGTTCGCTGTTCGACAACCCGGTCTTCGGCTTCGTCATCCGCGCCTGCAACTCCATCCCGCTGGACCGCGGGCAGGCCGACGTCGGGGCGATCCGCTCCGCGCTGGCGGCGCTCGCCGACGGACGCGGCCTGCTGATCTTCCCCGAGGGCACGCGCAGCGCCGACGGCGTCATCGCCGAGGCCAAGGCGGGCGCGGGCCTGCTGGCGTGCCGCTCCGGCGCGCCCGTCGTCCCGATCCACATCCGCGGCGCGCGCGACGTCCTGCCGCGCGGCGCGCTCTTCCCCGCGGGGACCGCCCGGGTCCGCGTGCGCTTCGGCCGACCGCTCTACCCGCGCGACTACGATCCGGGACGCGAGCATCCGGAACGCTTCATGGAAGCTTCCCGCCGCATCCTGGCCGCCATCAAGGACCTGCCGGACAACGCCGACCCCGGACTCTGATCAG
>Ga0209358_10000881_pt1 | contig 25365 bp, 19 predicted proteins | sample LauGreFa1BDMLBSN_2_FD_187574 | JGI IMG/M metagenome (GOLD analysis project Ga0209358, IMG submission 187574) | Freshwater lake microbial communities from Lake Michigan, USA - Fa13.BD.MLB.SN (SPAdes) (version 2) | ecosystem: Environmental > Aquatic > Freshwater > Lake | place: Lake Michigan, USA...
GCAGCGGGCCGTTGTGAAAGGCGGCCAATTGGCCATTGCCACCGTGATGACAGTGACGCTTTCAACCGATCACCGTGCGGTTGATGGTGCACTCGGCGCCGAACTGATCCAGACATTCAAAAAGCTGATCGAAAATCCACTGGCAATGCTGGCTTAAATATAATTTTGTCCTAATTTGCCTCTATTGGTAGGTAATTGGAGGGCGCGAATTTGTTGCGTTGAGGCCGCGATCAAAATGACAACAATTGGAAACAACGACACATCAACGAGCCGGCAGAGCATGCGGTTAAGAGCGGCTTGGATGTATCATATCGAGGGGCTCACACAAAGCCAAATTGCCGATCGACTGGGTGTAGGCCGAGTGACGGTCGTTCGACTTTTGTCAGATGCCCGCAACCGAAATGAGGTCCGAATTAACATTGTTGGGCAATTAAGCGAATGTTTTCAACTGGGCAAAGAGTTGGAGAAAAAATTCGACATCCAAGAGGTCATTGTAGTTCCATCATCCGAGCCACAAGGCGATGCTACTGTCGTAATCGGCGCTGCTTTAGGTGATTGTGTTTCAAAGCTTGTTCGGCCCTCTATGACGCTTGGTGTAGGTTGGGGGCGGACACTTCATCACTCTCTTTCAAATATGGTTCAACAAAATGTTTCGGACCTTGAGGTTATTTCGCTTGTCGGCGGCATAACAAAGGCACGGGCAGTCAATCCTGCTGAATTTGCTTGGCAATTTTCAAATTTATTGGGAGCAGAAAGTTATCTATTAACAGCACCCGCTTTTGTCGATAGTTCTGAAACCAAGACAGCTCTTATTGAGCGTTGCGGATTGGACGAGGTTTTTGCTAAGGCTTCGAAAATGGACGCGTGTCTTTTATCGGTCGCTCCGATTACACAAAGTGCGACGACTTTTAAATATCATCTGCTTACAGAAACCGAACGGGTTTCACTAATTGAAGCGGGAGCAGTAGGTGACGTGTTGTGTAATTTTTTTAATGATAAAGGCCAACTACTTGATCATGAAGTAAATCGGCGTGTTATGTCGATACCAATCGAAACAATCTTGAGGGTTCCTATTCGAATTTTAGCGTCCGGCGGAAGAGAAAAAGACGCTTCCTTGCTGGGTGGTATAAAGTTGCTCAGGCCCACCGTTTTCATAACCGATGAAAACTCGGCTGCAAGATTGCTTCAAAATAGCTAAAGGCTTCGGCTTAAATTCAAAAAAGAAAACGACTAATAAAAAAACGGATGTTCGGTGATTGTCTTGAAACTCAGTGGCTGGGGGACCTGGATTCGAACCAAGATTAACGGAGTCAGAGTCCGCTGTTCTACCGTTGAACTATCCCCCAACGAAGAAATAGACCAATAGGCCATATCGCTATCGATTAGATATAAAGCTTCATAGCGAACAGTTTTGTAAATGACAAGGGAAGCAAACTACGATAACTTAACGCCTGTTAAAACTTGATGGTTTTTCGAGATAGATCGGCCTAAATGACCCGTGTAAAGAGATATTTCTTACTCATTTTTTTTATTCTCGCGGTCTCCACGTGGTTATTGTTTATCGATCTTTCGGTGTTTACCACAAAGAATCAACAAGCTTCTGTGCTTGGTAACGGTGTTGAGAAAGTTGGCCCTCGCTTAATCTCGGTTATTGTCGGGCGACCCAAGCTCGCTGATACACCAATACAATTGCGACTAATTGGTCGTGTACAACCGATTGCTAGTGTCGCGGTTCGCCCTCGCGTTGAAGGTCAAGTGGAACAAGTATTTGTTTCAGATGGCGCTCTTGTTAATCTCGGTGATCAACTTGCTCGACTGGACTCGAGGAGTATTGAGGCTCGTATTCGGCAAGCTGAAGCCAATATAGCGCGGTCAAGAGCGCTTTTTGATCAAGCGGAGCGGGACGTTAAGCGAAGTGAGACCCTTTCTGCGAGTGAATTCTCATCCAAAGTGACTTTGGAGAATAGTAGAACGCAGCTCGCAACTCTTTCGGCACAAATTGAATCGGATAAGGCAGCGCTTGATGATTTGAGAGTTACTCAAAGTTTCCATATTATCAGAGCCCCGATTAGTGGTCGTATTGGAAACGTTTCACTGAAGCCAGGCAGTCTTGCCAAGACGAGCGATAACAGTCCTCCTTTCGTTTTGATCAATCAAGTTAATCCAATACATGTGTCTTTCGATTTGGCTCAAAGCTGGATCGGCGAACTTCGAGAGTCGATCCGATCCGGATCTTCCAAAGTTAGTGTCAATCCTCAGGGAAGCTCAAAGGTTTATTTGGGTGAGTTTGTTTCAATTGATAATGTGGTTGATAGCGCCTCGGGCACCATCAACGCAAAAGCAAGATTCGATAATTCCGACGAGGGTTTGTGGCCTGGGTTGATCTGTGATGGGATCATTGATTTCCGGGTTGAGAAGGGCCAGCTAACGGTGCCGCGCGAGGCTGTTCAAACTGGGCAGAGTGGCAGTTTTGTATATATCGTCGTTGCTGGCGTTGCTCGTATCCGCGCCGTCTCTGTATCAAGAAGTTTTGATCAATTAGCCATCATTAGCTCCGGTCTAGGGCTCGATGATGAAGTTGTCCTGCAAGGACAAAATCAATTATCTGACGGCGCCCGGATTAAAACCTTAGAAACGCAGAGTGATCAGGATTGATGTCTATCTCCGAACTTTGCATCCGACGTCCGGTCATGACGACCTTAATGGTTTTCGCACTGAGTATTTTTGGCGTATTTTCATTTTTTAAACTTCCGATTGCTGCTTTGCCGAGCGTCGACTTTCCTACAATCAACGTGTCAGCCAATCTTCCGGGCGCTAGTCCCGAAGTCATGTCGTCTTCAGTTGCGGCAATACTTGAGCGGCAGTTTTCTTCAATTTCGGGCGTTTCGTCGATGACTTCTGTGTCAGGCCAAGGCTCTACATCCATAACACTTCAGTTTGATCTTGATCACAATATTGATGAAGCCGCTCTGGATGTTCAGGCTGGAATTAGTTCAGCATTGAGGAGACTACCTGAGGAGATATCCAGTCCGCCAAGTTTTAGAAAAGTGAACCCATCGGATCAGCCGATCTTATTTCTTGCTTTGACCGGTTCGAATTTGTCACTTTCAAAGATCACCGAATTTGCTGAGACTGTTGTTCAACAGAGAATATCCCAAATCGCTGGAGTGGCTCAAGTTCAAATATTTGGGGCTCAGAAGTTTGCCATTCGTATACTCGCCAGACCTGACGCGGTTATCGCCAGAGGTATTTCATTCGAAAACATTCGAGAGACTGTTTCTGCCGCGAATTCCAATCAGGCAACCGGGGTTTTGCGGGGTGAGACGCAAAGACTGACGATTTCATCAAACAATCAGATGCTGGCCGCACAAGATTATGCGTCGCTCACGATGCGGACACAGAACAATAATACAATTCGCCTAGGGGATGTCGCCACTGTTTATGAATCGGTTGAGAATGATCAGGTCGCGTCGTGGTTAAATCGTGACCGTTCAATTCTTTTGGCTATTTATCGGCAGTCCGATGCCAACACAGTTGCTGTGGTTGATACGATCAAAGGAAAACTTGATGGTTTCAGAGAGCAATTACCGAGCTCGATGAAGTTAGAGGCGTTAAGCGATCGATCATTGCCCATTCGTAATTCGATATCGGAACTCCAGTTCACCTTACTTATTTCGATCATTCTCGTCGTGATCGTCATCTTTCTATTTTTGAAATCGTTCAGAGCGACGCTGATCCCGGCCCTTGCTATACCGATTTCACTTATCGGAACCTTCGCCGTCATGGTTTGGCTGGGGTCTTCGTTAAATATCATATCCATGCTCGCGCTGACTTTGGCAGTCGGCTTTGTTGTCGATGATGCGATTGTCATGCTCGAGAATATCACGCGCCATCAGGAAAATGGAACGAATCGACTAGATTCGGCGCTGAAGGGGTCCAAGGAAATAGGATTTACGATTGTTTCGATCACGTTCTCTCTTATCGCTGTATTTATTCCGGTGTTTTTCATGGGAGGCGTGGTCGGCAAGGTATTTTCGGAATTTGCCATGGTTATCTCGGTTGCCATTTTGATCTCGGGCCTTGTCTCATTGACGTTAACGCCGATGATGTGCAGTCTAATTCTTAAAAGCTCTGCTAAGTCGTCATTGACATCCGACACCGGTCACGTTGCAAAAATAAATGAATTTTTCGATGGTTTCAGGTCAGGCTACCGAAAGTCTCTCGATTTTGCTCTTGAAAAGAAAATTTTTGTACTTCTCCTAACCGTCGCGTCGATTGGTTTTAGTGTCAAATTGTACATCGATAGTCCAAAGGGTTTCTTTCCTCAGGAAGATACGGGCTTGGTTCGGCTTTCAACGGAGGGCCCACTCGATATCTCTTTTGAAGCAATGAGTGTTCAGCAACAGTCGATTAATGAGATCGTATTGAGTGATCCTGCTGTTGCATATATGACCTCAAGCGTTGGGTTCGGATCGTCAAATCAAGGCTTTGGATTTGTTCAGTTAAAAGATCGCAGTGAACGAGATGATGTTTTTGCCGTCATTTCAAGACTTCGCAAGGCTACGTCGGAAGTCGTAGGTGTCTCGTCAATTTTTCAGTCTGTTCAAAATGTCAATTTGAGCGGTGGACGTCAAAGTCGTTCGCAGTACCAATATTCCCTTCAGTCTCCTGATTTAAAAGAACTCTTTGACAGTTCCGCGAAGATTTTAAAAAAGATGAAGACATTGAAAGAGCTACGCGATGTTAGTAGCGATGCCCAAATGTCAAATCCCATGCTGATGGTCGACGTGGATCGCGGGAAAGCAGCAAATTTCGGTATAAACAACGACCAAATTCGGCGTACTCTTTTCGATTTGTTTGGCTCTAGGCAAATTTCAACGATTTATACGGATACAAACGATTATGCGGTGATTTTGGAGAGCGATCGTGTTTTTCAGTCCGATCCGAATGCAGTCAGCGGATTGATGCTTCGCAATAGCGAAGGAAGAAGCGTCCCTATTGGCTCTTTCGCAACAATTTCGAAAACGGTCGGGCCTTTGTCGGTCTCCCGGCAGTCTCAGTTGCCCTCGGTTACCATTTCATTCAATCTTTCACCGGGCGTAGCACTCGGCGCTGCAATTGATGCAATCCGGTCCATCGAGCGTGAAGCTGATATTGGTTCACGGATTAGCTCGAATTTTTCAGGAGCTGCTCAGATTTTTCAAGAGTCTTTAAAGGGACAGGGAACACTGATCTTTTTGGCTTTGCTCGTGATTTATCTTATTTTGGGCGTTCTTTATGAAAGTTTCATCCATCCCATAACAATCTTATCTGGACTGCCGTCGGCGGGAATTGGCGCTTTGCTGGCTCTCAATTTCATGTCGATGGAACTATCAGTTATCGCGGTGATCGGCATTCTTCTGTTGCTCGGATTGGTAAAAAAGAACGCCATCATGATGATCGATTTTGCTATTGATCGCCGCCGTGAGGGGGCAGATGCCTTATCTGCTATTCGTGAAGCAGCCATAGTCAGGTTCAGACCGATAATGATGACGACGCTTGCAGCGCTTCTCGGAGCACTCCCAATTGCGTTAGGGGCTGGCGCAGGTTCTGAATTCATGAAGCCACTCGGAGTGACAATTGTTGGTGGGCTTTTGATCTCGCAACTGCTGACTCTCTACATTACTCCCGTAATTTATCTCTATTTGGACAGATTGGACGGCGTAATCAAAAGAAAAGCTGGCTCGGTATGAATTTTTAGAGTTTTTGATTGATTAAAAATCGACGGGCTTATTTTAACGGTTAGAAACTCAACTACGATAGTTTTGAAATAATTGGTCGTTACAAGAGATTTCCATCAGTTGCGCGGATTATCGAGTGCTCACATTGCTGTTGCCGATCCGACCCCGTTCCATCGTCGGGTGATTGCCGATCTTTTCAATGACGGCAAGAGCGGTCGTGTCGAGTTTTACGATAACGGCGCCACATTGATCGAATCCTGCACATCGAGTGTTCCGGATATTGTGATCATTGACGATAAACTTCCTTTTGTTAACGGCGTTGAGCTTCTTAGAACATTGTCGGTTTTACCGACTTTCGAGAGACAATTACCAAAATTTATTCTATTAATTGATGATTCGACGCGCTCAAATGTGCAAGATGCAATCGCAGGTGGGTTTGCTGCTGTAATTAAGAAGCCATTCGTGCCGAATTATCTGATGCAAATCATCAGGCAATGTTTTCTTGATCTCAATCATCAAGATGTTCAGCCTTAGTGGTTAGTTTAGGTTTCTTGTTTAGGCGGGCATCATCGGTACAATTTATGCTAGGTTCTCGAAGTGCCGATTGATCCGGTGCTATCCTGCCAACAATGATTGTTCTTCAAAAATTCAAAATGTATGGTAGGTGATGGTCATAGAGTTAAACTGCTCTCTTGCTCATCAGAAATTTTAAATTTGGGGCATCATTGTTGCAAAATTCGGTTGCCACCCATGAATCTGATCAAACGATTTACGCCGCGCTCGATCTCGGAACGAATAATTGCAGACTTTTGGTGGCACGGTCGAGCGAGAACGGGTTCAAAATTTTGGATGCATTCTCGCGGATTGTGCGATTGGGTGAAGGGGTCTCGTCTTCTGGAACACTTTCAGAGCAAGCTATTCATCGAACGCTTGATGCGCTCAGGGTGTGCAAAGCAAAAATGCTAAATAGGGGCGTGTCTCGTTCTAGACTTATAGCAACGGAAGCGTGTCGCATTGCGTGTAATGGGGGCGTCTTCATTGAGCGCGTTCACGATGAGTTGGGGCTTATTCTTGAAGTGATTGATCGTGGTACCGAGGCGCATCTCGCCGCTGCGGGGTGCGTTGCGCTTGCTGACCCGGAAGCCGAAGGGGTGATCCTTTTTGATATCGGAGGCGGATCATCCGAGGTGGTTTATCTCGACAAGACAGCATCCAAGCCATCGGCAGGCTCGCATAGTGTTCGTGATTGGGTCTCGATGCCAGTAGGCGTCGTCAATATGGCAGAGCGCTTTGGGGGAAGAAGCCTCACGAGGGAAGCCTTCGACGAAATTGTGAAACATGTGCAAGAACTGTTGAAGCCCTTTGCAGTTTCTCTGAATTCCGGAACTCACGCAAAAAAGTTTCATCTTTTGGGTACATCCGGTACGGTTACAACGCTTGCTGGAGTTCATTTGAACCTTCCGCGATATGATCGCCGTTCAGTCGACGGGATTTGGATGGAACGCGCCGAGATTGACCGTGTTCTCAATCGACTTTTAGCGATGAATTACTCGGAATTGGTTGCTAGTCCGTGTATTGGTCAAGATCGAGCAGATCTTGTTTTGGCCGGCTGCGCAATTTTTGAAGGAATTAGAAGTTTGTTCCCTGCGGATCGTATCCGGATAGCGGATCGAGGTCTTCGTGAAGGGATTTTGATGCAAATGATTGCTGAAGACAAGCTAGACAATCGATTGCGATCGGCTGTCGCATGACCACGAATGCCGGATCCGGACGCGAGGGCGGACGTTCTCTGAAGCAACGGGTAAAAACCGGGCGGAACAGAACCCTATCCCAAACTCGTTGGCTTGAACGGCAATTGAACGATCCTTTTGTCGCTTTGGCAAAAAGAGAGGGTTTTCGCTCGCGAGCGGCGTTCAAAATCCAGGAGATCAATAAGAAATTCGGGATATTCAAGCCGGGTGGAAGGGTGGTGGATTTAGGAGCGGCACCTGGTGGTTGGAGCCAAATCGCTTCACGAGCTGTGGGTTCGGATCACGGAAAGGGATGTGTCGTTGCAATTGATCTGCTTCCGATAGACCCAATTTCCGGCGTTGAATTCGCTATTGTGGATTTTCTCGATCCTGAAGCGCCTGACCTCGTCAAAAAAATGCTTGGCGGTGGTGCTGATGTTGTTTTGTCCGATATGGCGGCCAATGCGACAGGCCACAAGAAGACGGATCATCTGAAAATTATGGGAATTGCCGAATTGGCAGCAGAATTTTCACTCGATGTACTCGATAAGGGTGGGTCTTTTGTTGCGAAAGTACTTCAAGGCGGCACCGAGGGAACTTTGCTTGCGGACCTAAAAATGAGTTTTTCGTCAGTCAAACACTTCAAACCAAAGGCAAGTCGGGCCGATTCTGCCGAGCTTTATGTTGTTGCGACAGGTTTTCGGGGCAAAGTTCGCGAGGGCGACGATTCCTAGTTCGGGCTCGGCTACGACACGGATCTAAATCGTAAAATTATCCTGCTCAAAAGCACTGTTTCGCTTTCCGATTCATACCGTGCATGATACTGACCCATGTCAACTCACAGGCTCATGTCATGCAGTCTGTCTTTTTCGATCAAACAGGAGTTGGCATCCGTGAAATCTCAATCAATCCGCGAAGCACTGACCTTTGATGATGTGCTTTTGCTTCCCGGCCATTCGTTGGTTGTGCCGGGTGAGGTGGTGCTTGAGACACGTCTAACGCGCTCAATTTCTCTCAAATTGCCGATTATTTCATCCGCAATGGATACGGTTACCGAAGGCCGACTTGCGATTGCCATGGCGCAGGCGGGCGGTATCGGCGTGATTCACCGGAATTTGACCGTTCTTGAGCAGGCTACGGAAGTCAAGACGGTCAAGAAGTTTGAGAGCGGAATGGTCGTCAATCCGTTGACAATTCACCCTGATGAAACGCTTGCCGATGCTCTGGATTTGATGAAGCGTAACCGAATTTCAGGAGTTCCGGTTGTCGAGCGCGCAATGGGGGATAAAGCTGGCAAGCTAGTAGGCATTTTGACGAACAGGGACGTTCGTTTTGCCAATAATCCTGACCAAAAAGTTTCTGAATTGATGACGAAAGAGCGACTGATCACGGTGCGCGAGGGTGTCGGGCAGGAAGAAGCGAAACTGCTGCTGCATCAGTACCGGATTGAAAAGCTGATTGTTGTCGATGAGGCTTATCGCTGTATCGGTTTGATCACCGTGAAGGACATGGAAAAGAAGGTGACCCATCCGGATGCGTCAACGGACGCGCAAGGGCGCTTGCTTGTTGCTGCGGCGACGACTGTTGGTGATAGCGGTTATGAGCGTGCGGAGGCGTTGATTGCAGCAGGATGTGATGTTGTGGTCGTTGATACTGCGCATGGGCACTCCCAGCGTGTGCTCGAAAGTGTAACGCGGATCAAGAAGCTCTCCAATGCGGTTCAGATTGTTGCTGGCAATGTCGCGACGGCCGATGGAACAAAGGCCTTGATCGATGCAGGCGCTGATGCGGTCAAGATCGGCATCGGACCAGGGTCGATTTGTACGACAAGAATTGTGGCCGGAGTTGGTGTTCCGCAGTTAACGGCCGTGATGGATGCCTATTCGGCAGCCCAGAAGGCTGATGTACCTGTGATTGCCGATGGCGGCATCAAGTTTTCGGGCGATCTTGCGAAGGCACTGGCGGCAGGCGCTGAAACAGCGATGATAGGCTCGCTTTTGGCGGGTACGGACGAAAGCCCCGGCGAAGTGTTCCTGTATCAAGGGCGCTCTTACAAGGCATATCGCGGCATGGGATCCGTTGGAGCGATGGCACGCGGGTCGGCGGATCGCTATTTCCAGCAGGATATCAAGGATTCGTTGAAATTGGTGCCCGAAGGCATTGAGGGGCAGGTGCCTTACAAAGGCCCGGTTGGCGCGGTTCTGCATCAACTTGCAGGCGGGCTTCGCGCTGCAATGGGCTATGTGGGCGCGGCAACATTGCCGGAATTCAGGGAAAAGGCCGAATTTGTGCGTATTACTTCGTCTGGTTTACGCGAGAGCCATGCGCATGATGTAACGATTACCCGTGAAAGTCCGAATTATCCAACGTAATGTGGCAATAGGCAGCGTTTGGAATGGTCGAAACGTAACAGTGCCCGCAAAAATCCGCTGAAAGTGACAAAATGACTCCCTCTGCAAGGCTCTCTGCGGCCATTGAAGTGTTTTCTGATCTGACGGAACGCCGCCGTCCTGCCAATGATGCGCTGAAGGATTGGGGGTTGGCACGTCGATTTGCCGGTTCTGGTGATCGTGCGGCTGTTTCGGCGCTTGTTTACGACAGTTTAAGGAAAAAATCCTCGGCGGCGTGGATTATGGGGGCTGAGACGCCGCGTGCGATTTTGCTCGGAACGCTGCATTTGACACGCGGGATGAGCGTGGATGCGATTGCGGCATTGTGCGGGGAAGGCCAGTTTGCTGCGGGTGCCTTGACAGAAAACGAGCGCGCGGCACTCGAAAAGGCGTCGTTAGCCGAAGCGCCGACTTTTATTGCGGGTGATTACCCGGAATGGCTTGATGCGGATTTCGCAGAGGCGTTTGGCGACCGGCAGATTGACGAGCTTCAGGCGATGGCGAAGAAGGCTCCGGTGGATATTCGGGTCAATTTGTTGAAATCGGATGTTGAGAGTGTTGCGACGGAACTTGCCTATATGGGCGCTGTTGCGACGCAGTTTTCGCCTGTCGGGTTGCGAATTCCGCCGAAAGAGGATGGTCGTGCGCCGTCTGTGCAGTCGGAACCGGCATTCCAGAAGGGAATGATCGAGATTCAGGATGAGGGTTCGCAACTCGCGGTACAGATTGCGGCGCCGGATCCGGGAATGCAGGTGGTTGATCTGTGCGCGGGCGGTGGTGGCAAGACGCTCGCACTTGCGGCGATTATGGGCAATCGGGGGCAGATTTTTGCAACCGATAGCGACAAAAGGCGTCTGGCACCGATTTTTGACCGCTTGACACGAGCGGGTGCACGAAATGTTCAGGTGCGGTCTCCAAAGGGTAAGGACGACGAGCCGCTAGAGGATTTGCTGGGTCGGGTTGATCTTGTGATCGTGGATGCGCCGTGCACGGGAACGGGCACGTGGCGGCGGAATCCTGATGCAAAATGGCGGGTGAGGCCGAATAGTCTCGATGACAGGATCGCGGATCAGGCGAAAGTGCTTGATCGGGCGGCGCGTCTTGTGAAAACGGGCGGAAAGATCGCCTATATCACCTGTTCGCTCATTCCGCGGGAAAATGACGGCAGTGTCGAGGCGTTTTTAGGCCGAAACCCCGGCTTTGAGGTGATTTCGCCTGAATTGGCTGCACGGGAGGCAAGTTTGGAAGTGCTTTCGGGATTTGTGTCGTCGCGGGGAAATGGGCTGTTATTAACGCCGCTTCGAACGGATACTGACGGCTTTTTCATTTGCATGATCCGCAAGACGGCCTAAAAACCGTGTTGAGTGTTCAAAAGCCAGCAGAGCGAGACTTCAGGAATGACAGAGGGGCACGATAAGGTACTGATTGTCGATTTTGGCAGTCAGGTGACGCAACTCATCGCCCGGCGGGTTCGGGAAGAGGGCGTTTACTGCGAAATAGTGCCATTTCAGTCCGCGGATCGTGCTTTTACTGACATGAAGCCGAAAGCGGTGATCCTTTCGGGCGGGCCGGCATCGGTGCTTGATGTGAATGCGCCCTTTGCGCCCGAGGCGATTTTTCAGGCGGGAATTCCGGTTCTGGGCATTTGCTATGGCGAGCAGACGATGGCCAAGCAGCTTGGCGGAACGGTTGAAGGCGGGCACCACCGCGAATTCGGGCGGGCTGATATCGAGGTGACAGGCGATTGCAGGCTGTTTGACGGGGTCTGGAGGCGCGGAGGGCGCTATCCGGTGTGGATGAGCCATGGCGACCGTGTGACGGCCCTTCCTGACGGTTTTAGCGTGGTGGCGACGTCCGAGAATGCGCCTGTTGCGGCGATGGCGGATGAGAGCCGCCGGTTTTACGCCGTCCAGTTTCATCTGGAGGTGGTGCATACGCCGGATGGGGCGAAGCTGATCCGGAATTTTGTGCGGGAAATTGCCGGGTGCAAGGCGGACTGGACGATGAAGGCGTTCCGGCAGGAGGCGATTGAGCGGATCAGGGCGCAGGTCGGGACGGGTCGGGTGATCTGCGGTTTGTCGGGCGGTGTCGACTCGGCGGTGGCGGCTGTTTTGATCCATGAGGCGATTGGCGACCAACTGACCTGTGTGTTTGTCGATCATGGATTGCTCAGACAGGACGAGGCCAAGACCGTGGTTTCGCTGTTCAAAGACCACTATAATATTCCGCTGGTTCATGTTGATGCTGAAGAGATTTTTCTCAACGAGCTTGCGGGAATTTCGGATCCGGAACTCAAGCGCAAGACCATCGGGCGGTTGTTTATCGATGTGTTTGACCGCGAGGCGACGGCCATTGGCGGGGCGGATTTTCTGGCGCAGGGAACGCTCTATCCGGACGTGATCGAGAGCGTGTCGTTCACGGGCGGGCCGTCGGTGACGATCAAGTCGCACCACAATGTGGGCGGGTTGCCGGACCGGATGAAGATGAAGCTCGTGGAGCCGCTCAGGGAGCTGTTCAAGGACGAGGTGAGGGCGCTAGGGCGCGAACTCGGGCTGCCGGACGTGTTTGTGGGGCGGCATCCTTTCCCCGGGCCGGGACTGGCGATCAGGATCCCCGGCGCGGTGAGCAAAGAGAAGTGCGACATGCTGCGGCTGGCGGACGCGATCTATCTCGATGAAATCCGGAAAGCGGGGCTTTATAACGAGATTTGGCAGGCTTTTGCCGTGCTTTTGCCCGTCAAGACCGTAGGTGTGATGGGCGACGGGCGCACCTATGACCATGTCTGCGCGCTGCGGGCTGTGACCTCGGTGGACGGGATGACGGCGGATTTCTACCCGTTCGACATGGCGTTTCTGGGGCGGGCGGCGAACCGGATTATCAACGAGGTGCGGGGCATTAACCGGGTTGTCTATGACATCACCTCGAAGCCGCCGGGCACGATCGAGTGGGAATAAACGGGCCGCGGCAGCGACCGGACATGTACTGGTATTACCTGTTTCGGCGTTGGAACAACATGGGTGAATGTCCGGTACTTTTTGTCGAGAATGTCCAGTGTTTGTTCCGCGCAAAAGGGAACGTTGGAATTGGACACGTTTTGGCCGCCTGTGTTGGAGCGTGAACCGGAAAAGTTGCGGAACAGTGATGGACACGACGCCGCGCGTGGGCACGTGTCCAGTTGGACTGGAAAAGAACCGGACATTTCCGGTTCCCGAGCGGGCATGAACAGCACCTGTGAAAACACCACCGCTTTGTGCTTGCGACGCGCGTGGCGTTGTTGACATTACTTTAGGTAATATATTTTAGTTTTTGGACGTAGCGGTGTGAAGGGTGTTTATCGGCCGGAGATTGGCGCGTGGCGGAGACCAACGAAACTATGCTGTCCACAAATGTAGTCACAGAAAATGCCCATTTAGCTATGCACGATTATATGCAAAGCTTGGCGATCCCTTCGCGTCAATCTAGAATCTAAAGCCAAATAGCCCACCACTGGGTTCATCCGACAATCGAGTCGTCATAATATAGTTGGAGGGGACAAAAATTTCCTCGCCACTAACATCCTCTTCATTCTTGATCTTCTGCAAATCATCGGAATTCATGGCAACTATGTACTGAACTCCAAGCTGGTCGCACTTTGATTGAGCCAACTTGAGAGCCAGTCCAATCTGCCGACCATCGACCCCATCAAAAATGTGACTGTCATGTATCAGGAAGCCGGGAAAACAATCACTCTTCTTCGCCGCCTCCACGAGCAGCCAATCAAAGCAAAAAACCTGCATATGGTTCTTGCCTCCACTCTTCTTGCCGACAATATCGGTCTCAATTGAAAAACCTGCAATTCCCTTAGACTTACCTAAAATAAGTTGCCCCGGCTCGTCATAGATAAATTTCGAGGTTTCTCCAAAAATTTGAACGGAAAATTTTCTAGCGACTTCCCTTTCGTTCACATCTTGTCCGATCAAATCAACAAGATCAGCAATCTCTCGGCCTAATTTTTTGCGTTCTTCTTCTACATCCCTAAATCGCGGAATTTGTATTCTGAGGCCGGCTTGCTCAGCCTCTAAACTGTTCAAGTCGGACTGCAACAAGGTTAGACGCTCTATAGCAATGCCAGATCGAAGTAAGGCCAGTTTATCCTTTAGAATAACTTGTAATCGGTTTATCTCTGACCTGCGAGAACTAACGCGCTCTATAGCATTCTTCTTTTCACGAAGCAGATGAAGTTCGCGGTTTTTCGCAACCTGTTTATGAAAATTTTCAACCTGCTCAAATCTTTTTTTGACTTGGTCGGAGAAAAAGATTCCAACTTGGTCATATACACTTTTTAGATCGGCGACGAACGCGTCTTCAACTTCTTTAAGCGCTAATTCAATACTCTCAACAAGATCCAAATCTTCTAGGTTTGCCTCATTCAAATCCCGAATACGACCTGTCAATTCATTTGCGGTATCTTCATGTTGACGATAGCCATCAACCACGGAGGCAGACGCAACCTCTTGCCGCTTCCAAACTATCTCCGTATCAAGCAAATCCAAGCGAGTTTGCATTTTATTGATGTCTAGCTCGCCATCAACCAAATAGCCGCCCTTGATCATTTTTGCTAACGTATCGGCTTGTTTCTTCTGATCTTTCTTAACTTGAAGTTTTTGCGGCAGCCGCCAATCAAATCCGAGGATATATGCCAGATTAACCTGACTGTCCCAGTCTTGTTGCGACGAACTGTTCATCTTTGGACTAGCAAACCCACCATTACGTTCTTTTCGAACAAAATACGCTAGAAGCGCCCCAAATTTTGGTCCGTAGGTCGGTGTGGAATCTTCTTCGTTTAATGAAAACCACTTAAGTGCTAATTCTTTGCGAAGATTCTTTGGCGTAATGGCAAGACCATCTTTTTTAAGTTCATCTGAATCTGTGTTGCTCTTTTTGCAAATCACAAAATCCAAACTTCCATCAGAAAATTTGCCGCAAAATTCGGAGCCAATGATTTGAGGCTTGTGAAAATCATCATCTGCATTCCGCTTGTCGGCTAGGAGGTAATGAACAAGCTCAATAAAACTTGTTTTTCCCGTGCCATTTCGAGTGTCTTTTGCGCCAGAAGTTTCATGGCGTTCCGCAACAAGAATGTTAAGCCCACTTTTAAACCGCAGTGGCTTAAATGTATCGAGCGAACTGGTGAGTTCAATAATCATTGGTTCATCTTCTTGATTAGGCCGGACTCAAAACGGATTGCTCCAACGGCAAATAGGAAGTCCACTGCGAGCAGAAACCAATCAAAGTGAATTGTTGACAGTTCGTTCTCATGTCTATCTTCCTGAAGGTCGCTGAACAGACGTGAAGCAGTCTTTTCACGATCCAACAATTTAAGAATTTCTGCGCCGACGCCTATAAGGGCATTTTCGGTTTTGATGTGTTTAGTAGGCATCAACATGGATCATCCTGCAGTACGTTCTCGAAAATATCGCATGCGTCCAAATAATAGGCCAAGATCACATATGCGGCGGCCGACATTGTGGGAGTCACGCTGCCCCCGCAGAACTCGTGTAGCTTACCCATTATTTCGTCTGGAGAATATTCAAAATCCTTAAATTTACGATACTCAGCGTTCATTTCAGCTTGTAATATTGAGGCATTCTGCGGAATTGACATGCCGGCTATATATTTATCTACAACGCCAACATAGGGCCGTGCACGCCGAATAACATACTTTGAATCTGGATCAAGTTTGTTGAAATCTAGCTTTGATTCATTGGGAATGTCGCCGAAGTTTGAAGAATCGGGTTCAACGCGCCGTGTCTCGATTATCTTATTCAAAAGAGGCCTTATATGCTCCATCTGAACATCGTTGAAGTTTAAGCGGGCGTTCGGATAAATATCAACCATTTGCAGCATAGACAGCTTGTTATGCAATTCATCCTTCAAGAATATTCGACTAGCCGTTGAAATTTTGATTTTTGGGAATTGATCCCTTAATTCTTCCAACTTGTTACTGGCTGAAGGCGGCAGTCCGCCATCATTGTTGTGCACCAAGATCCATTCTCTCAGATTCGGCCAATCTTCTACAACCGCCGGAAAGCTATCGGCGATTTTTCCTTTAGCGTTCTTAGCAAACGTTCCTGGCGACTCCGGAGCATAACATTGAAACACGGTTTCTGTTGATATTCTCCGCCCATCACACTTTTTGTCGCCGCTAGGGCCGCCAGCCTTTATCGTTTCAAAATCTGTCCCGTAAACACATGAGGCCATGTGCACAAACCAGTCCTCAAATTTCGTCATATTCTTCTTTGAGAATGCGTGATCAAAGTGAATATCGAAGTCCATCTTTTTCATACGATGGGGTGTCCCTGACTTGGTGCCGCCGGGTCGTCACTTGTTGCAGGCGGACGACAGCATGACTATTTTATTTATTATGTTACATTAGAGTTCAGTCAGCAACCTTGTATTGGGCATCGTCGCACCAATCAATAACCGCGCTTTCGCTTGGGATCGTGATCGGCTTGTTTTGGGTGATCTTTAAAATAGCCTGAAAAACAAGTATTCGCCTCCCATTCCCTTACGCCACACGCCAACCCCAGACATCCCATGCACATCACACATCTCACTTCTCTCGACGATCCGCGCGAAGGGGGCGTTCGGGTATCAGGTCTCGGTTACGCCCGAGGGCGAGAGCGCGCAGGGGATTGGGACGTTCTATTGTGCGCCGGGGTTTGAGGATGACGGCAGGAGGTTGCTGTATCGCCCCTTTTGAAGAGCGGGGTGGTGTTTTAGCGGGTTTTTCGGGGGTGATTGTGTTTGGCGGGTGGTTTTGAGAAATTTGCGGATTTCTCTACCAAAATGGTGCGGGAGACCGTATAGAGGGTGGAAATTGCTCTTAGCCACCGGATAGCCATGACTGACATTTTCCGCGAGATTGACGAAGACATCCGCCGCGACCGTACGGTCGAGACGTTCAGGAAGTATGGCAGCTGGTTTATTGGGGCGGCGGTTCTGGTTGTTGCGTTGACGGGGGCCTATCGCTGGTATCAGCAGGACAAGCAGCACAAGGCCGAGATTGCGGGCGGGCAGTTCGAGGCGGCGCTTGAGGCGTCGCGGGCGGGGAAGTCGGCTGAGGCCGAGGCTTTGCTCACTGATTTGGTGCAGGGCGCAGGTTCGGGCTATCGGGATCTTGCGCGGTTTCGTGTTGCATCCGAAATGGGGCTGACGTCGCCGGAGAAGGCGATCAAGGCATTTGACGAATTGGCTGCGGATGCGCAGCTCGGGCCTCTGCTACAGGGGCTTGCGCGTTTGCGGGCGGCGTATCTTGTTGCGGACAGTGCGAGCATGGACGAATTGAAGGCGCGGGTTGAGCCGCTCTTGCCTGCGGGCGGGGCTTGGGGTTCATCGGCGCGCGAATTGCTCGGGTTGAAAGCGCTGAAGGCGAATGATTTCGAGGGTGCCGGAAAATATTTCGACGCAATCATGACTGAGGATGCCGCGCCGCAAGCGTTGAAGCAGCGCGCCGAACTCTATCTCTCGCTGGTCCGCGGCGGGGCGGTTTCTGCGAAGCCCTGAGCGGGCGGCGCACGGATAAGGGCGACGCTGCACAGGCAGCGCGCATTTGAACAGAAGGTTTTGACGTCATGACTGTCACGGTCGCATTGGTCGGCCGACCGAATGTTGGTAAATCGACGCTTTTCAACCGTTTTGTCGGGAAAAAGCTCGCGCTCGTCGATGATCGCCCCGGTGTCACACGTGACCGGCGCGAAGGCGAGGGCCATCTCGGCGATCTGGATTTTATTGTTGTGGATACGGCGGGGCTGGAAGAGGGCTTTGCCGACCCGTTGCTGGACCGGATGCGCGGGCAGACGGAACGGGCGATTGAAACGGCCGATATTATTCTTTTTATGATCGATACGCGCTCGGGTCTGACCCCTGCCGACCAGCATTTTGCCAATCGCGTGCGGCGCTCGTCGAAGCCTGTGATCCTGCTTGCCAACAAGGCGGAGGGCAAGTCGGGCATTCTGGACAGTTACGAGGCGTTCAAGCTCGGGCTCGGGGATCCGATCCCGATGTCGGCGGAACATGGCGAGGGGCTCGACTCGCTCTATCTGGCGATGCGGGAAAACTGGCCTTACGAGGTCGTTATTCCGAAGAAGCGCGAGAAGCGGGAATTCATTGTTGCTCCGCCGGTTGAGGTCGAGGACGAGGATGTTGATGTCAATCGTCCGCTCAGGATTGCGATTGCGGGACGCCCGAATGTGGGGAAATCGACGCTGATCAACCGTCTTTTGGGCGAGGACCGGCTTTTGACGGGGCCAGAGGCGGGGATTACGCGCGATTCGATCGGGATCGAGTTTGACTGGCATGGCCGGCAGATCAAGATGTTCGATACGGCAGGGATCAGGCGGCGTTCACGGGTCGAGGAGAAGCTCGAAAAGCTCTCGGTGGCCGATGCATTGCGGGCGATCCGGTTTGCGGAAGTCGTGGTTATTCTGGTTGATTCAACAATCCCGCTTGAAAAGCAGGATCTGTCGATCCTGTCGCTGGTGGAGCGTGAGGGACGGGGTTTGGTGATCGGGCTCAACAAATGGGACCTTGTCGAGAACCGGACGGAACTGCTCGATAAATTGCACGAGGAAGCGGAGCATCTGCTGTCCAATGTGAAGGGCGTCGCCCTTGTGCCGGTTTCAGGCCTGACAGGCGAGGGGGCTGATGGTCTCTTGAAGGCGTGCATGGATGCGGAAGCCGTGTGGAACAAGCGCATTCCGACGGGGCAGTTGAACCGCTGGTTCGAACAGGTTTTGGAGCGTCATCCGCCGCCTGCAGTTGCCGGTCGCCGGATCAAGATGCGGTATGTGACGCAGATCAAGGCGCGGCCGCCGCATTTTGTGGTGTTCGGCAACCAGCTTGACCGGATGCCGGATTCCTATGTGCGGTATCTGGTGAACAGCTTGCGGGACACGTTCGAGTTGAATGGTGTGCCGGTGCGTGTCTCGATGCGGACGAGCGAAAATCCGTATGGCCGGAAGCGCGACTAGGCGTTTGGGCTCAGGCGGGTTTGCCCAAGGAGAGCAGGCGCGGCGTGCCGTTCGAGAAATCGAGCAGTTTGCCCGTCTCTGACCAGGCGGGCGACGCGATCTCCACGAGTTTTGCGGCAAGGTGTTCTGGTGGCGGCAGGGTCTCGGGATCCTCGCCGGGCATGGCGGCGGCGCGCATGGCGGTGCGGGTGGCACCGGGATCAATCATCATGACTTTGATCGGGGTGGAGGCGGTTTCGTTCGCATAGGTGTGGCCGAGGGCTTCTAGCGCGGCCTTGGAGACATTGTAGGGGCCCCAATACGCCTTGTGTTTCCAGGCGGCGGACGAGGACATGAAGATCACGCGACCGGCATCCGACTTCTGCAGGAGCGGATCGAGCGAGCGGATCAGACGCCAATTCGCGGTGACGTTGACGGCCAGAATATCGTTCCATGCGTCGGGCAGGACATGGCCGAGGGGCGAGATCGGGCCGAGGATCGCGCCATTGCCGAGAAAAATATCAAGCTTGCCCCAGCGCTCATGGATTGCGGCACCGAGGCGATCAAGCCCGTCATAATCTATCAACGAGCAGGGCACGAGGGTTGCGGGTTGATGGCCCGCGGCTTGAATTTCATCATCAAGGGCTTCGAGCGCGCCTTGCGTACGGGCGAGCGCAATGACGTGAGCGCCTTCAGCCGCGAAAGCGAGCGCCATGGCGCGGCCAATGCCGCGGGAGGCGCCGGTGACGAGGGCGATCCGATTTCTAAGCGCGCGTGACATTCAGCTTGCTTCCGCGAGGAGGGAGAGTTGTTTGGGGGATTTGACGGCCAAGTCAGTGAGGCCGGTCGGGTAATCGCCGGTGAAGCAATGATCGGTATATTGCGGCTGATCGGGATTGCGGGCCTCCTCACCCACGGCGCGGTAAATGCCGTCAAGCGAGAGGAAGGAGAGCGAGTCGCAGCCGATAAAGGCGCGCATCTCTTCGAGCGTGTGGGTGGCGGCGAGCAGGTTTTTCCGTTCCGGCGTGTCGATGCCGTAATAATCGGGGAAGAGGATGGGCGGGCTTGAAATCCGGAAATGGACTTCGGTGGCGCCAGCGTCGCGCATCATCTGCACGATCTTGATCGAGGTTGTGCCGCGGACGATGGAGTCGTCGATCAGGACGATGCGTTTGCCGGCAACGACGGAGCGGTTGGCAGAATGTTTGAGACGGACGCCGAATTCGCGGATCGATTGGGTGGGCTGGATAAAGGTGCGGCCGACATAATGGTTGCGGATGATGCCGAGTTCATAGGGAATATTGGCGGCTTGCGAATAGCCGAGCGCTGCAGGCACGCCGGAATCGGGCACGGGGATCACAACATCGACATTAACGGGTGATTCGGTGGCGAGTTGTGCACCCATGCGCTTGCGGACGTCATAGACAGAGCGGCCATGGACGACTGAATCGGGGCGGGCGAAATAGACATATTCGAAAATGCAGGGACGGGCCTGACGCACACCGAAGGGCTTGAGCGACTCAACGCCATTTTCGGAGATGACGACGACTTCGCCGTTCTCGATGTCGCGGATAAAGCGCGCACCGATAATATCGAGGGCGCAGGTCTCGGAGGCGAGGATGTAGCAGCCGTCGAGTTCGCCGAGAACGAGGGGGCGAATGCCGAGCGGATCGCGAGCGCCGACGAGCTTCTTGTTGGTGAGGCCGACGAAGGAATAGGCACCTTCGAGCTCCAGGATCGCCTCGATGAAGCGGTCGACAAAGGCGGGGCGTTTGCTGCGGGCGACGAGGTGGAGAATGGCTTCGGTGTCGCTGGTGGACTGAAAGATCGATCCGTCCCGGATCAATTGTCGGCGCAAGGTGAGCCCGTTGGTGATGTTGCCATTATGGGCAACGGCAAATCCGCCGCCATCGAGTTCGGCGAACAGTGGCTGGACGTTGCGCAGGATGGTTTCGCCGGTTGTGGAATAGCGGGTGTGGCCAATGGCGGCGTTGCCTTTGAGGCGGTCAATGACGGCGTGATCGGAGAAATTATCGCCGACAAGGCCCATGCGGCGCTCCGAATGGAAACGGGCGCCGTCGAAGGTGACGATGCCGGCGGCTTCCTGACCGCGGTGCTGCAGGGCGTGCAGGCCAAGCGCGGTGATGGCGGCGGCTTGCGGATGGCCGAAGACGCCGAAAACGCCGCATTCTTCCCTGAGACGGTCTGAGAGCGGGTCAAACATCATGGGCGGATAGCCTTTCAACCACTTGTACAGATTTATTGGGCGGGTGCAGCGTTCGGATCGGTTTTTTCAGGTGTGGCAGGTGCAACTCCCGGTGCTTCGGGCGCGGCAGGCTTCAAACGCTCGAGAAAAGCGGGGTCGGTCGGCAGGAAGGCGAGGAGCTGAAGGCCAGCCTCCTGAAGGATCGGGCGCAGTTTGGCATCGCGCACCCAGTCGGGATGCTGTTTCTCGCCGACGAGTTTGTCGAAGAACATGAACGCGATTGTTGCAATCAGAAAACCGCGGAAGGCACCGAACAGAAAACCCAAAGAGCGATCCAGCGTGCCGATACGCGAATCAAGGATGAGGTCGGAGATTTTTACTGTTACGAGAGAGACGATGACGAGGACGCCGAGGAACAGAACGGCGATGGTAACGGCCAGTGCGATCTGCGGATTGCTGATATAGGGCGTGGCGTAGTGCAGCATTGAGGGATGCAGCGAATAGGCCGCAAAGGCGGCAATGACCCAGGAAGCGATCGCAAGAACCTCGCGGGTGAAACCGCGCACAGAAGCCAAGAGGGCTGATAACAGCACAATGCCGATGACGATGAGATCAAGGACGCTGACTGGAAACTCACTCATATGATTTTTACCCTTGTCGTCGATCCCGGCGCGCCGCGCCGCTGATTGCGCGTATCAAGGCGCGCCTGCTGATTGCGTTCGTGACCCTTATAGGGCCAAGCCACGGTTTCGTCACGTCTCATCACTCGGTTTCCAACCGCTGTTTTGCAGGTTTTCTGCCGATGATTGTCGCAATCAGATCGGAAATATTCGAGACCGCATGAAGGCTTACCACGCCGTTTGCCGTTGCATCGAGCCCCGCTTTCGGCAGTACCGCACTAGAGAAGCCCAGCTTTCCGGCTTCTTTGAGGCGGGTGGCGGCCTGACTGATCGGGCGGAGCGCGCCGGTGAGGCCGATTTCGCCCATAAAAACGCGATCCGGCGGCAGAGGCGTCTGGCTCATGGAGGAGATGATGGCTGCTGCGGCGGCGGTATCGGCGGCGGGTTCGTTGATTTTGAGGCCGCCTGCGACATTAAGGTAGATGTCATAGGCACCGAGTTTGAGGCCGCCATGGGTTTCAAGGACAGCGAGCACGGTCGAAAGCCTGCTCGGATCCCAGCCCACAACGGTGCGGCGCGGATTGCCAAGCGAGGAGGGCGCGACAAGGGCCTGGAATTCGATGAGGACGGGTCGGTTGCCTTCAATGCCGGCGAAGACCGCGGTGCCGACGGCATCGAGATCGCGGCCTTGCAGAAAGAGGGCTGAGGGATTGGTGACTTCGGCGAGGCCGAGGCTGGTCATCTCGAAGACGCCGATTTCGTCCGTGGGGCCGAAGCGGTTTTTGGTGGTGCGGAGAATGCGGAAATTGAGGGCGCCATCGCCCTCGAAAGAGGCGACAGCATCGACCATGTGTTCGACGACGCGGGGGCCGGCAATTTGGCCGTCCTTGGTGACGTGGCCGACGAGAATGATCGCGGCGCCGCTCTTCTTGGCAAAATGGATCAGGGCTTGGGCGGCGCCGCGCACCTGCGTGACGGTGCCGGGGGCGGACGGGATTGTCTCCGACCACATGGTCTGGATCGAATCGATGATAACGAGGCGGGGGACTGCGCCTTCCGACAGGGTGGCGACGATGGTCTCGATATTGGTTTCAGCGGCGAGTTCGACGGGGGCTTTCGAGAGGCCGAGGCGTTCGGCGCGCAGACGCACCTGATCGGTGGCTTCCTCGCCGGAAATATAGACGACGCGGTGGCCTTCATTGGCGAGAGCGGCGGTGACTTGCATCAGGAGGGTGGATTTGCCGATACCCGGGTCGCCGCCAAGAAGGATGACCGAGCCGGTGACAAAGCCGCCGCCGGTAACACGGTCGAACTCGCCCATGCCGCAGGCGATGCGCGGGGCACGATCCACGGTGCCGACGAGGCTTTCAAGCCGAAGGATGCGGCCTTTGCGGGCTTGTTTTGCGATGGTTCCGCCGCCGGGAAGGGGGGCGCTTGCTGCTTCCTCGACGATGGTGCTCCATTCACCGCAGGCGTCGCAACGGCCCTGCCAGCGGGCATAGACGGCGCCGCAGGCCTGACAGGAAAATTCAAGCGGGCGCTTGGCCATGGCGAATCAGCTTTCAACAAGAATGCGGCGATGAACACGTCTACCAAGATGGGTGAGGAGTTCATAGCCGATCGTGTTTGCTTTCGCAGCAACCTGATCAAGCGGGAGGTCGGGGCCGACAAGATCAACGAGCGTGCCGCGCTGAATGGTGTTGGTCGGGATATGTGTGATGTCGATGACTGTCAGATCCATCGAGATGCGGCCCAGGAACGGGCATTGATGGCCGGCATACATTGCGAGACCGCCTGGGAGCGTGTCGCTGGAGGAAGCGGCGCGGGGGTAGCCGTCGGCATAGCCGAGGCTGATGGTTGCGATGCGGGTGGGGCGTTTGGCCGTCCATGTCGCGTTATAGCCGATGGTTTCGCCCGGATTGACGAAGCCTGTCTGGATGATGGGGGCCTGCCAGCGGATGACAGGGTGCATCGGGTTGGGGCGGCCCGAGAGCGGGTTGCCGCCATAAAGCGCATAGCCCGGGCGGGCGATGTCATGACGCACGCGCTTGCCCATGAAGATGCCGGATGAATTTGCGAGACTTGCGCGTGTTTGGGGGAAGAGGGCGCGCACTGCATTAAAGGCAGAGATCTGCCGCGCGGTATGGGGCGAATGCTCGACCTCGCCCTCGATGAAATGGCTCATGATGAAGGCGAGCGGGAAGGGCGGGGTGGGGCCGGAAAACTTGCCTCCGAGGGCGGCGGCCTCCGCCATGGGCAGGCCGAGGCGGTTCATGCCGGTGTCGAAATGCAGGACTGCAGGCGGGGCGTCGGGGTTTACTGAGACAAAGTCCTGCCATTCCGCGATTTCCTCAATCGAGCCGAGAACGGGCGTGATGTTGTGACGGTGATAGAGGGGGGCCGAGGAGGGGGGGAGGCCATTCAGTGCATGGATTGTGGCTTTGGGGGCGAGTTCGCGGACGCGGATGGCCTCAGATAGGTGGGCGGTGAAGAAAGTGGCGCAGCCTGCTGCTGACAAGGTCGGGATCACAGTATCGAGGCCGAGACCATAGCCGTCGGCTTTGACAACAGCGCCGCAGATTGAGCCTGCGGATTTTGCGGCAAGCAGGGTAAAATTAGCGGCGAGCGCTTTGGTGTTGATCGTGAGGATCGAGCCTAAAGCGGACGGGTCGGGGAGGGTGGGGTTGCCCGCCATGTCAGAATTGATCCGGGAGATTATCTCCGTTCGCGAGATTGGAGAAGCGCGTCACTTCGGCGTCGAATTGCAGGGTGACGGTGCCTGTCGGTCCGTGGCGCTGTTTGCCAATGATGATTTCGGCGCGGCCATGGATCTGGTCCATCTCGGTTTGCCAGTTCAGATGTTCTTCGGTGCCGGCGCGGGGCTCTTTGTTTTTCAGGTAATACTCCTCGCGGAACACGAACATGACGACGTCGGCGTCCTGCTCGATGGACCCCGATTCGCGAAGATCGGAGAGTTGCGGGCGTTTGTCGTCGCGTTGTTCGACCTGACGCGAGAGCTGCGAGAGGGCAATGACGGGAACGGCGAGTTCCTTGGCGAGGGCTTTGAGGCCGGTGGTGATCTCGGTGAGTTCCTGAACGCGGTTTTCGCCTTTTTTGGAGGAGCCGGAGAGCAATTGAAGGTAATCGACGACGAGAATGTCGAGCCCCTTCTGGCGTTTCAGACGGCGGGCGCGTGTCGCCAATTGGGCGATTGAAATGCCGCCGGTCTGATCGATGTAGAAGGGGATGCGTTCCATTTCGCGGGCGGCATCGACGATGCGGTCGAAATCATTGTCCTGAATTTCACCGCGGCGGATTTTGTAGGACGGAACGCCCGATTGCTCGGCGATGATACGCGTGGCGAGCTGCTCGGATGACATTTCGAGCGAGAAGAAGCCGACAACGCCGCCATCCATGCGCTTTGTGGTGCCATCGGGCAGTTTTTCAGACCTGTAAGCGCGGGCAATGTTGAAGGCCATGTTTGTGGCCAGCGCGGTTTTGCCCATGCCGGGACGGCCCGCAATGATGACAAGATCGGAGGATTGCAAGCCGCCCATGATGCGGTCGAGATCGGACATGCCGGTGGCGATGCCGGAGAGTTTGCGATCGCGTTTGAAGGCTTCAGCCGCAAGATCAACAGCGATGCGCAAGGCACTGGAGAAACTCACAAATCCACCGTCGAACCTGCCATTTTCAGCGAGTTCGTAGA
>Ga0209358_10000884_pt1 | contig 25256 bp, 15 predicted proteins | sample LauGreFa1BDMLBSN_2_FD_187574 | JGI IMG/M metagenome (GOLD analysis project Ga0209358, IMG submission 187574) | Freshwater lake microbial communities from Lake Michigan, USA - Fa13.BD.MLB.SN (SPAdes) (version 2) | ecosystem: Environmental > Aquatic > Freshwater > Lake | place: Lake Michigan, USA...
GATGCCATGCTTCTCCATGGAAACAATCATCATGCTATCTTAATCTTGTGACTCCGACTCAAGTTTTTGAGTTCTAGTACTGTTCGACTCGACTACAGACACATCGTCAATGATTCGTCATGCTATCACCAAGATTCATCATGAGACGTCGACGAACGCATGCACGCCCCTTTAACACGACTCGCACGCACGCCCCTTTAACACGACTGATGCCATGTTAGTTTCTCCATGGAGACAATCATCATGCTAGCATAATCTTGTGAGTTCGACAGACACATCATGCTATCATCATCTTGTCATTTCGACAGACACATCGTTATGCCATGAGACGTCGACTAATGCACGCACGCCCCTTCCTGGCAAAACAACTTGATGAGGTGCTCATCTATCATCATCTTGTTATGTCGACAGGCACGTTGCAATCTCCATTTGAAGCAAGTATCTCCCCAAAAGACGATTTTTGAAGGCCGAACAAAACTCTCCGAGTGCTTCGCACTTTTCGCTGTATATGGCGACGAATCGTTGAAAAGAGCTTCGAAAACGCACTCGGAGAGGTTACGTTTGTTCGGCCTTCCAAGTTCCAAAATCTTCGGTTGGGAATCAAATTGGGAGGGTAAATGTACTCAGCAACAAGTTGCCAATCGCATGCTCCCCCAAACGAAGATTCTGGAATGAGTTACAAAAGATGAACTCCGGAGTTTCGATTGACGGTTCAATGTTTCGTAGCCAAAATCGAGTACTCACGCGCCCTTGAAAAGTTCTTCGAACATCCGGATTTCATCATCTGTTCCGTCTTCCAAATCGTCGTTTGGGGAGCATAGAATGTAAGTGTGTCGAACAGAAACGCGACATTTGTTTCGAGATTCAAAAGTCGTTTCTTTCGGAGTTATTTCAAATCAACTATAAATGACAAACGGCATCCGCATCTCGCCAACCAAAACGCGCGGGCGATGCACAGGCCGTGTAGGGTCGGTTGCAGGTGGTGCAACACCGCCCTCCCAGTTTGACGACAAGACGCTTCGAATTGCCGTTACGGAATGGCTGGATGACCCCGATAACGCCAAGGCAAAGTATGGGCACATATCCAACTGGGATACGACCAACGTGACCAACATGAACCGTTTGTTTCAGAAGAAGGGCGACCAATTCAACGAACCACTGAACGATTGGAATACACACAACGTAACCAACATGCATGGCATGTTTTCGTTTGCAAGAGCATTCAACCAGCCGCTACACAAATGGGATACTGGCCAAGTTACAGAAATGCGTTTCATGTTTTTGTCGGCAAACGCATTCAACCAGCCGCTAAACAACTGGAATACGAGCCAAGTGACCGATACGAAAGGCATGTTTTATTTTGCACACAAGTTTACCCCTCCCAAACGAAGATTTTGGAAGAAGGAACAAAAGATGAAATACGCACTTTCGAAGCACTTTTCAAGGGCGTGAGTACTCGATTTGGGCTACGAATCGTTGAAAACTCAATCGAAAATGCGCATTTCATCTTTTGTTCATCGTTCCAAAATCTTCGTTTGGGGAGCATAAAGTTCAATCAGCCACTTGACAACCAACATGAATAGTATGCTTTGGTATGCGGTATCATTCAACCAGCCGCTAAACAAATGGGATACGAGCCAAGTTCAAGACATGAAAGCGATGTTTTCGGGCGCTCGTCGATTCAACCAGCCACTAAGCGATTGGAATACGAGCCGTGTGGCAGACATGGGTGGAATGTTTCGTGAAGCCACTCGATTCGACCAGCCGCTAAACAACTGGAATACGAGCCAAGTGGCCAATATGATGGATATGTTTTATTTGGCACACAAGTTCAATCAGCCACTTGACAATTGGAACACAAGCAACGTAAGAATCATGAATCGCATGTTTTTTCACGCAATATCATTCAACCAGCCGCTAAAAAAATGGGATACGAGCCAATTTCAAGGCATGAATGGGATGTTTTCGGGCGCTCGTCGATTCGACCAGCCACTAAGCGATTGGAATACTAGCCGTGTGGCAGACATGGAGGAAATGTTTCGTGAAACCACTCGATTCAATCAGCCTCTACACCGATGGGATACGAGCCACGTCGCAAACATGCACAACGTGTTTAAGGACGCACCCTTGATGCTTGCTCGGTATCCGGATGGCAAACTACCTCCCAGCCGATGGCAGCAAGTGCGAGACCGTGGCATCCGCGACCGACAGCACAGACGATGGAAATGGCAGGTACGCTGTGATGTCAACCGCCACGTCTCACACGAAGAGCTGCGTCGATGGGCGACCGAGTATGGCATTTCATTGCACGACCCAGACACCCAGCGGCCGAAAACCAAGCGTGCGTTGTGCGCGGAACTGGCCCAGTTGTACGACGCACAAAGGGACGCACAAATGGACACGCATCGTGTGGTTCACCCAACGTGCCACAATCCAACCACAAATCGCCAAAAATGTCAACCTGGATTGGTGGTTGACACTTTTGGCGATTTGTCCGAAATGGAGATTGTCGAAAAAAAGGGGACTAGTTGCCGACGGCTGATGTTCATGCATCTAAAACAACAAATAAAGCCTATTGCTGTGTTCACCGTGTCCTTATCGACGTTTTTCATACTCTCTTCGTCCGAGGGGCGAAAGTGCGACCTTTTTTTCACCACAATGGAGGCCATTTTCACGATTTTCCCAAATATTTCAACCAAGATTAGTGGTACACAGTTATGGGAAAATCTTGAAAGGCAGATTTGTGTCAAAACGGGGTGAGTTGCCGACGGCTGTATTGGACGGATTACGATTAAAAAAAATTGGAATGTAAGAATGAAAACAACAAATCCATCCTACCAAAAATGGTCTCCACGTCGCTACCGACATGAAGTGTCCAATCGAATCGATAGTCAGTCCAATGTCCGTTCTCCACGTCTGAAAAGAGGTGGAAAAGACGGCGACTACGAGCCAGTCCACGAAGCGGTCATGGAACTGCAAGCCATTAAGCGACACGTGCAACAAACTGGTGCCAAATATGACCAGGCTGTGGATGAGTTGAGTCGATTGTTTCAATGGTTGAAACTCAACCCCTCCTCAAAAGAAGGAGACTTTGGTGGCCTATACGCGTTCACACAAAACAAACAGAGTATAGCGAGATTGGCACATGAGTTACTCCATGCCATTTCGTTTCTCATTGGTCACCAAGTCAAGATGAGATTGGAATCAAGCGGATTACTCGCCAACATCGAAGCAAGAAGCCGATGGAATGCCATTCTATTCACACACAATGGGATCATCGGAAACCACGACCAAAATATCGACCGTGAGAAAGCTGTATTAGCCGCGGCTAAAATCGACGTGCCTAGTCTATATACCCAGCACTTGAAAATTTATCCCAATTTGATACATCAAGCATATTGGGAAAAGGGTGAAGACTGGAAACAGTGAACGGTGTAAAACCTAAACGACTTGAGAAGTTGATGCCTCCCAAACGAAACTGTTGGAAGACATAACAAAAGATCTGTCGTGCATTTTACGATGTCGCCGATATTCCGCCCGAATTCTTTTACCATCATACCCACGATGATGGACTCGTCTACTGCGACGACATCCGGTCGCTACACAGGCTCGTGAACAGCTCCGATTCCCCCCAAAACCCGTACAATCGACAGCCGTACAGTCCCGAGCTCGTCGAGGATATCAACGCATCGTACGACCGGCTAGACCGGAGAGCGGTGCATCTGGCCGATTTCTATGAGGACGACAACTTGGTGGAATTGCCGTTCGAGGCTCGCTTCTCGCGGAAACTCGCCGACCTGATGTCGCGCTTGTTCCACCCGGTCGGACCGGAAAGATTGCGAGACGCGTCGGAGGACGTATGGGATGGATTTTTGGATGAGCTGTGGTGTGGGACGAGGGGGTGCTGTCCGACCGCCAACTAGACCAAGTCGACGCCCAACCCGACCTAGACCAGCAAAAGTTCTTTTTGGTCGAGTTGTTGGTGAACAAAATCGATAGCGACCCACACCACCTCGATACACCACAAGGTCGACTCTCGGAAATCGCCGTCTCGGTGACGGATGTCTACAATCACATCTTTGGATAGTCGATGGTTTGGTTAGTTTACGCTCTCCAACCGACGATTTTGGGAGAGTCGGACGAACGTTGCAGGGCGCTTTTTCGAAGCACTTTTAAAGGGTGTGAGTACAGGATTTGGGCTACAAAACTTTGAAAGGCGCTTCGACACAGCGCTCTGCAACGTTCGTCCGACCTTCCCAAAATCGTCGGTTGGGAGGGGTAAAATGGCGCATGTACTTGCGGATCGCTTGAGGTGGCGTGACTGCCTCACATCGATGTTTCGAAAGTGAGTATATAAAAGTCAATGCCCAATTTTTTTTATCATCTTGATGGCATTCGTCATGATATCAAGGCGTTGACGGCCTTTCCGCCCAGCGTGCGAGTAAGCGACGAAGGGGAGATCTACATACCACCGACGCAACATGACATCTGCCGAGACTTGAAGCGGCTGCTCGTCGCGTGGAAACGCATCGCGGAGAGGCTGAAGATCAGATGGTTTCTGAACGGTGGGTCGCTACTCGGGACGCTACGGGACAAGGGGCTCATATTCTACGACAACGACATCGACATAGTTGTGAGAATGGCGGATTATGACAAACTGCTCGCCTACGACAGCCCCGATGGAGTCTTGATCACCCCATCCGAGGCCGGATTCCAATTGTCGTTGAAGACGGCGCGATTCCCGTTCATCGACATTTGGGTCATCGACACCGACAGGAGCGATGCGTCGAAGATGTGCGCGTGCGGGCCCGTGTTGCTCGGCCAGCCGACGTACTATTACCAAAAGGTCTGGCCCAATGAATGGTATGACAAAGCCGATTTGCGGCGCCTACGGCGGGCGCATTTCGAGGGCATCGAGGTGTTCGTCCCGAACAACGCAACGACCATCGTCAAGCGGATGTATGGACGGAACTGTTTGGTGGAATACCGGATGGAGTCCCACACGGATGGCCATCAGCTGTCTCAGGTGTTCGATGCCGACAGTCGCATGAAACTCCAACGGCTGATAAAAGTCATGAACCTACAGCTCGGTCTCGACCGTACGTGCAATATCGACGGCCATCTGTCCTGTTTAATGGCAAAAACATCCGCCGAACTCACCGTCGTTTCGTCGTCGCAAAAAAACGCGAGGATCGCCCAATATGTTCTTGATTATCTACGGACGAATGTTCTGGAGGACTATGCCCGTGTAAGACACACGCCTACGGTGTCGCTGGCACGACGAGCGTCGCGTCGAAAGGCTTTGTACACACGCCGAGGCTCGAACGCACGCCCTCCTTTAGCATGGTCGGTGCAATGACCTCTTCGTGCTATCCTCATCTTGCGAGTGCGAAACACACAGTGTCAAACACAGCATCACGCTATCTTCTTGTGAGTTTATGCTCCCCAAACGAAGGTTTTGGAAGGAGGAACAAGAGATGAAATGAGGATGTTCGATGTACTTTTCAATGGATCATGGCCCAAATTGAGTACTCACGCCCTTGAAAAGTGCTTCGAAAATCCTCATTTCATCTCTTGTTCCTCCTTCCAAAACCTTCGTTTGGGTGGGGTAGAGTTCGACACTGAATCGACAGTCAGACTCTGGGACACATCGTCGTCGTGTGAACTACGAGTCGTGCGTGCCACTCGTGTTAAAGGGGCGTGCGTGCCAGTCGTGTTAAAGGGGCGTGCGTGCCAGTCGAACCCGACTCACATGCCATGTGGGAAAAACATTTCCGAGACTTATGCTGGATTGGGCAGGGACTTAAAGATGCGTCATGCACACTCAGTCGCATTTGGTGGGCTTGCCCAATCCGGTGTGGGTACATCTCTGAAATCTTTTTTCCCACATGGCTCACAAGATGATGATAGCATGACGATGTGTCTGTCGAAACTCACACGATTCACAAGATTATGCGTCTGTCCAACTCACAAATGATGATAGCGTCATGATAGCATGACGATGTGCATGTCAAACTCACAAGTGACAAGTCACAAGATGTGTCTGTCAGCATGCGGTCCAACTTACAAGATGAGGATAGCATGAAGATCTGTCTGTCCAGTGTCCAACTTACAAGATGATGATAGCATGAAGATGTGTCTGTCCAGTGTCCAACTCACACGACCACAAGATAATGATAGCATGAAGATGTGTCTATCCAACTCACACTAGTCACAAGATGACAGCATGATGATGCTTCTGTAGAACTCTGATGATAGGATGATGATGCTCCTAACACTGTGGAGGGCGAAAAAAAAAGAGTGAGACTGACACACACATCTCATGCTATCATCATCTTGTGAGTTGGACAGACATGCGGTCATCATCTTGTGAGTTGGACAGACATGCTATCATCATGTAGACAAACACGCCATCATATCACTGCTGGCACGCACGCTCTTTACGAATGGTGCGATTCATCGTGTGAATCGAAGGTCAGTCTGACACACACATCTCATGATGTCATCCATGTAGCGAACAAAAAATTGCACAATTTCGCACCCACTACTTAACGAAGGAACGTTCATACGTGAGTACTCAACAATCAGGCCAATTGGACACATTTATGTTAAATCATTTCAGTGTCTATTGAAAAGTAGCCTGATTGTTTAGTACTCACGTACGAACGTTCCTTCGTTAAGTAGTGGGTGCGAAATTGTGCAATTTTTTGTTCGCCATACCGGATGTCATCATCTGGTGAGTTGGAAAGACATGCTGTCATGATGCAGTGTCATCATCTGGTGAGTTGGAAAGACATGCTGTCATGATGCAGTGTCATCATCTGGTGAGTTGGAAAGACATGCTGTCATGATGCAGTGTCATCATCTGGTGAGTTGGAAAGACATGCTGTCATCATCTTGTGAGTTGGAAAGACATGCTGTCATCATCTTGTGATTTGGAAAGACATGCTGTCATCATCTTGTGATTTGGAAAGACATGCTGTCATCATCTTGTGAGTTGGAAAGACATGCTGTCATCATGAGATGTAGACTAACACTCCAGCATATCACGGCCGGTACCGGGTACGCACGCCCCTTTAACACGACTCGCTCGCTAGCACGCCCCTTTAACACGACTCGCTAGCACGCCCCTTTAACACGACTCGCTAGCACGCCCCTTTAACACGACTCGCTAGCACGCCCCTTTAACACGACAATTGTACCCCTCCCAAACGAAGATTTTGGAAGGATGAACAAAAGATGCAATCCGGATTTTCGAAGCACTTTTCAAGGGCGTGAGTACTCGATTTGGGCTACGAACCATCGAAAAGTCAGTCGAAAATCCGGATTTCATCTTTTGTTCATCCTTCCAAAATCTTCGTTCGGGGAGCATAAATTGCGCAATTTCGCACCCACTACTTAACGAAGGAAAGTTCATACGTGAGTACTCAAAGTTCAGGCCAATTGAACACATTTCTTTTAAATCATTTCAGTGTCTATTGGAAAGTAGCCTGATTGTTGAGTACTCACGTATGAACTTTCCTTCGTTAAGTAGTGGGTGCGAAATTGCGCAATTTTTTGTTCGCCATACCGTCTTTAACACGGCCGGCGCGCACGCTCTTTAACACGGCCGGCGCGCACGCTCTTTAACACGGCCGGCGCGCACGCTCTTTAACACGGCCGGCGCGCACGCTCTTTAACACGGCCGGCGCGCACGCTCTTTAACACGCTTGGAACGCACGCTCTTTCATCACGCTTGGCACGCACGCTCTTTCATCACGCTTGGCACGCACGCTCTTTCATCACGCTTGGCACGCACGCTCTTTACGAATGGTGCGATTCATCATGTGTCTCGACGGTCAGTCTGACACACAAATCTCATGCTAGCATCCCGGATTTGGGCCACGAATAGTTGAAAAGTGCTTCGAAAACGCATGCTGAAATGTTGGGTCGGCCTTCCCAAATCTTCGTCTGGGAAGCATAATTTTCGAAGCACTTTTCAAGGTCGTGAGTACTCTATTTGGGCTACGAATCGTTGAAAACTCTATCGAAAATCCGCATTTCATCTTTTGTTCCTCATTCCCAAATCTTCGTTTGGGGAGCATCATCTTGTTTCTCGAAGAGTCGAAGTGAGTTGGTTGGACAGACACATCGTCATGCTATCATCATCTTGTGAGTTGGACAGACATGCTATCATCATGAGATGTAGACTGACACGCCAGCATATCACGGCCGGCTCGCACGCCCCTTTAACACTACTCGCTAGCACGCCCCTTTAACACGGCTGGCACGCACGCTCTTTAACATGGCCGGCGCGCACGCTCTTTAACATGGCCGGCGCGCACGCTCTTTACGAATGGTGCGATTCATCGTGTGACTCGACGGTCAGTCTGACACACACATCTCATGCTAGCATCATCTTGTTTCTCGAAGAGTCGAAGACTCGAAGTGAGTTGGTTGGACAGACACATCGTCATGCTATCATCATCTTGTGAGTTGGACAGATATTCTATCATCATGAGATGTAGACTGACACGCCAGCCTATCACGGCCGGCACGCATGCGCTGCACGAGCACCCAAGCGTGGAGATTTGATTTAAAACCGGAGCCTCGCCCGAAGCACTGTGAAATCATGGGTCGCCCCGACGTCGACGGGCGTGTCGTCGACGTCCCTTACGAGCAGGTCCGGGACGTCGAACGGTTTCTGCAACACACACGCCTCATCGGAATGTCGGAGGGCGTGGAGCAGCTCGGCGACTACGGGCTGACCGACGCGCCACGCAGCGTCATCGCAGCCACATACGACGCGTACCGCGACCGGGACGTTGACCATTGGACGCTCGCGTTGGACGCATTGTACGTACGCGCGCTCATCGACACGGCGACCTACCATCGGCTGAACGACGTGGGCGACGAGATGCGACACGTGCTCGAGGCGATGTACACAATGCACGACGCCATCGAGCGACTGGAAGCCGACTTGGAGAGTATGAAGCGCCAGATGGACTCGACCAAAATCGAGGTGCTGTACCGAATGTGCGACGCACAAGTGCAGTTTCTGGGCCTCAAGACCATCCTCATCAAGGACGACCTCCGAAAGTCGGGCGCGTTGTGGATGCCACACGACCGGATGTGGGTGATGTCGAAGGACTGCGGGGTGCGGTTCATGGTGGAGCACGCGGGCCGCGTTGCGTTCCGATCAAGCGACGACTGACCGACGACTGACCGACGACTGACCGACGACTGACCGACGACTGACCGACGACTGACCGACGGTTGCGACGTTCATTGGCGCTAACATCAGTACAGGACGTATCCGCCTTCCATCGCCCGTTGCTCGGGTGTAGGCTCGGATACGACCGGCACAGGCGACGCAACGGTCTCGGCTATCACCAGCGGAGGCGTGTCGGCAGTAGTCTCAGGTGGGCTGCGTGGTTCAGGGCTGTGCGGTTTGGGGCTGCGCGGTTTGGGGCTGCGCGGTTTGGGGCTGCGCGGCTTGCGTCGCGACGTCGTGGCCAATCCACAGCGACCATTGGCCTTTACGGTACACAGACTGTCGTGTTCTTTGGATTTGGTGAGGCGACACCGAGGCGACTTGGCAGCTTGGTAATACTCGCATTTGCGAGGTTCTGGGACGGTGATGCACCGACTGCTCGTCGGGGACTTTGTACACGCAACACGGTCGTCGAGCTCGGGTGAAACACTGCGACAGCGTCTGGTGTTGCTGTTGGCGGTTGGGGCGCACCCGGTCTTGTTCGAGCCCCGTCTTCGCACCATCGGGGAGCGCTTTGCGCCTTCTTCACGATGGTTGATGCGTTCCGGGTGCTCGCCGAGCATGGAGTGCTTGCCCTCTGTCTGGGCACGTGTTCGACCTAGAGGCGATTTCGTCATTTATAACTATTTTTAATTCTGCCGTAACAAAGCGGTGATGTAACACAAAGATGGTCGGACCATGTACTGTAGCGAACAAAAATTGCGCGATTTCGCACCCACGACTGAACGAAGGGACTTTCATACGTGAGTACTCAAAATCATTCCAGTTTGATGATTTTCGGTCAAGTCATTGGAACTTTACCCCTCCCAAACGAAGATTTGGGAAGGCCGAAGAAACCTTTCAGAACACGTTTTCGAAGCATTTTTCAAGGGCGTGAGTACTCGATTTGGGCTACAAAACGTTGAAAAGTGCTTCGAAGACGCGTTCTGAAAGGTTTGTTCGGTCTTCCGAAATCTTCGTTTGGGGAGCATAAACTTGCTCTGATTGAGTACTTGCGTATGAAAGTCCCTTCGTTCAGTCGTGGGTGCGAAATCGCGCAGTTTTTGTTCGCCATACCGAATATTATTATAATTTTTAAATTTTAAGCGGTCCACGCAAGCGCGCGATGCCGACCAAGCGACGATATCGTCGTTGTTTTCGACGGCGCGACACCCACTTGGCGATGCGAGCAGCGAAAACGACAAAGTAAATATGGAACGCATGCGTCAGATTTACTCGGAGCAAATCGAGCCATACACGGACACGTTCGGCCGTCTGTCGCGGTGCCTGATGCACGCGTCGGTCCTCGCGAGCGTGCTAAGCGCGATGCAGGCGCTCCATCCGCCGTACACGCGCGCCTGCGCCCGGCGGTTCTTGTCGCATTACATGGTGCGCTTCTATTCGGACGACGTCGTCGGCGACGCGGGGGAGACGATGGCAGCGCGCGTCGCTCAATCGGCCGCGTCGCTCTTCACGCTCCACCTGGAGCGCTCGTGCCCTACCGGCGCATTCGTCGAGGCGCTCGGCGCGTACCTGCGGTGCTTTGACGAGTGGCAGCGCTTCGACAAGGCCAAACTGGCCAGCACGTACCGCGACGTGTATCGGCTGCTGTCCGAAATCAAGGTCTCATCGCCGATTGAGGTGCAAGAGCCGGTCGAGAAACTGCAACGCACGATCGACCAACAAACCCAGCAGATTTTCGGAGCGGATGCGCACAAACTTCGCCAAAGCAGCGGCGACGCGAAGGCGGGTGACTGCGAAGAGCTCGCGCGGTTCGTGCACAGTTCGGTGCACGACGCGTACTGGGAGGAGATGACTCGGAAGGTGGCGCGAAACGAGTTTGACGCGCTGTGCGACGTCATCGGCCACGTGAAAGACCGCATGGTCGCTCTGTGCGCGAGTCCGCAGAAACGCGAGGAGGTGGGCGCGTTCCTCGACGTGGCGTTCTTGCACAACGTCCTCCACGTAGGAATGGCGCAGACGCAGGTACGGTCGCTGTTGTCGTATTGCCTGCGTTTCCTGCGGGAGTACGGCGCGCCGTGCCACGACAGCGAGATTGCAGCGCTGCTCCGTACCGCCGACGCGCTGTATACCGTCGACACCATCGACCCATCGAGCGCCGTCGCCACGCTGGTCGGCGTCATCCGCGAAATCGCGCAGCGCGTCGACGCGCTCGTGGGCGTCGTGTGCCAACTCTCGGCCGACATGTCGACCGAACATTCCGGAAAATAAAAAACGGTACATCAAACGATGTCCTCACTGGAAGACTCTCCGGTGGCCAGTCAATTCGGCGATACCTCGCCCCTCTTTTTGGTCTACGGGGCGCGAGGGTGGATCGGCGGACAGTTGACGCGGGTCCTACGCGACGCGAGCATCCCCCACATTGAAGGCACTGCGCGTGCAGACGACCGACGAGCCGTGGAGGACGAAATCCGGCGTCACACGCCGACCAACGTCGTATCGCTCATCGGTCGGACGCATGGGACGATCGGCGACGTCGAACATCCGACGATCGACTATCTCGAGCAGCCCGGCAAGTTGTACGAGAATGTCCGCGACAATCTCTTCGCACCGCTGGTGTTGGCGACGGTGTGCAGCCGGCTGAACGTCCACTTCACGTACCTGGGCACGGGGTGCATTTTCACCTACGATTCGGACCACCCGATGGGCGGCGAGGGAGACGCTGGGCCGGGGCACGCGACCGTTGGGGACGCGACCGCAGGGCACGCGACCGCGGGCTTCACCGAGGAATCGGCGCCCAACTTCTTCGGGTCGGGGTACTCGTGCGTCAAGGGCTTCACCGACCGTCTCATGGACCTCCACCGCGACACCGCGCTCAACTTGCGGATTCGCATGCCGATATCCGACGCGCCGCATCCGCGCAACTTCATCACCAAGATCACCACCTACGACCGGGTGTGCAGCATCGCGAATTCGATGACCGTGCTGCCGGACTTGCTGCCGATTGCGGTGGACTTGATGCGACGCCGCGCGACCGGCACCCTCAACCTGACGAATCCAGGCGTGATCACGCACGACGAGATTCTGACCATGTTTACCGAGCTCGTCGACCCGTCGTTCACGTGGCGGACGTTTACGATCGAGGAGCAACGCCGCGTCCTCGCGAGCGAGCGTTCGAACAACCGCCTGGACACGACCAAGCTCGAGTCGCTCTACCCGCGCGTCCCTAGCATCCACGCGTCGGTGCGGGCGATACTCGGCGCGTATCGGCGCGCGTACGTCGCCAAGCCCGCGAGGAGCGTCGAGCCGAGCGGGCCGAACATCAAGTGCCTGCTCGTCACGGGCGGGGCGGGGTTCATCGGGTCCAACTTCATCAACTTTTTCGCAGCGCAGCATCCCGACACGCTCATCGTCAACTACGACGCGCTGTACTACAGCGGCGACGTGCGCAACGTCGACGTCGCCGTGCGCGCGTCGCCAAACTATCGGTTCGTGGAGGGCAATCTGCGGTCGTTCGACCTGCTCCGGCACGTCTTCCAGACGCATCCGTTCACGCACATCGTCCACTTTGCGGCGCAGTCGCACGTGCAGACCTCCTTTACGGACGCGCTGACGTACACGCACGACAACATCGTCGGGACGCACAACCTGCTCGAGGCGGCGCGGCTGCACTGCCCGACGTTGGTGGCGCTCGTGCACATTTCCACCGACGAGGTCTACGGCGAGTCCTCGCTCGGCGACGTCGACCCGAAGACGGAGACGGCCGTGTTTTGCCCGACCAATCCCTACGCCGCGACCAAGGCGGCGGCCGAGTCGCTGGTGCAATCGTACTATCGCTCGTTCAAGCTGCCGGTCATCGTCACGCGCGGCAACAACGTGTACGGTCCGAATCAGTTCGACGAGAAGGTGATTCCGCGGTTCATTCGGCAACTGAAGAGCGACCAGAAGGTCACCATCCAGGGGGACGGGTCGTGCGTACGCTCGTTCTTGCACGCGTCCGACGCGGCCCGCGCCATCAGCATTGTGCTGTCGAAGGGCGTGGTCGGCGAGGTGTACAACATCGGCTGCGACAAGGACATGGAGTGTAGCATTCACGAGCTGGGGCGGACCTTGGTCAAAATGATCAAGAAGACCGATGACGTGGCCGAATGGGTGGAATACATCGAAGACCGTCCGTTCAACGACAAGCGCTACTATATCAGCAACCAGAAACTGAAGGACCTGGGGTGGGACATCAAGGTAGACCTGCAGACCGGGCTACAGTGGCTGGTAGACGGCGCATAGCGACGAACAATCGCATGCTCCCCAAATCTTCATTTGGGAAGGTCGAAGCAATTCTATCCCTCCCAAACGAAGATTTGGGAAGGAGGAACAAAAGATAAAATCCGGATGTTCGCAGCACTTTTTAAGGGCGTGAGTACTCGATTTGGGCTACGAACCATTGAAAAGTGCTGCAAAAATTCGGATTTTATCTTTTGTTCCTCCTTCCCAAATCTTCGTTTGGGGAGAATAAAATGTTCGTTTGGACGTTTCGTCGAAAATCCTCATTTCATCTTTTGTTCCTCCGTCCCAAACCGTCGTTTGGGAGAGGTAAAGTTGTTTAAGTTGTTTGATATGGTTTCTTCGATATGCGACCTGACAATGCCATTATGCCACGCAGTCGTTCGACTCGACGTCTACGCTCTCGAAGAACGCGCATCGTGCTGTAGCATCTTCACGACGAGCGCCAGGTAAGGCACGTGCCCTTCACGGGCTAGCTTGCGCTCCACTCGTTCGGCCTCGGCGACGCACGCCCGCTGCACTTGTCGTCTGGCATCCTCGTGTATCAGGGCTTCGGCGCTCGGCAGCGCGCGAACCGCGTTGGGATCGACGTCTGGTGCGCCCACCTCGCCACCGCGGTTGCTGTACCCGTACACGAGGTCGTCGAGAATAAACTCTTTAGGGTGGTCGGGAGAGTAGACATGCAACCACATCGATATCTGGTCGCGCATCCGGATGTGGCGCTTCGAGCGGTCGTTCATCACCGCCCAGTTGTCGTCCCAGCAGTCGTAGAACCGTTTCAAGCGCGACATCAGCTCTAACTTCGAGACCTTGCGATCGGACGCAGCTTGGAGGAGCTGCACGAACGCCTCATCCGGGTTGGCCGTCCCGTAAGCGCCTAGGAGCGCCAGTCGTCGCTCGGTATGCAACTTTTCGGCCTGTAGTACCTCGAGTTGTCGCTCGAGTTGGTCGCGCGTACGTTCTAGTTCCGCCCGCACGTCCAGCGTGTCGGGTCGGGGCCCAGCCAACTCCGGGAATGCTCGGATGAGGTCGCCGGTCAGATCGGGTCGGGGAGTGCGCGTTGACGACCCGCCACCACGTGCATGTGTGCGTGGCGTGGTGTGTAGGGGCGACGTGCGTCGTGTCATTTTACTATTATAGTACTCCAATGTAACTCCATGCGTGGCGCAACGGTGCACATTCAGGAGCGTGCATGTCGTGGTCCTGGGACTCGTGGAAAAACAAATCGTGTGCGCTTACTTAACGTCCCACCGATTGTAAAAGCGTACCCAATGGGAGTACTCGAACGATACTCTCCCAAGTGGCACACGACCCCAGCCGCCCGTATTATGCGGAGGTGGCTGGCGAAAGTTGTACTCGCTCCAGTGGCTGTCCATGGCGCAGTGTTGGTCGCTACTATGGATTCGCTGCATCATGTTGTGTCTGTCGAACCGCACGCTCCATCAGTGTGGCGAGCTAAAACTTGGCCCAAAAGTCGCACTGTCGGCCCTCGGTAAAAAGAGTCGTAGATAAGAACATCGCTAAGAACAACAAGCAATGATTTGGGCGTTTTCATGCAACTCAATCGACTCCTAATGTCCATGTTCATGATGCGTTTTCCGACCCAAATCATTGCTTGTTGTTCTTAGCAATGTTCTTATCTACGTTTTTCATACCCACTTCGTCGAAATCGCAACTGACGCACTCGGAAAAGTTTTGTCCGGCCTTCCAAAATCTTCGTTTGGGAGAGGTAAACTTTTCAAAGGGACCGAGACGCTCGGCGAGAACTTCATTTAGGCCCTTTGAAAAGTGCTTCGAACACGCACTCGGAACGGCTCGTTCGGCCATCCCAAAATCCTCATTTGGGATGGGTAAAGAAGTGCGCTTCTTGTTCTATGGCCACGCCTTCATCGCAAACGCAAGTGAGTCGAGCAATTGGAACGGGAGGTGCTTTTGTCGCATCAGCTGCTTAACGAAAATCCGTCGGTCGTTCAGGAACTTGGTGCTGATTCGCAGGATGCGCTGTTCATCGTCGCTCGCGATCGTGTGAAACAGTCCCCAGTAAGGCATTGCGGGTGAAAAGTTTGCGAACGAGATGGGCATGTGCGGTCGTTTCGCGTTCGCAAGGTTGACATGCAGGAGCAAGAGAAGCGGCTCGTCGACGCCGACGCGCGCGCCATTCATACACCGGGGAACCATGACCAGTCGATGCGTCGCGTCGAGATGTCCGTGTTGGAGATGGAAGCGTACTTCGTATCCGGGCAATCCACAAGGAATTGCGTACTCGCGTGCGACGTCGACGCCCAAGTGGTCTCCGGTGTTGGTAAAAACCATCCATGCCACAATGCCATGCTGCGGACCGTCGCTCGCCAGCCAGTTGACCGTGGCCACGTGACGATTCCGCATGCCGTTGGAAAAGGGCATCGTCAAAAACTCTCTGACGGCTACACGCACCGAGTCCGGGACGTTCAGCTGCACAGAGTACATGGCTGTCAATCATGTGGATTTGTTTATCGTATTTTGTTTATCGTGTTTGATTCGATTGTCGTGTGAGTTTATGCTCCCGGCACGCTCCGTCGCCGCTGCTAGTCAGCATGCTATGTTCCTGCGAGTCGTGTTGAAAGGGCGTGCGTTCTTGTGCGTGTGTCACATTTAAGTTAAATGATTTAACACGACTCGCACGCACGCCCATTTTATGCTCCCCAAACGAAGATTTGGAAGGATGAACAAAAAATGAAACGCACGCCATTGAAAAGTGCTTCGAAAATCCATCTCTTGTTCATCCTTCCAAAATCTTCGTTTGGGAAGGATGCATTTAACACGACTCGCACGCACGCCCCTTTAACACAAGTTACACAACTCGCACGCACGACCCTTTAACACGACTGATGCGATGTCCTCTAAGTACATATGATCATCATGCTATCATCATCTTGCCATGATGTTCTTGGCATGTCGACAGACGACGCATCTTCATGTTATCACAATGATATGTCGACTAACGCACGCCCATTCGCACGCACGCATCTTTACATGGCTGATGCAGCAGTGATGCGATGTCCTCTAATGACAAAAACGGTTGAAAAACCATCATGTTATCATCTTGTTATGTCTACACTGACTCTACAGACACAAAAAACGCACGCCCATTCAACACGACTCGCACGTACGTAGCAGGTTGACTAGCAGCGGCGACGGCACGCTCCTTAACGCGGCTCGCACGACCCTTTAAACACGACTAACATCGCTCGCGTACACACCCTTTAACACGACTCGCACCGTCGGAGTCGCACGCACGCCCCTTTAAAACAACTGATGCGATGTCAAAGACGCACACTGGCAATTTATGCTCCCCAAACGAAGATTTTGGAAGGAGGAACAAAAGACGAAACCCGGATTTTCGACCGACTTTTCAATGGTTCGTAGCCAAAATCGAGTACTCACGCCCTTGAAAAGTGCTTCCTTCGAAATCCGGATTTCTTTTGTAACAGTTTTGTTCCTCCTTCCAAAAGCAAAGTGTCGCTTGGGAGGGATACAATTATCATGCTATCATCTTGTTATAAATGTAGACACTGACTCGACAGACGACGACCCATCTGCATGTTATCACAATGAGATGTCGACTAACGCACTCCCCCTTTTAACACGACTCTAACACGACTCGCACGCACGCATCTTGAACACAGCGGATGTGAATCACTCTCTAAGGACACACAATCATCTTGTTATGTCGACAGACACACAATAACGCACGCCCCTTTAACACGACTCTAAGACGACTCGCACGCACGCCCCTTTAACACGACTCTAAGACGACTCGCACGCACACCCAACACACACTGATGCGATGACAAAGACACACACAATTATCATGCTATCATCATCTTTTTATGGTCGACAGACCCATCTTCATGTTATCACAAATGAGATGTCGACTAGCGCACGCCCCTTTATTAAGGGCCTTTAACGCGACTCGCACGCCCCTTTCAACGCGACTCGCACGCACGTCCCTTTAACACGACTCTAACAAGATTGCGAGTCACACTCGTGTTAGAGTCGTGTTAAGGGACGTGCGCTCGAGTCGCGTTGAAAGGGCGTGCGAGTCGTGCAACATGGCGATGTGTCATTCGAAGTTCCGTCATTCGAAATCACAAGATGATGATAGCACGGAAAGTGTTTGGAAAGCGCGTGATAGGTTGGTCCGGCCTTCCAAAATCTTCGTTTGGGGAGCATCAAGCTCTCTCTAAATGCATTCTCCCCAAACGAAGATTGGTGGAAGGAGAAACAAAAGATGAAATGCGGATTTTCATGGACCATTCAGTGATTCGTGGCCCAAATTGAGTACTCACTCACTTGAAAAGTGCGTAGAAACTCCGCATTTCATCTTTTGTTCATCCATCCCAAACGAAGATTTGAGATGGGTCAGATTGCATTTGTACCAATCACACGGACTGTCGATTCAGTGTCTAAACATCGAGATGATACGATGCCCGCAACAAATACCATCGAGCCTCGGGTTAACAGTTGACAAGTGCGTCGAAAAGACGTTGAGAATCCATGTGGGACACAACATTCGCGAGACTTACCGACGTCGGATTGGGCAAGGACTTGACGACGCGCCATGCATGCTAGGTAGTATGTCGTCTTCGTTAAAGGGCTTGCCCGCTCCAGTGGCCCGCATAGTTACGAATGTTCGATGCACCTCATATTCATGAAGAGTCTACAGTGACTCTACAGTGACTCTACAGTGTCCCTACACGCTTTTCAAAAGAAAAGGTGACAATGTAAGAGACAACATGAACATATCGAAAACGGTGGGTCATAGCGCACACAAACTGCTCGTCTTGTACGTCTTCCATCTTTACAACGATAGAGTGAAGCATTTTATTGACACGTGCATTTTCGAAGACGACCATGTGGATTTCATCATCATATCCAATGACAAATCCAACGTGTTCCCAAGTCCATCCTTCCACAACGTCGTCCGGCTTTTCCGTGACAACGTGGGATACGACTTTGGCGGATGGAGTGACGCGCTGCTGACCGACAATCGGTATGATAAATACGAGTATTTTCTCTTCGTCAATTCGTCCGTTTCCGGTCCGTTCATACCGTCCTACTGTGCATTAAAATGGACCGACATCTACATCAACGGATTGCGCGGGAACGTGAAGCTGTTTGGAAGTACCATCAACACCATCGAGCATCCATTTGACTTGTCGCATGTCCAGTCTTATATTTTTGCCATGAATAAGACGACGTTGGACTTTTTGATCGAATGCGAAATTTTTAGCATGACTCAATACGTGGCCACGTTCGAAGATGCAATTTGGCACCGGGAGGTGGCCATGTCTAGAAAAATCATTTCCAACAAGTGGAATATCGGCTCGCTGTTGCCACTATACAAAAATGTAGATTTTACCTTTGCCGACAAGCGGCCGTCTGAATACGACATTTCGTTTGTAGGTGACATCATGTACCCTACATTTCGACATTCGCTATGGGACGAGTATCAGCTTGTGTTTATCAAAGGAAACCGGTTTAGAATGTGAGTCGATGCAGTCTATGTTCTAAGCACTTTTACTCCCTCTCGAACGAACATTTTGGAAGGTCTGACAGAGTGTTCGAAGCGTCTGTCCGACGCACGTTTCAAGGGCATGCGTACCAGCCGTCGGCAACTAGTCCCCTTTTTTTGGACAATCTCCATTTTGAACATTTCGACAAAAATGTTAACCACGAATCCAGGTTGACACTTTTGTCGAAATGTTCAAAATGGAGATTGTCCAAAAAAAGGGGACTAGTTGCCGACGACTGTCCCAAACGAAGATTTTGGAAGTCCGAACAAACGCACTGCATTGAAAACAGCTTCGAAAACGCACCCCTGACAGGTTTGACATTCTAAAATCAACGTTTGGGTGGTGTAAATCCATTCGAGAAAGCGACTTCGATCCTCTCCTGAGTGTCATACATGACCGTGCAGTGTATGACACAGCACTTAGGAAGCAAGCATAGCTCCTGAGTGTCATGACACATTGCACGGTCATGTGTATGTGTCACTCGAGAAACTTGCTTCGAATGGCACCACTGACCGGCATGTCCCCCTGCATGTCACATCACTCAGGAAACGTATTTCGCTCATTTCCTGAGTTACGTGTCACATATCACGCAGGATTGTGCAATGTGTGACACGTCAGTCAGGATATGAGCGAAATACGTTTCCTGAGTGTCGTGTCACACAGGATTGTGCCATGTGTCACATCGCTCCGGAAACATATTTTCGATCATTTCCTGAGTGATGTGTCACACGTCACGCAGGATTGTGCAATGTGTGACAGCCATTGAAAAGGGCTTCGAAGACGCACTCTGAAAGGTTTGGTCGTACTTCTCAAATCTTCGTTTGGGATGTAACATGTGTTTGATGTTCTTTGCGATGGTAAGAGTACTTGATTTATCGCAAGGAACCTCGAAAAGACACGCCCGACTTTGGGTGAAACGGTATTTCGTCGAAATCACAGGGCGATGAATCGTTCGACCGGCGACCTGTGCATGCCGTTCATCCCCGTGCGCCTTTCGCACGTTCGAGTCGGACACAGCGCTAATGCGTGACCTCGTATTTTTTGCTAGTCGCGTTCCATTTGACCTTATAGGGCGATTCGATGTCGAACGGCGCCAGCCCGAAAAACTTGAGCAGGTCGAGCGCGAAAATAATCACATTCTTCCGCTCGAGGATCTGCGTCTGGCCGCCGTGGGCGTTCTTCAAGCGGGGCGCGCTCCCACCGCTCGAGTCGACTTCGAATTTGTAGCGCGTAAAGAGGATGTACGTGACCATTTCCGAGTCGGGAAGTTGCTTGTAGTTGGCTTGTTTCCAGAACCGTCGGTTGTTGACGATATCGAGCAACTTGCCGCTGACCACCGCGTTTTTTTGCATCTTGTCCAAGATGTTGCTCCGGTAGAGCATATCGTCGTTTCCCGGCGAGTTGGACAGTTGGATCTTCTCGTTGTTCCACATTTGAAATGTCAGGTCGACGGTGTCTGCGTCCATTCCAATTGCTTCGGCGAGCAACAACCCGCAATCGTCCTCCTTGTTGGCCTTGTTGGGCGTGATGAAGACGACGGTCGGCAACACGGTGCTGTCCAGCGCATACCCGCCGTACACACGGAACGCGCGCGTCGGGTTGTCTGAGTCGAGGCAGACCTTGATATACTCGCGGATTTGTGTTTGCAACGCGTTGGGTTCACTCGAAAACGCGTTGGTCGAATTGGAGACGATATACCCAGACATTTATTATTCTTTTTATTTGAGACGATTGAGGCAATCCGTCCACTAGGATTCGCCGTCCGATGGCTCGTCGTCGGACGTGTCGACTTGACGGTCCTTCCGCAGGATCTTGTTGACCGTGTCCTCGTCGGTTTGTTCCACGCCCGCGTCGAGGTTCGCATCCAGCGACTCGGGGATGGTGTATTTGAAGTTGTGCTGCTTGCACACTTCGATGTCCTCGCTGGTGAGTGGCACGACGACATCGCCGGTTTGCTTCCCGTAGACGACCGACGAGCTGTTGAACACCAGCGATGTCGGCCGGTGCTCGTAATTGCCAAACTCGTTGATGCGGACGACGGTTTTGTTTTGCAGGTTGGTGATTTCGACCGACCCCTTGGTCTTGACCAGCAGGTCGATCAGCGCCTGCTTGGTTTTGTTGGTGTAGCCTTGGATCTTGCGCTCCTTGCACATCTGAATCAACTGCGGCTTGCTCATGCTGTTGATGGTCGTGGTCGACGTGCTGCTGGAGGCGACCGTCACGTCGTCGTCTGACTTGCGATTGGGATTCTTGTAGAGTGTGTGAAGCATCTCGTACAGTTCGGGGAGCGGGATGCCATACTTGGACGAGATGGCCGTCATGAGCTTCGCCGAGTTTTCAAAGTGGGCCGTCAGTTGCTGGATCGTCTCGTGCTGATGAATCTTGTAAAAGTCTATTGCTGTGCTCATGTCGCAATCTATTCATGCAGATTGCCGTATTTAAATCATTTTGAACCGACGGACGATTCCAGGGCGAATCATGAAAACATGGCGATAGGCTGACCCACGTGGAAATGGGCGCTTTGGCGGGACGCGCTACCACGTGCGGCACTTCCCGCCCAGTGTGAAACACGCCCGTCGCGATGCAACATCGCACGTTCTCTCGTGTGATGCATCGGTCGAACTGATGACATGACGGTGTGCATCAGTGTGTGCATCAGTGTGTGCATCAGTGTGTGTGTGCAGGTCATGATAGGCCTTCGATGTGTGTCTGTAGAAATGACATGATACTGTAATACTGTAACAGATAGCATGATATGTCGTTATTGGACTGATTTAGAGTACTCACACATTTACGTAGTGGCTCTACTAGTCTGAGTAGTGGGTCTCGTCTCTGGGGTGTGGAACATTCGCGCAATGTACGCTCCATCAATCGAGTCACAACACCATTGAAAGGTCGAAACGACACTCTAAAGGGGGGTTTCCGATCGGCGTGCTAGTCGACATGGCCATGATTAGGTCATTACATGTAGCAGATGCAGCAGATCATCATCGTTCCGTTTTGTAGCCCAAACTAGAGAACTCACGCCCTTGAAAAGTGCTTTGAAAGTGCACTCTGAAATCAGTGAGCCACCACACTGCTGAAATGTTCGTCTGACCGTACAAAATCTTCGTTTGGCGAGCATACATTGTACCCTCCAAACGACGATTTTTGGAAGGCCGGGCCAACCAAGTTGAACCAACCGAATTCGTTTCCCCGGGAGGCACTTTTCAAGGGTGTGAGTACCAGAAGATTTTGGAAGGTCGAACAAACCTTCCAGAATGCGTTTTCGAAGCACTTTTCAATGGAGAGAGCGATGCATTTGAGCTACAAATTGCATGCTCCCCAAACGAAGATTTTGGAAGGAGCAACAAAAGATGAAATCCAGATTTTCGACCGACTTTTCAATGGTCCGTATCCCAAATCGAGTACTCACGCCCCTGAAAAGTGATTCGAAAATCCGGATTTCATCTTTTGTTGCTCCTTCCAAAATCTTCGTTTGGGTGGGATAAAATTGTTGAAAAGTTACCCCTCCCAAACGAAGATTTTGGAATGCTGAACCAACCTTTCCGAATGTGTTTTCGAAGCACTTTTCAAGGGCGTGAGTACTCGATTTGGGCGACGAATCTTTGAAAATTGTTTCGAACACGCATCCGGAAAGGTTGGTTCGGACTTCCAAAATCTTCGTTTGGGGAGCATAAAAGTGCTTCGAAAACGCATTCTGAAGGGCTTGTTCGACCTTCCAAAATGGATGGGGATCATAAACTTCGACGAGAAGTGAGAGTCACGTGGTCTCGATGCTGCTAGGTGGGCAACAATCAAACTTGTTCTTCTTGTAACACACGCACCTTGTGTTTTTGGCTTTCGTTGGTGGACATGGCGAAACGGTGGCGGACGCCCGATGCACTGGATGGTGGCGCGCAGTGACCTGCGCGTGCGACGTGGGGAAACACCCACAGTCGACGACATGGAGAAAACATCGAGGACGGAGTCCGACTGACGCACCAATACCTAGCCACTTGGCATGTAGACACCAACGGACACTGCCTACTACTGCCTACTTGTGCGCATTTTGCCAAATCTATCCCTCCCAAACGAAGATTTTGGAAGGAGGAACAGAAGATGTAATCAGGATTTTCGACTGACGTTTCAAGGGCGTGACCATTGAAACGTCAGTCGAAAATCCTGATTACATCTTCTGTTCCTCCTTCCAAAATCTTCGTTTGGGGGAGCATAAAATCGTGATGATGATACATGATGATGTGCATGTCCATGCCGATGTGCCTTTCGAACTCACACGACAACATCCGGTATGGCGAACAAAAAATTGCGCAATTTCGCACCCACTACTTAACGAATGAACTTGCATGCGTGAGTACTCAACAATCAGGCCAAGATACAATGGAAACTAAAATGATTTAAAAAAGTGTATCGAATTGGCCTGATGGTTGAGAACTCACGTATGAAAGTTCCTTCGTTAAGTAGTGGGTGCGAAATTGCGCAATTTTTGTTCGCTACATGGACAACATCATGATGATTTGTCAGTCAAACCAGTCGTCGGCAACTAGTCCCCTATTTTCGACAAAAGTTATGCTCCCCAAACGAAGATTTTGGAAGGTGGAACAAAAGATGAAATCCGGATTTTCGAAGCACTTTTCAATGGTGTCGTAGCCCAAATCGAGTACTCACGCCCTTGAAAAGTGCTTCGAAAATCTGGATTTCATCTTGTGTTCCTCCTTCCAAAATCTTCGTTTGGGAGGGGTAAAAGTGCCAACCTGGATTCGTGGTTAACACTTTTGTCGAAATGTTCAAAATGGAGATTGTCGAAAAATAGGGGACTAGTTGCCGACGGCTGAGTCAAACTCACTACATGATAGCATGGTGATGTATTGTCAAATTCACAAGATGATGATGGCATGCCGATGTGTCTGGCGAACTTACACGATGACATCACGATGATGTGTCAGTCTAAGGGATACGAACTCACAACATGATATCGCTCCTCGGTAAAAGTGGTATGAAAAGAACAATCAATGACAACCAAAGCAATGATTTGGGAATTGTAACGCACCCTAGTCGTCTATAATTCATATTCCGTGGCATTTCACGCGCTTTGTATTGCCCCAATCATTGCTTGTTGTTCTTATCGATGTTCTTATCTACGCTTTTCATGCCCATTTCGACCTATGTCTGAAAGTGCGACGTTGTTTTGCTCTCCACGATGCCTGAGTGAAAGTGCGACTTTCGCCAAACAGTCCGCATGTATTGGAGTGTCTTTTCGACGCATTTTCAAATTTATCCATCCGAAAAGAGGATTTTGGAAGGAGGAACAAAAGATGAAATCCGGATTTAAAAGGATTCACTTTTCAAGGGCGTGAGAACTCGATTTGGGCTACGAACCGTTGAAACCCCGGTCGAACATCCGGATTTCATCTTTTGTTCATCCTTCCAAAAATTTCGTTTGGGGAGCATACAATGTGCGTCGGAAAAACACTTGCGAGCATGACACTCCGAGCGCAGCGTTGACGGTGGTGGTGAGTCTTGTTTTTGCGAAGCGCTTGCTCACTGGGCGAGGAGGAACACCGATCGCGTTCCGTCGAACCCGCTTGTCGTCCCGCTTGTATTTTTGACTTGGTAGTACTTCCACCCGGTAGTGTTCGAGTTGGATATGAAAGACACATAGCAGTAGTATGTATTGTCTGTACGCCACCCACCCCATGCATTCAGACTGTACGCTTGGCACGCGTTTGACGTAGGGACGATTGCACCCGAGTACAGAAGAGTCGATTCAGCGTCGTTAAAGTTGCGATTTGGATACCCGCGTAGTTGAATCGTCGCGGTTGTCATAATGTAGCCACTGAAGTACAATCGTGTCGGTCGCACGTTCACCGTATACCCCCATCGAATGAAATCAAATTGTTTCGACGCGTCACCGCGGTATTCGTACTGACTTCCGCCGGTTGTATTACCGAAGCCCTGCAGCGCCATAATGGGGAACGATGATGGCTCCGGTACGCCTATTCCTGCACCGGTCGGAGGGCCGGTTCCAACTGGTGCTGGTATCGTCCATACATATCGTCCGGTGTAGTTGATGATGCCACGTGAAATATCTTTGTAACCCCAGAACATCAAGCGATTGAGCGTCGGGTCGCGCATTCTCCCGTAGAAACCCAAAGTAGCTGTGAAGTCTAACGTGGCATCTCCGCCCAAGGTGGTGTCCCACAACGTCAGTGCGTCCTCCTGTGGTA
>Ga0209358_10000887_pt1 | contig 25222 bp, 23 predicted proteins | sample LauGreFa1BDMLBSN_2_FD_187574 | JGI IMG/M metagenome (GOLD analysis project Ga0209358, IMG submission 187574) | Freshwater lake microbial communities from Lake Michigan, USA - Fa13.BD.MLB.SN (SPAdes) (version 2) | ecosystem: Environmental > Aquatic > Freshwater > Lake | place: Lake Michigan, USA...
GTCTTTGGCCATGTCATCAAACCAGTCGCCCGACTGCACCACCTGGGCCCAGCCGGTGAAGGGCAGGGCGGACAACAAAAGGGTGGACAGCAGTTTTTTCATGGGCTTGATCAGGGTCTGATAGACAAGGGCCTTTATGGTACTTGATGGGTGCGCAAGCGCATTGGCGCAAGCTCACAAAGCCGGGCAAGCCGATAGCGCATGGATGCGCGCCGCTTCGATGCGCTCGCCCACTTTCGCGCCATTCAGCCCCTCGGCTTGGGCTTGTTGCGCCACGCTGGCGGTGTCCACGGCCAGGGCGGCACGCAGCAATGCCTGCAAGCGCTCGGCCTGGGGGTAGGGGCGTTCGTGCCAGCCCAAGCGGCCCCGGGCGTCGCACAGGCAGGCTTGCAACACTTGGGTGAAGCGCTCGGGTCGGCGCAGCGCGTCGCAGCGCACCAGCAAGCGCAAGGCCGCTGCGGCACCCAGTGATGCACTGGCATGGATGTGGCCGTGTTCGCGCGCCACCACCTCGGCCAGTTCGTGGCAACTTTGCGGCACATGCAAACGCGTGGCCACGGCATGCAACAAGCGCACGCTGCGCTGTTCGTGCCCGATGTGCCTGGGCAAGGCATCGGCGGGGGTCAGGCCTTTGCCCAGGTCGTGGCACAGAGCGGCAAAGCGCACTTCCAGTGGGGCGTTGATGGCGGCGCTGTGGTCGAGCACCATTTCCAAGTGCACGCCGGTGTCGATTTCGGGGTGGTGCTCGACCGGTTGCGGCACGCCGTACAAGCGGTCCACCTCGGGCAACAAGCGCGCCAAGGCGCCGCAGGCGCGCAGCACCTGCAACATGCGTGAGGGGCGCGCGGCCATCAAGCCCTTGGCCAGCTCTTGCCAAACGCGCTCGCGCACCAAGGCGTCCACCTCGCCCGCTTGCACCATGTCTTGCATCAAAACCAGTGTGGCGGGGGCCACGGCAAAGCTGGGCATGCGGGCCGCAAAGCGGGCCACGCGCAAGATGCGCACCGGGTCTTCGCGGAAGGCATCGGTCACATGGCGCAACAGTTTGGCGTGCAGATCGCGCTGGCCGCCATGCGGGTCGATCAACTGGCCTTGCGCGTCTTGGGCGATGGCATTGATGGTCAAGTCGCGCCGCGCCAGGTCTTGCTCGAGCGTGACATCGGGCGCGGCATGCACCACAAAGCCTTTGTAGCCCGGCGCGGTTTTGCGCTCGGTGCGGGCCAATGCGTGTTCTTCGCGGGTGTGGGGGTGCAAAAACACGGGAAAGTCCTTGCCCACAGGGGTGAAGCCCGCCGCCACCATGGCGTCGGGCGTGCTGCCCACCACCACCCAGTCGCGGTCAGCGTCTGGGATTCCGAGCAAGGCGTCGCGCACCGCACCACCGACCAAAAAAGTTTGCATGCGGCAAATCGTAGCAGGGGGCCACAAAGCCCCATGCAGCCGGTTGGCGACTTGTTGCAAGCTGGGATACCTCTTTTTTTGGGCCCAGTTGTTATTAACCGACACCACTGCCCTGAGCCTGGTGCTAACTTTGCGACCACTTTGCACAGCACCTGGGTGCGGTTGATTTTTTGAAAGATAGAGATGGTCCTCACATGTCATTGACTTTGCAAGCTTGCCAACACCTGGATGTGCAAGACCCGTTGCGGCCCTTGCGTGATTTGTTTGATATTCCCCCGGGGATGATTTACTTGGATGGCAATTCATTGGGGGCACTGCCCCGCGCCACTGCCCCCCGCTTGCAAGCAGTGGTGCAGCAAGAGTGGGGTGTGGGCCTGATCCGCAGTTACAACACGGCGCAATGGTTTGAGCAACCCCACTTGCTGGGCGATCGACTGGCCCCTTGGTTGGGTGCCGGTGAGGGTGAAGTGGTGGTGACCGATACCACCTCGGTGAACCTGTACAAGGTCTTGAGCGTGGCCATGGCCATGGCCACGCAAGACCGACCCCAGCAACGGGTGTTGCTCAGTGAGCAGGGCAACTTTCCCACCGACTTGTACATGGCCGAGTCTTTGTGTGCCCAACACGGTTGGCAATTGCGCTGTGTACCTGCCGGTGAACTGGCCCAGCACCTGACGCCGGAGGTGGGTGTGCTGATGCTCACCCATGTCCATTACCGCACCGGGTCGATGTGGGACATGGCCTTGTGGAGCCAGCGGGCCCACGATGTCGGGGCTTTGGCGGTGTGGGATTTGGCCCACAGTGCGGGAGCGGTGCCACTGGCGTTGAAAGCCGACCATGCCGATTTCGCCGTGGGTTGTGGCTACAAGTACTTGAATGGCGGGCCGGGTGCACCGGCGTTTGTGTGGGCCCACCCCGATCACCTCCACCGTGCTCAGCAACCCTTGTCGGGTTGGTGGGGGCACGCCCAACCCTTTGCATTTGTACCCAGTTATGCGCCAGCCCCAGGCATGGGGCGGTTTTTGTGTGGCTCGCAATCCGTGTTGGCCATGGCAGCCCTGGGCTGCGGATTGGCCGCATTCGAGCACAGCCTGCCCTTGGGCGGCATGGCGGCCTTGCGCCAAAAGTCGTTGGCCTTGACCGACGCCTTCATCGGATTGGTACAAACCCATTGCGCCGGCCATGGCTTGGTGTTGGAAACCCCGCTGGCGCACGCCCAGCGCGGCTCACAGGTGAGCTTCAGCCGCCACGATGGCGCTTATGCCGTGGTGCAAGCCTTGATCGAACGCCAAGTGATCGGCGACTTTCGCGCAGGAAACCCGTCTTGGGGCGAGCCCCACATCATGCGCTTTGGCTTCACCCCCTTGTATGTGGGCTTTGAAGATGTGTGGCGCGCCGTCACCGCGCTCAAGGATGTGCTGGACTCGGGCAGTTGGCGCGACCCGCGCTTTGCCATACCCAACCCAGTGACCTGAGTGGTGCCCCATGTCCCAGGCCTGAACGACCCCAGGAGGTGTTTGTGAATTGCCCTTTTTCCTCTGCCCCCATCGGCCCCCATTGCGAGCCAGCACTTGGCTTGGCGGCGGCGGACCAAGCGCACATGGACTTCAGCCAAGCCATGGCCTATGGCGATTACCTGCATCTGGGCTCCATTCTGGGGGCCCAGCACCCCTTGTCGCCCGCGCACGACGAGATGCTGTTCATCGTGCAGCACCAAACCAGCGAGTTGTGGATGAAGTTGATGCTGCACGAATTGGCAGCGGCCATTCAGTGCATTGAGAGCGACCGGCTGAGCATGGCCTTCAAAATGATGGCGCGGGTCAGCACCATCATGGCCCAGTTGGTCCACGCCTGGGATGTGTTGGCCACCATGACCCCACCAGAGTACACGGCCATACGCCCCTATTTGGCGGCATCCAGCGGCTTTCAAAGCCACCAATATCGCTGCATTGAATTTGCCATGGGCAATAAGCAAGCAGCGATGCTGCAGCCCCATGCCCACCGGCCCGAGGTGCTCAACACAGTGCAATTGGCCTTGAACGCCCCCTCGGTGTACGACCAATCTTTGCGCTTACTGGCCCGGCGAGGCTTGACCATACCGGCCAGCCACTTAGCGCGTGACTGGTCCCAGGCCTATGTGGCCAGCGAAGTGGTGGAGGCAGCTTGGTTGCAGGTGTACCGCGACCCGGAAAAGCACTGGGATTTGTACCAACTGGGCGAAGAGCTGACCGACTTGGAGGACGCGTTTCGGTTGTGGCGCTTTCGCCACCTGACCACGGTGGAGCGGGTGATTGGCTTTAAACGTGGCACCGGCGGCACGGGTGGGGTGTCGTACTTGCGGCGCATGCTCGATGTGGTGTTGTTTCCCGAAATTTGGAGCCTGCGCACCCATTTGTGATCAATTTGCAAGGGGTTTTGGGCTGACCCAGGGTCGATTCCCTTGACTGTGCGACTGGTATGGTCTTTCACTAAACTGCTCCCTCGGATCAAACCAAAACCCCCACAACAAGGAGCGAACACATGCGTCAGGTTGGAAAACACTTTTGGGCGACTGCCCTGCTGGGCTTGAGCCTGGCCTTCAACGCCTCGGCCCAAACCATGGGCGACGATCAATACAAGCCCACCGTGGGCCAATCGGGCAAAGACGTGGTCTGGGTGCCCACCCCCGATCAACTGATTGACAAAATGCTGCGCACCGCGCAGGTCACCGACAAAGATTTGGTCTATGACTTGGGTGCCGGTGACGGCAAGATTGCCATCGCCGCCGCCCTCAACCACGGCGCGCGTGCCGTGGGCATTGAATACAACCCCGAGATGGCGGCCTTGGCCCAGCGAAATGTGGAACGCGCAGGTCTCAAAGACAAGGTGCGCATCATCCGCGGCGATATTTTTGTGGAAGACTTTTCATCGGCCACCGTCGTCACCTTGTACCTGCTGCCGCAACTCAATTTGCGCCTCAAGCCAATTTTGCAAAAAATGAAGCCGGGCACCCGGGTGGTGTCGAATTCCTTCAACATGGACGATTGGACCCCTGACGAAAACATCGACAGTGACCGGGGACGTGGCTATTTTTGGATCATTCCGGCGCGCATCGAAGGCCAGTGGTCGGTGCAATTGGGCGGTCAAACCGGGCAATTGCGTTTGGAGCAAAAAGACCAAATGTTCAACGGCAGCTTGAATGTGCAAGGCACCACCCACAAGGTCGAAAAAGGCCGTTTGCGTGGTTCTGAATTCAGCTTTGAATACCAACGCGGGGACGGCAGCGTGGCCAAGGTCACCGGCACGGTGGATGCGGGCCGTTTGCAAGCCCAGCAGCAAGTGGTCAGTGCGTCTGTGCCTTTGACAGCGCAAAAACAGTGAAGCATCGCGGCCCGGGCACTCGCCCGGGACCGCTCAATCGGACTTGATTTGTTTTTCGCGCCAGTGCAGCAAGCCCAAAGCCAGCACCCCACTGAGCAATAAAAACAGCGCCACATGGATGGCGTTTTGGCTGATGGCATAACCAATGCTGGAATAGGTCAGGTAGGCGCAGGCCAGGCAAAAAACAGCCGGGGTCAGGGGGTACAAGGGCACCTTGAACGGACGTGGCGTTTGCGGGTCGCGCCAACGCAGCCAAAACAGGGACAAACCCACCAGGCACAAAAAGCCCCAAAACACCGGTGCGGTGAATTCCACCATGGCTGAAAAGCCGTCAGCCTCTTGGGTGCCCAAAGCGATCAAGGCCATGCTGATGACCGCTTGGAACAAATAGGCCCGGGTCGGGCTGCCGGTTTGACTTTGCCATTGGCCCAGTGCACCCAAGCTGCGCCAATCGCGCCCCAGCGCAAAACTGGTGCGTGCCCCCACCACCATGGTGGCGTTGATGCTGGTCAAGGCGGCAATGGCGACAAACAGGCCCAAGGCCTTTTGCGCCCAGGGGCCAAACGCCAGCCCCAACAAATCAGCGGCAGCGGTCTTGCTATCGGCCAGCCCCTTCAGTCCCAGGCCATGCAGCAAGGCGAGGTTGACCAAGAGGTATATCAGCGTCAGCAACAACATGCTGATGACAATCACGCGCACCATGGTGCGGCTGCCGCCTTTGAGCTCTGCGGACACATAGGCGGCTTCGTTCCAACCACCAAAGGTGAGCAGGACAAACACCAGGCACAGCCCCATCATGGCCATGGGCGGGGTGCTGGAAAAGGCCGCTGGCGCGCTGGGGGTGGCGGAATCCAGAGCGAAACCGGCCGCCACGACAGCGACCAAGCCCAGCACTTCAAAAGCCGTCAGCACCATTTGCACCCGGGCCGATGCATTCACCCCCAAAATATTGATGGCGGTCAGGGCTAACACAATGGTGAAAGCCCAATAGGCATTGCCGTTTTCTCCCCACGACCATACCTGGCTGAAATAGTCGCCAAACACAAAGGCCAGCAATGCGATGGAGCCGGTGTTGATCACGGTGGCGCGGGCCCATGCGTACAAAAACGACACATGGCGGCCAAAAGCACGGTGCAAAAAGTGATAGTCGCCGCCCGCATGCGGGTAGGCGGTGCACAGTTCGGCATAGCACAGTGCCCCCATCAAAGAGACCAGCGCGCCGACCAGCCAAATGGCAATCACCCAACCCACATCGCCAGCGATGCCGGCCACCATGGACGGGGTTTTGAAGATGCCAGCACCAATGACAATGCCCACGATCAGGGCCACTGCGCCCAAGGGGTTGAGCAGGTGTTGGGGTTGGGCGTGGGTATCGGTGGTTTGGCTCATCGGGGTCTCGCTGGGGTGCGGCGCACGCGCACCAGTGGGCTTTTAGCGGCGAACAGCTTCAATGGCCAGTTGACCGCCTTGCAGGCTGCTCACGCCATTGAACTGGTTGCCATTGACTTGGGCGCTCACACTGCGCAATTGCTGGTCGGCCCCCATGTACTGGAAGGCAATCTTGTCGCCGCGCAATTGCGCGCCCAGCAAGGGGGTTTTGCGCCCGCGCTCGGTGATGCTGCCGCCAATGCGTTGAAAGCTTTGCTCGATGTCCAACTGCACCTGGGCTTTGCTGTCGACTTCTTGCAGCGTCCACCTGCCTTGGACGTCGCTGGGCACCACCCACATGAAGGCATGGGCGTATTCATGGCTGACTTTTTCGTCGGCTTCCCATTCATTCATGTCAAAGGCATGCGAGACGATGCGCGTACCTGGCTTCATTTTCAGCAAAGTCGGGCGCAGCTTTAAATTCAGGTGTGGCAACAAGTACATGGTGACCACGGTCGCCTCATCAAACTTTTCCACAAAAATGTCCCCTTGTCGGATGCTGACCTTGTCGGCCACACCGGCGGCGCGCACATTGTTTTGCGCATGCACGGCCATTTGGGGGTTGTATTCGATGCCATAGGCACGGGCACCAAAATGTTTGGCGGCGGTGATGGCAATGATGCCGTCGCCCGCGCCCAAGTCGTACACGATGTCTTGGCTCGAGACCTTGGCCATGGTGAGCATGCGGGTCACCAACTCGGGGGAGGTGGGAATCCAAATCACGTCTTTGCCACTTTGCCCGCGTTGAGGTTGGTAGTCAGCACCTTGGGGCGTGGCACAGCCCATCAAAAGACCCAGGGTCAGGGCAGCAGTGGCAGCGAAGCCGCGGTAGAGAAGATGTTTCATGTCTTGTAATAAGTGAAGTCAAGGAGAAATGCAGGTCTCACTCAGCGCGCTGAGCCTGCCGCGTTTCGGTGGGTGAATGGGTCAATTGGCTTGGGCGCCTGAGCTTTTCACCACCGCCGCCCATTTCGGTACCTCGGTGCGCAAAAAAGCGCCAAATTCAGCGCTGGTGTTGCGGGTGGATGCCAGCCCCAATTGGGTGAATTTTTCGGTGACCTCGGGCGACTCCATGGCCCGGTTCAGCGCGGCATTGAAGCGCTCGATCACAGCGGGGGGTGTGCCCATGGGGGCCATGAAACCAAACCAGGTGTAGTCGTCAAACTCTTTGTAGCCAAACTCGGTGATCGAGGGCACATCGGGCAGCAGCGGCGAGCGGGTGGCACTGGTCACGGCCAGGGCTTTGAGTTTGCCCGCCTTGATTTGCGGCACCGCTGGCGGCATGGAGGTGGAGGCCATGGGGGTGTGACCCGCCACCACGGCATTGATGGCAGCGGCCGGTTGGTAGGGCACATGGGTGATGTCCACTTTGGCGGCGGTTTTCAGCCGCTCCATCGACAAATGGGTGGTGGTGCCAATGCCCGATGAGGCATAGCTCATGGGGGTTTTCTTGGCGGCTTCGACCAACTCGGGCAGGGTTTTGGCCGCCACACTGGGATTGACGGTGATGATGTTGGGTGTCTTGGGGCCCAGGGCCAAAGGCACAAAGTCTTTCAAGGCGTCATAGCCGGCATCGGCATACAGCGACGGGTTGACGGCAAAAGCCACGCTGTGCACCAACACTGTATAGCCATCGGGCGCCGCGCGTTTGACTTGGGTTGAAGCGATGTTGCCACCCGCGCCGCCTTTGTTCTCAATGATGAAGTTGCCACCGGTGAGCTCGCCCAGCTTTTGTGCCAAGGCTCTGGCCACGGTGTCGGTGGACGAGCCTGCTGCGAAGGCCACCACCATGGTCACCGGCTTGGCTTTGGGCCAATCGGGTGTTTGGGCGAACAGCGATGTGGCGCACAGGCCAGCCAGTGCCAACAAGCCATAGCGACGGTGAATGCGTGTCATGGGGAGTTCCGATGGTGGGTGAAGACTAGCCGCGGATTATGACGGCCAGCGATGGCGCAAAGCGACCCGGCAAGCGCCAATGGGGCTGGGTGAAACCCTTGGTTTTGCCAGCCCCGCCAGGCGCATTGGGAGGCAGCATGCATCCTCAGCCTGTGGGCGTTTTGCCTTTGTGCTCGGGGTGGCGCAAAAAATCAAAATCCACGCCTTGATCGGCTTGGGTCACATGTTTTAAAAACAGCTGCCGGTAGCCGCGTGCGGCGCTGGGCGGGGTCACTGGTGTGGCTTGACGTCGCCGCTGCAACTCTTCATCGGACACCAACCAATCCAAGCGGCGCTGCGCCACGCTGAGCCGAATCCGGTCGCCCGTTTGCACATGGGCCAAAGGCCCGTCCATCGCCGATTCGGGCGTGACATGCAGCACGATGGTGCCAAAGGCGGTGCCGCTCATGCGCCCATCGGAGATGCGCACCATGTCCTTGACACCGGCGCGGGCGAGTTTTTGCGGGATGGGCATGTAACCCGCCTCGGGCATGCCGGGTGCCCCTTTGGGGCCAATGTTTTTCAGCACCAAGATGTCGTTGGCCTGCACATCCAGGTCGTCGCGGTCAATCCGCAGGGCCAGGTCCTCGCTGTTTTCAAACACCACGGCACGGCCTTCGTGCTCCATCAAACCGGGGTCAGCGGCCGATTGTTTGATGATCGCGCCGCCCGGGGCCAAATTGCCTTGCAGCACCGCAATCCCCCCCTGCGGGTAAATGGGCTGGTCCATCGGGCGCACCACGTTTTGTACATGCGGCGGGCCAGCGGCTTCAATGTTCTGTCCCAGGGTGCGGCCATTGACGGTGAGGGCACTCAGCTTGAGCAAGGGCTTGAGTTGGTGCAACAAGGTGGCCATGCCACCGGCGTGGTGAAAGTCCTCCATGTAGTGCTGCCCCGAGGGCTTGAGGTCGAGCAACACCGGGGTGTCGCGCCCCATGCGGTCCAAGGCGGCCAGGTCCAGCTCCAGGCCCACGCGACCGGCCAAAGCGGCCAGATGCACGATGCCATTGGTCGACCCCCCAATCGCCAACAACACCCGCCATGCGTTTTCAAAGGCATCGGGCGTCAAGATGCGGTCAATGGTCAGGCCATCGATGGCCATTTGCACCGCCCGCGCGCCGGTTTCTTCGGCGATGCGCATGCGCTCGGCGGTCACGGCGGGTGGTGAGGCACCACCGGGGACGGTCATGCCCAGGGCCTCGGCAATGCAGGCCATGGTGCTGGCGGTGCCCATCACTGAGCAGGTGCCCACACTGGGTACCAGCTCTTGGTTGACTTCGTCCTTTTCTGCGCTGTCGATGGTGTTGGCGCGAAATTGCGCCCAGTAGCGGCGGCAATCGGTGCACGCACCCACGCGCGTGCCCCGGTGCGATCCGGTCAGCATCGAGCCGGTGATCAATTGAATGGCCGGCAGGCCGGCAGAGGCTGCGCCCATCAATTGCGCGGGCACGGTTTTGTCGCAACCGCCAATCAGCACCACCGCGTCCATCGGCTGGGCGCGGATCAGCTCTTCGGTTTCCATGGCCATCATGTTGCGCAAATACATGCTGGTGGGGGCAGCAAAACTCTCGTGGATGGACATGGTGGGAAAGTCCATCGGCAAACCCCCAGCGAGCATCACGCCGCGTTTGACCGCTTCGATCAATTGCGGGGCATTGCCATGGCAGGGGTTGTAGGCGCTGCCGGTGTTGGCAATCCCAATCACCGGCCGATCCAAGGCGCTGTCGGTGTATCCCGCCCCCTTGATGAAGGCTTTGCGCAAAAACAATGAAAAGCCTTTGTCGCCGTAAGACGTGAGGCCTTTGTGCAGGCCTGAATCGCTGGGGTTGAGGGGAGGTGGGGGCTTGGGAGTGGTCATGGCCATGTGGATGTGGGGAGCAATGCAAGGCAAGAGTATCCCCATAATAGACAAAGCCGCTCGCGGGCCCTGTGCCCCGGTTGTGATGACATCTGGCGGCATTGGCGTCAAAAAAGTTTCACACCGCAGACACAGGGCTGTCATGCGGCACCCAGACACTTCCCGGCATGCAACCAATGGAGCGTTCATGTCAGTCGGGTCTGTAGAGCTCACTCACACCATCACACCCGCATGGGGGCCAGGAGAATCGGTCACCCACCGGGGTCCACAACCCGCCTCCCCGACGACCGCATCCCCAGCCCCTGCCAAGGTCACCATCCAATGGGCGAAGCACTTGGACGAGGTGCGCGAAGCCCAGCGTTTGCGCTACCAGGTGTTTGCCAACGAATGGGGCGCTCACATTGCCAGCGCCCTGCCCGGACACGACATCGACGTCTTCGACGACTATTGCGAACACTTGCTGGTGCGCGCTGGCGCGGATGGTCCTGTCGTGGGCACCTACCGGGTGCTGGTGCCAGCACAGGCCGCGCGCATGGGCGGCACCTACACCGATACCGAATTTGATTTGGTGCGTTTGCGCAGCTTGCGCCCAGGCATGGTGGAGTTTGGCCGCAGTTGTGTGCACCCAGAGCACCGCCAAGGCCCGGTGATCATGGCTTTGTGGGGTGCGTTGATCGCCTTCATGCAGCAAAACCATTTTGAAACCATGCTCGGCTGCGCCAGCATCCCGATGCTGCACAACGGCGTGGTCAACACCCCGGTGGCCGCCAGTGTGTGGGCGCAATTGAAGGCCTCGCATTTGGCCCCCATCGAATACCGTGTCAGCCCGCGCTTTGCCCTGCCACTGCAAGACGCCCAAGCCGATTTGGCGGTCGATCCTCCGCCATTGATCCGTGGCTATCTGCGCTTGGGGGCGAAATTATTGGGCCCACCGGCTTGGGATCAGGACTTCAACAGTGCTGATTTGCCCATGATGCTGTGGCTCAAAGACATCCCCGAAAAATACCGCCGCCACTTTTTGAGAAACTGATGCATTACCGCGCCGTATTCATCTCTGACATCCACTTGGGGACAGCGGGGTGCCAAGCACAAGCGCTGTTGGATTTTTTGAAATCGCATGAAAGCGATTACCTCTATCTGATTGGCGACATCGTTGACGGCTGGCAACTCAGGCGCAATTGGTATTGGCCGCAGGCACACAACGATGTGGTGCAAAAGTTATTGCGCCGGGTGCGCAAAGGCTGCCATGTGCTGTACATCCCCGGCAACCATGACGAGTTCGCCCGCGAGTTCACCAGCCAACACTTTGGCGGCATCGAGGTGATGGAAGAGGGCTCGCACACCTTGCTCGACGGCCGAAAGCTGTGGCTGACCCATGGGGATTATTTCGATGCGGTGGTGCAGTACGCCAAGTGGCTGGCTTATGTGGGCGACTATTTGTACGAATTCACCTTGCGCATGAATCGGCACTTCAACCGCATCCGGGCCAAGTTGGGGCTGCGCTACTGGTCGCTCTCGGCATTCTTGAAACACAAGGTCAAAAAGGCCTTGAGTTATGTGTCTGACTTTGAAAAGGCCGTGGCCCATGAAGCCGCCCGGCGTGGCTACCAGGGCGTGGTGTGCGGCCACATCCACAAAGCAGAAATGCGCACCATCGATGGCATCTTGTATTGCAACGATGGCGACTGGGTCGAGAGCCGAACGGCCCTGGTGGAGCACATGGACGGGCGTTTGGAGCTGATCTACTGGGATCAGCTGATGGACAAAAGCTTTGTCCACGCCTCTGCCATGCAAGCCGCGTGACGCCATCGCGTTGACCATGAGCCCAGGCTTTCATCGCCTCATGGGCGCCCAAGGCTTGGCCGGTTTGGCCGACAACGCTTTGCTTCTGGTGGTGATTGCCATGCTCATCGAGCAGTCCAAAGCAGCCCACTGGATCCCTTTGTTGAAGCTGGGTTTCACCCTGTCGTATGTGGTGCTGGGGCCGTGGGTGGGGCGTTTGGCCGATGCCTGGCACAAGCCCCGGGTCATGCAATGGGCCAATGCCCTCAAGTGGATGGCGGTCTTGTCCATCTTGTTGGGGCTGGATGTGATGCTGGCTTATGTATGGGTGGGCTTGGGTGCGGCCATTTATTCACCGGCCAAATATGGTTGGATCACCGAGGTCGAACCGCCACACCGGCTGGTGCGTGCCAATGCTTGGATTGAAGTCAGCACGGTGAGCGCAGCGGTGTTTGGCGTGGCTTTGGGGGGGGTGTTGATCAGTGATGCCTGGACAGCGTCGCAACTGGCCCATGCCGTCAACGCATGGGCCTGGTGGGACAGCCGATACGGTGTGTCGGTGCTGTTGATCGTGGGCATGTATGCCACGGTGGCCTGGATACAGCGCGGCATCCCGCACAGCGGTGTGCCGTGCCAATCCCGGGGTTGGCATTTAGGCCGGGTTTGGCAAGACTTTTGGATCGATCAAAAAACCCTGTGGACCGACCCCCTGGGCCAAACCAGTTTGGCCGTGACCACTTTGTTTTGGGGGGTGGGGGCGACCATGCAGTTGTTGGTGTTGTTGTGGTGCCAACAGGTTTTGGGTTTGGGTTTGGACCAAGGCGCTTATTTGCAAGCGTGTACGGCTGTGGGTGTGGTGCTGGGCGCTTGGTTGGCCGGTCGCTGGGTGCCCTTGCACCAGGCCCCGCGGGTGTTGGTGTTGGGTGTGGTGTTGGGCCTGATGTTGCCGCTCATGAACGGGGTCCAAGTTTGGCCTTTGGCCCTGGTGGTGATGCTGTTGGTGGGCGTCATCAGCGGCTTGTTTGTGGTGCCCATGAATGCCTTGTTGCAACACCGGGGCATCAGCTTGCTCAGTGCAGGCCGATCCATTGCTGTGCAAAACGTCAATGAAAACGCCAGTGTGGTGACCATGATGGGCGTCTACAGCGCCCTGCTGTATTGGCAATGCCCGTTTGAAACCATCACCTGGGTGCTGGGTGGCTTCATCGCCACCTGCATGACCGTGGTGTGTGGGCTGCACGCACGCCGCATGCGGCGCGCGCCAGCCCACTGATCTCGCAACATCAGCTGGTGGTCAAGCTCGCTGCGGCCCTTGCTTGGGGCGCGTTTTGCTGCGACACGCGGCCAATGCCGTGGTAGGTGAAAGCCTCTTGTGCCATGCGCAGCGGATCGAACAAATTGCGCCCATCAAAAATCAACGCTTGCGCCAGTCGGCTGCGCAATTGTTGGAAATTGGGGCTGCGATAGGCCTTCCACTCGGTCATGATCAGCAGGGCTTGCGCACCATCGGCCACATCCATGGGGTCATCGTGAAAGCTCAAGCGGCTCCACAACTCGGGCACATCCATCAAGTCTTCTTGCAAAGCCAACTGCCCGGTTTCCATGGCCACGGGGTCGTGCACCTGCACCCGTGCGCCAGCGCGCAGCAAGCCGCTGATCACGGTGCGGCTGGGGGCTTCGCGCATGTCATCGGTTTCGGGTTTGAAGGCCAAACCCCAAACCCCAAAACACAGGCCGCTCAAGTCGTCGCCAAAGTGGGCCAGCACTTTGTCCAGAATGCGGTGCTTTTGCCGTTGATTGACGTGTTCGACCGCGCTCAAAATTTGCATGGCCATGCCTTGTTCAATGCCGGTGCGGTGCAAGGCCTTCACATCCTTGGGAAAGCATGAGCCGCCGTAGCCGGTGCCGGCGTATAAAAAGCTGTAGCCAATGCGTGGGTCCGACCCCATGCCTTGCCGCACAGATTCAATGTCCACGCCCAAGCGCTCGCTCAAATTGGCCAATTCGTTCATGAATGAAATCCGGGTGGCCAGCATGGCGTTGGCCGCGTATTTGGTCAACTCGGCTGAGCGTTGGGTCATCACCAAAGTGCGCTCATGGTGGCGGTTGAAGGGGGCGTACAGATTGCGCATTTGGCCCAAGGCCCATTGGCCCATGTCATCGCTGGCCACGCCGAGCACAATGCGGTCCGGGCGCATGAAGTCTTCGACCGCTGCGCCTTCTTTCAAAAACTCAGGGTTGGAGACCACGGCGCAACGCAGCCGTGCATGGCCGGTTTTGGCCGGGCTGCCTTCCAAGTCAATGCCCCTTTGCTGCAATTCGCTGGCAATCGCTGCTTGCACCCGCTCGGCTGTGCCCACGGGTACCGTGGATTTGTTGACCACCACTTTGTCTGTGCGCATCCAGCGGCCAATGTCACTGGCCGCTTTCAGGGCGTAGGACAGGTCGGCACTGCCATCTTCTTGGGGCGGTGTGCCCACGGCAATGAAGATCACATCACCATGGCCAATGGCCTGGGCTGTGTCGGTGGTGAATTGCAAGCGGCCTTGCTTGAGGTTGCGCACCACCAAATCGTCCAGGCCGGGTTCGTAAATCGGCACGACGCCGCTGTTGAGGCTGCGGATTTTGTCCGCTGCCAAGTCCAAGCACACCACATCGTTGCCCAATTCAGCCAAGCAAGTCCCGGTGACCAGACCCACATACCCGCTGCCAATGATGGTGATTTGCATTTGTCACTCCTGTTAGTCCATCGATTCAAACGATGCCCACAGTCTCGAGAAAATGCGTGAAAAATGTGTGAAGCTTTTAAGAACTTATCGTGACGAAGTGGCCCCCGTTGTGGCGTCCGGCGTGATTCAGGGGCTGGGTGGATAGGCCATCAAGGCTTGACCCATTTTCAAGGGGCTGCCGTTTTCCAAGCCCGTAAAAAGTTGAAACCCTTTGGGCGCAAAGACCAAGATGGTCGAGCCGTGTTGAAACCAGCCCATTTCTTGGCCTTTGACAAAGCCATGCACACTGTCAAAACGGTGTGGCCCTTTGTAACGGGTGTGCAACAACGTGTCGATGGCATGCAAGCGGATGCTGGCGACCAAGATGGCGGCCACGGGCACCAAGGCAATGGGGTGATCGTCGGCGGTGCGCATGTGCAAGACCGCGCGCTCGTTTTTGCAAAACAGCTTTTCCACCCGCTGCAGCGCAATCGGGTTGACGTTCCAGGTGTCGCCATTGAGGTAGTCCACACGGTGCAAATGCCCATCGAAAGGCGCGTGAAAGCGGTGGTACATGGCAGAGGTGATGCGGATGGTGGCGTAAACCCCATCGAGCCACGGGCTGGCCGCTGCGGCCTCGCCGAACAAGTCTTGCAGTTCGTAGGGAAAGCCTTTGGCTTGGAAAACCTGTCCGGCCTTGACCTCGCCACAACTGCCCAAGATGCCGTCGCAGGGGCTGGCCAAGATATGGGTGCGCATGTCCACCGGCCTGGCCCCGTCTTTGAGTTCGCGGATGAAAAAGTCATGCAAGCTGGTGAATTTTTGCTGGCGTGCTTCGCTCAGGTCAATGTCGGTGAACAAGCGCCATATATATATAGATACTCGGCACACCCAGGGGTTTTGGATCTGGCTGAACCATCCCATGAAATGGGTCACGGCCAACCGGGGGATTCGGTTGGTCAATAAAAAGTTCAAATCCTCTTGGGCGCCCAAGCCACGCAGCCATTGTCGAACCGTCATCATTGTTTCATCCTCATGAAATACAAAAGAAGCTTCTGAAAGGGAAGCACATGTTTGAAGAAAATGGTTTTTCGTCCTTGATCATCTTGGCCTGCGCCTTGTTGGCGTTGGTTGGGGGCCCCAAGTTGTGGCAGCGCTTGCAACTGTCGCTGGCCAAGCACCCCTCCATGGCGGGGCATTTGCGTTGGGCCAAACGACTGGCCAACTGGGCACCGGCCTATGACTACCCGGGTGAGCAATGGTTTAGGGTGGATCACGCCCCTGAAGCCGTGGGCACGCAGCGTCGACACGCTTTGCAGCGATTGGGCAGCACCTTGGCCCAGCGCAGCCCTCAAACATTGGCGCTGACCCAAGCCACCAAGCCCATGGTGTCGGACATGCAGTTGATTTCGCGCTACCGGGTGCCGTTCCAGTTTCAAAAGTTCCTGAGCGACAACTTGCAAATTGGCAGCTACTGGGCCCACAGCAAAGGGGTGTGGGTGGCCGACGCCGATGAGCAGCGGCACCTGGATGTCACCGGCAGTTACGGCGTCAACTTGTTTGGTGCCGACTTCTACAAGAGCTGCATGCAAGAGGGCATGGACCTGGTGCGCGACCTGGGCCCTGTGCTCGGTGCGTATCACCCCTGCGTGCAAGAAAACGTGACGATGCTGTGCCAAATCGCGCGCAAAGACGAGGTCTCGTTTCACATGTCGGGCACCGAGGCGGTCATGCAAGCGGTGCGTTTGGCGCGCTACCACACCGGCAAGCGCAAAGTGGTGCGTTTCACCGGGGCCTACCACGGCTGGTGGGACGATGTGCAGCCAGGCCCCGGCAACCCCATGCCGCCGTCCAATGACACGCTCACGCTCAATGAGATGCATCCCCAAACCCTCAAGGTGTTGCGCCAGCGCAAGGACATTGCCTGCGTGTTGGTCAATCCCTTGCAGGCCATGCACCCCAACAAGGCCGCGCCCAGCGACTCGACCCTGATCGATGGCTCGCGCCAACTGTCGTATGACAAAGCCGCTTATGCCCAGTGGCTGAAAGAGCTGCGCCAAGTGTGTGACGAAAAAGGCATTGCCTTCATCATGGACGAGGTGTTCATGGGCTTTCGTTTGGGCCTGGGTGGGGCGCAAGCCTTTTTTGGCGTGGACGCCGACATGGTCACTTATGGCAAGACACTGGGCGGCGGTTTTCCGGTGGGCGTGGTCTGCGGCAAGGCCGCATGGATGCGCCGCTTCCATGAAGAAAAGCCAGGCAATATTTGTTTTGCCCGTGGCACCTTCAATGCACATCCCAGTGTGATGGGCGCCATGAATGTGTTTCTCAAGCGGGTGCAAGGGCCGGCCATTCAAGCGGCGTATCAAAAAATGGAAGGCTTGTGGATCGACCGCATGAGGCAGCTCAACGATCAACTGCTGGGACAAGACTTGCCAGTGCGGGTGGTCGGCATGGCCACGGTGTGGAGTGTGGTCTATGAGGTCCCGAGCCGCTACAACTGGATGCTGCAGTTTTATATGCGCGAACAAGGCATTGCCCTCAGTTGGGTGGGCACGGGACGGATCATTTTCAACTTTGCTTTTGAGGATGAGCACTTTGCCGAGTTCTGCCAGCGGTTCATCCGAGCCGCTCAAGCCATGCAAAACGATGGTTGGTGGTGGACGGGGCAGGGGCAAAGCAATCGGACCATTCGGCGTGAAGTCATGCGCGAAATGGTCCGAATCAAATGGGCGTTGTGATCAGTGGGATTTGACGTGGTCCATGGGGTCGAGAAATTGACCCTTGGCCAAGTAAAAGGGGGCACGGTAATACATTTTGACGTCGTGGAAGGGGTCGGTGATGATCTTCAAGGCCCAGGCCACGCCGGCCATCAAACCATCTTGCGCCCACAGTTGCATCACCCGAAAGAGCAAACCGGCCACACCCAAAAACAACCAAGCCATGGCGGTCATGCGCACCGGCGTGTCTTCGTAAGCCTCAGGCACAGCCCAGGTCAGGTAATCAGGCATCCAGTAGGCAATCACGGGGATGGCGGCGCAAATGCTGAGCAACACCACTTTGCGGCGCAGGTTGTAGCCGACCTTGATCTCTTCCTTGTGTTCATGGGTGGCGTTGTTCACCACATCGAAGCCTTTGGGTTCAAAAAAGAAGTGGCCGGCTTGGCGCGTGGTCATCGAAACCAGCCAAGCGATCAAGGCCGATACCACGGGGTCAATGAACAAATAGGCATAGGCCACCAAAAAAGAGAGGGCACTGACCAAATGCAACGCCTGGTTGATGCGGCTGTGGTGGTAGTAGCGGTGGTCGTCCCAACGTTGGGTGCGCAGGGTTTGCAACAATTCTTTCATGGGTTCTCCTGAGGTCTGTGGGGTAAAAGCAAAAACAACCAGTGGAAATGTGGCGAATTTCAGTGAAATTTTGATGACACTGAAGCTTTGTTCTTTTCATCGCCCCTCGCGCACGTGTTTGTCATCAAACTGTGATGTGGGCGTGTCATATTTCTGGCATGCAAGCAGATGCCTCGATCGATGTGGTGTGTTTCAACGGCTCTTCGTCACCGCTGCGCATCGCCGTCGTCACCGAGACTTACCCACCTGACATCAATGGCGTGGCTTACACCTTGAGCAAAACGGTGGAGGGCCTCAAAGCCCGAGGTCACGCCCTGTGGCTGATTCGCCCGCGCCAAAACAAAGACGCGGTGATAAGCGGCCCATCATTGGCCGATGAAACCCTGGTGCGCGGCATGCCGATTCCGTTTTACAAGCACTTGAAAATGGGTTTTCCCGCCAAGCGGGCCTTGACGCGTTTGTGGACGCTGCATCGCCCGGATGTGGTTCACATTGCCACCGAAGGCCCCTTGGGTTGGTCGGCACTGCAAGCGGCCAAAAAACTCAAGTTGCCGGTGAGCAGTGACTTTCGGACCAACTTTCACGCCTATAGCGATCACTATGGCATTGGGTGGTTGCGTGGGGCCATCATGAATTACATGCGCAAATTCCACAACGCCGCCTTGGCCACCATGGTGCCCACGCCCGGCCTGGCCAGCGAGTTGTCGGCGGTGGGTTTTGAGCGCCTGCACGTCGTGCCCCGGGGCGTCGATACCGATTTGTTCAACCCGGTGCGCCGCTCCCCCGCGCTCAGGGCGGAGTGGGGTGCCCGCGAAGACTGCTTGGTGCTGTTGTGCGTGGGCCGGTTGGCCGCAGAGAAAAACCTCAGCCTGGTGGTATCCACTTTTGAGCGCATGGCGGGCGTGCACCCCCAGACTAAACTGGTGTTGGTGGGTGATGGCCCGCTCAAACAAGGTTTGCAAAAAAAGCTCCCGCAAGTGGTGTTTGCTGGATTTCGAACCGGGGAAGACTTGGCCCAGCACTACGCCAGCGCCGATATGTTTTTATTTCCCAGCTTGACCGAGACCTTTGGCAATGTGACCTTGGAGGCCATGTCCAGCGGATTGCCCGTGGTGGCTTATCGGCACGCGGCAGCGGCAGAGTTGATTCGCACTGGGGAGAATGGCCAGTTGATTGAACCAGGCGCCGAAGATGATTTTCAACGGGCCGCTGTGCAGTTGGCCGAGATGCACACCTTGCGGGCTCAAATGGGACAAGAAGCCCGCATCACGGCACTGGGCCAGGCTTGGCCCTTGATTTTTCAGAAAACCGAGAAGATTTTTCGCCAGGTCATCCAAGACCACGCACCGCAGTTGGGCTGAACAAGCTTTTGCGGAATGGCCGCGAGGTTCAAACCCAAGCGTGGTGGGTGCGGCCACAAGCAGGTATCAGGCAGCGGGGTGCTGCAAATCGTGGGCTTGATAAGCCAAATCGAAGGCTTTGGCCTTGCCTTCATAAAAGCGATCGAGGCGCCAATCTTTCAGCAGTTGGATGGCCAAATCAAAATCATCCGGAGACAGTTGGTACAGGCCTTTGATGGGCGATGCCGCCTCGGATTCCAGAGCCAAAATCAAATCTGAAAAAGTTTGGGCCGAGGCTGAAGTGGGGTCTGTTTTGATCAATCGACGAACTTGCTTGATGGGACGCATGGGATACCTTGAATGGCACAGAAAGGGTCGAAACATTAACACAGGCCCTTGTGCTTGAGAGCGACTTTTTCGTGAAGCTTTTATGACAAAACGGGGTGTGCAGGCGCACACTTGGGCGAGATTTAAGGTTTGATGTAGGCGTAGCCTTCGCGGACTTGCAAACGGCTGATGCGCACCACACCCGATGGGGTGAATTCGGCATCCATGTTGAACTGGTTTTTGTTGAGGTTGCGGTTTTTCAGGGTGATTTCACAAATTTCAAATCGCACACTGCGTGCTTTCAGCGCCGATACCAGGGCCGCGTAATCGATGTTCGGGTTTTGCTTGTCTTTGGCACCCTCCATCAAAAAATCCACACCTTCGGCATGGGTGACCACCACGATTTGGGTATCGGGGGCCACATCCAAATGGTTGCGGATGTTGCGCAGGCCTTTGGTCGCTTGGCTGGCGGCATGGTCGATGTGATAGACCACTTTGTCGCCGCTGGTTTGTGCAAAGGTGGCGAGGTGGGTCAAGGCGCAAAGCACCAGGGCAAAGAATGTTTTCATGTCCAAATCATAACCCTGTGGTTTGGCAAGCTGTCAACCCCAAAGCGGATCGCAGCCACGGGCGCCAACCGTTTCACACAGGCTTGTGGTGTGCCTCAGGCGCCGAGCGATAAGGCTCTTCAAAGGGCAAAAAGTCGCGCTCCAGCAGGGCGTCGGCATACCAGGCTTGGACAGCTGGCAGGGCCAGCACGCGATCGACATAGGCTTTCACCACGTCATTGACGGGCAAGCCATAGGTGCGGATGCGCGAGCACACGGGTGCATAAAAAGCGTCGACGATGCCGAACTCGCCCATCAGCATGGCGGGCTTGGCTTGCTGCGACAGCGGCTTGGTCAGCACCTGGCACAGCCGATGCACATCTTCACGCAAATCGGCTTTTTGCGTCCACAGGCTTTGGCCCACATCGCGCAAATCGGCTTCGATGTTCATGCCACAGTGATGGCGCAGCGCGGTGTAACCACTGTGGATGTCGGCGCACAAGCTGCGTGCCCGCGCGCGCAGTGGGGTTTCGCGCGGCCACAGCGCCAACTCGGGGAATTTTTCGGCCACGTATTCGACGATGGCCAAGGAGTCCCACACCACCAAGCCTTGGTCGACCAGCACCGGCACTTTGCCGTGGGGGTTGAGGGCCAGCAAAGCGTGCTTGAACTGAGACTGCGCCTCAAACGAATCAAAGCGTTCTTTGTGCTCGGTGAATTCAATGCCAGCTTGGCGCAACAACACCCAAGGGCGCATGGACCAAGAAGAGTAATTTTTATTGCCAATGTAGAGGGTCAACATGTCAGCGTGCAGGTGGTGTGCGGGCGGGGAAAACACTGGAGATGTGTGCTGCATGCAGCACACCCAGTGCAGACAAGCCAGGGCAAGCACCGCTGGCCACACTGGGTGTTTGCATCGAAGCCAGGTTATCGCGGCTCATCAAGGTGGGTCCGGGCAGGTGTTCCATGACCCAGGCCTGGGCTTGCGCCAATGCTTCGGGCAGTGGCCAAATGGGCCGGGGGTGACCCGCCCACTCACCGGCCAAGCGCACCAATTGGGCCAGGGTGAACACCTCAGGCCCAACCAATTCATAGCGCTGGCCGTGGCTGGTGGGCGACAGCACGGCATGGACCAAGGCTTGGGCCACGTCTTGCACCCACACCGGTTGGAACGGGGCCTGGGCACAGGCCAGGGGCACCACAGGGGCCAGGGCTTGCAGTTGCGCAAACACATTGATGAAGCGGTCATCGGCGCCAAACACCACGCTGGGTTGCAGCAGGGTCAATTGCAAGCCTTGGCGCGCGGCCATGTCTTGCAGCACCGCATCGCCTTGGGCTTTGCTGCGCAAATACATGGACGGGCCACGCACATCCACGCCCAAGGCGCTCATGTGCACCAAGCGGCGCACACCCTGATCGACGCAGGCTTGGGCCAACAAGCGGGGCAATTGCACATGCACATGGTCAAAGCTTTGGGCGGTGCCGTGCAAGATGGCCACCAGGTTGATGACCGCATCGTGGCCGCGCACCAGGGCAGACAACTGGACCGGGTCGTGCACATCGGCACGCACAACCGTCACCCGTGGCAGCATTTGCACGCTGCGCGCTGGCAAGCGGCGGGTGGGGACGGTGGTGTACAAACTGGCGCGCTCCAGGGCCTCGCACACATGGTGACCAATGAAGCCGCTCCCACCCAAGACCAATATTTTTTGCATGGCCGAACTGTAACCAAGTTGGCTCTGCTGGGGTGGCCGAGCAGGGAAAGCACGGCAGCCGAGAAAGGGATAATCGCCCCATGAACCAATTGCAAGCCCTGAAGCTTTACACCACGGTGGTGGCCGACACTGGCGACTTTTTACAACTGGCGCAGTACAAGCCCCAAGACGCCACGACCAACCCGTCACTGATTTTGAAGGCGGTGAAAAAGCCCGAATACCTGCCCCTGTTGCGCGAGGTCGTGGCTGCGCATGGCAAGGCCAGCATGGAAGAGCAAATGGATCGCCTCATCGTGCGCTTTGGCTGCGAAATTTTGTCCCTCATCCCTGGGCGTGTTTCCACCGAGGTAGATGCGCGATGGAGCTTCGATACCGCTGCCACCGTGGCACGGGCCCAGCGCATCATCGCCTTGTACCAAGCCCAAGGGGTGGCCAAGGAACGGGTGCTGATCAAAATCGCCGCCACCTGGGAAGGCATCCAAGCGGCCGCGCAGTTGCAGCAGCAAGGCATTGCCACCAATCTGACTTTGTTGTTTGCCTACGCCCAAGCGGTGGCCTGCGGCCAAGCCCGGGTGCAATTGATCTCGCCCTTTGTGGGGCGCATTTATGACTGGCACAAAAAAGCCGCCGGTACGACTTGGGACGAGGCGGCCCGCAGTGGCGCCCATGACCCCGGCGTGATGTCGGTGAGCCACATCTTCCATGCCTATAAACACCACGGCATTGCCACCGAGGTGATGGGCGCGAGCTTTCGCAATGTGGGCCAAATCACCGCCTTGGCGGGGTGCGATTTGCTCACCATCAGCCCCGAGTTGTTGGCCCAACTGGCCGCTTGCAACGACCCCTTGCCCCAGGCCTTGGATGCGAAGGCCAGCGCGGCCTTGGAAATGCCTTGGCCGCATTTGAGTGAGGCCGATTTCCGCTTGGCATTGAACCAAGACGCCATGGCCACTGAAAAACTGGCCGAGGGCATCCGGGCGTTTTGCACCGACGCGGTGCAGCTTGAAGCTTTGATGAAGGCCTGAACCGTGGGCTTTGTGCGTTGCGATCAAACGCCCGCCTGGGCCCAACTGCAACACCACCAAGGGGTGGTCGATGGGGACATCCGGGCCGCATTCGGGCGTGACCCACAGCGGGCACAGCGTTTCAGCCTATCGGCGGCGGGCGTGCAAGTGGATTTTTCCAAAAACCCCATCCACACCGAAACCGAGGAACTGCTGCAAGCCTTGGCCGAACAATGTGGTGTGGCCCCTTGGCGCGATGCCATGTTTGCGGGTGAGCCCATCAACACCACCGAAGATCGACCGGTCATGCATTGGTTGCTGCGCCAACCTGCCAACAGTTTGACTGGCGCTTTGGCCGAACCTTTGGCCCAGGTGCATGACACCTTGAACGCCATGCTGGCCTTTGCCGAGCAGGTGCGGGCCGACCGCCAAATCACCGATGTGGTCCATATCGGCATTGGTGGCTCCGATCTGGGGCCGCAAATGGTGGTGGGCGCATTGCACCAACCCGAACTGACGGGCAAGCGCTTTCACTTTGTGTCGAATGTCGATGGCCATGAACTGGCTGCTGTGTTGTCAGGCTTGAAGCCACACCACACCGTGTTTTTGATCGCCTCCAAAACCTTCACCACCGCCGAGACCATGATGAACGCGCACAGTGCGCGTGAATGGTTTGTGCGCCAAGGCGGCGTCGACACCGCGCGCCACTTTGCGGCCTTGACCAGCAATCGCGCTGCAGCCGCTGACTTTGGCATCGAAACCACCTTTGGTTTTTGGGACTGGGTGGGCGGGCGCTACTCTTTATGGTCGGCGATTGGCTTACCGATTGCCATCGCTTTGGGTGAGGCTGGCTTTCGCCAAATGTTGGCGGGCGCGCACGCCATGGACCGCCACTTTTGCAGCCAACCCCTGTCCAGCAATTTGCCCGTGCGCATGGGCTTGCTGGATGTGTGGATGCGCAATTTTCAGGGCCATGCCACCCGCGGCATCGCCCCGTACCACAGTGGTTTGCGCCGCTTACCGGCTTTTTTGCAGCAGCTTGAAATGGAGAGCAATGGCAAAAGCGTGGACCGCCAAGGGCAACCTTTGACCTACAACACTGCCCCGGTGGTGTGGGGCGAGCCGGGCACCAATGGCCAACATGCTTTTTTCCAAATGGTCCACCAAGGCACGACGGTGGTGCCCATGGAATTCATCGCTGTGCGCGAAGCCACGCATGACCTGCCAGGGCATCAGCGGGCATTGCTGGCCAATGCCGTGGCCCAAGCCCAGGCCCTGTTGTTGGGACAATCGGATGCAGGTGGTCATCGGCACTTCAGTGGCAACCGCCCCAGCACCTTTGTGACCATCGACGCCTTGACACCTGAGCGCTTGGGTGCCTTGATCGCTTTTTATGAGCACCGGGTGTTTGTCAGTGGCGCGGTCTGGGGCATCAACAGCTTCGATCAATACGGCGTGGAGTTGGGCAAGACCTTGGCCCTGGACCTGGCCAAGCGCTGGGACAGCCCTGATATGCAGGGCTTGGATGCTTCTACCGCCGGCTTGTTGCGCCAACTGAAATGAATCGTTTTTCCCCCTTGAACCTGGTGTTTGATTTGGGCCAGGTGATGATCCGTTGGGAGCCCGTGGCGTTGGTGCAGCGATTTTTCCCCGATCGGTGTGGCTCGGATGCGCAAACACAAGCATTGGCCCACATGTGCTTTCGCTCCCCTGCCTGGTCGGCTTTCGATGCCGGTTTGTTGGACACCGATGGTGTGGCCGAGCAATTGGCACAGCACATCCAAGAACCACAACCTCGGGTGCGCGCCATGGTGTTGGACATCGCCCATGCGCTGACGCCGATTGCGGATTCGGTGGCGCTGTTGCAACAATTGCATCAGTGGCGACAGGCCCAGGCGACCTCGGTGCTGGGTTTGTATTACCTCTCCAACATGCCTGAACCCTATGCCGATCACTTGGTCGCATCTCACGGTTTTTTCAGTTGCTTTGATGGTGGTGTTTTCTCGGGCCGGGTGAAGTTGGCCAAACCCGACCCCGCCATTTATACCCATGCCGAGTCTGCGCTGGCTTTGTTGCCAGCCCACACCGTGTTTTTTGACGATCACCTGCCCAATGTGCAAGCGGCCACAGAACGTGGCTGGCTAGGGGTGCATGTGCCAGAACCGGGGCATTTGTCCACGGTGTTGATGCCCTTGCTCCAGGCGCGTGGCGTGGATTTTGCCGGGACGAGCCGCTCTTAAAGATCGATCACGGGCCCCGCTGCGACCAGCAAATCATCGATCAATTGATGGGTTTTCAAGGCCTCACCGCCATGGGTGCGTGAGGGGCGTTGGAGGTGGATGGATGTGGCAAAGTCGCGGATCAAGTCGCGGTGCCAGTCGTGCGGGAAGTCCATGATGTTGGCCCCGCCCCCCGTGCCGCCCTCGGCCTTGACCTCGATGCAAGCCTCGCCGAGGATGAAATCCA
>Ga0209358_10000888_pt1 | contig 25210 bp, 33 predicted proteins | sample LauGreFa1BDMLBSN_2_FD_187574 | JGI IMG/M metagenome (GOLD analysis project Ga0209358, IMG submission 187574) | Freshwater lake microbial communities from Lake Michigan, USA - Fa13.BD.MLB.SN (SPAdes) (version 2) | ecosystem: Environmental > Aquatic > Freshwater > Lake | place: Lake Michigan, USA...
TATGGTGTTTCGTCAACACTGGACAGGCTTTGTAGACTTGAAGTAGGAATCTCTCTGCATCAAGTTCAAACAATTCCTGTCCTCTTTCTTTTGAGATCTCAGGATCATCTAAGGTAACCCTATCACCGTTCTCATACATCGTAGATCCCCAGCCTATGGTGGGGACGTTAGCACTGCATAGATAGGGTTTACTTCTCCATCCTTCGAATCTCTTGATCAGTGGTTCAGCAAGGGCGATTACTTCTTTGATTCCCATACTCTACCAACAAACCAGAACGTTAAAATTAATGACAACATACCTTCATCGTAGTCAGTCCATCCTGATAACAACACTGATGTCCATGAACCATCCTGAAGAAAAGCTAGATATAGTCCAGCAGCTTTGACAACTGAATAAAAGAATACAAACCAGTACGTCACTGCTGGTCTAACCAAAGCAGATAGCGATGCTACCCACTTCCAAGCCCTGCTATCAGACTCTGCTTGTTGTTTGAATGCTTCACCGATAGCATCTAATTCATGCTCTTGAAGACGCTGATGTCCTTGCTGTAGAGCAAACTCTGCTTGCATCTTAGCGATAGAGACTTCAACATCTAACTTCTTTAGTTCATGCTCTCTTTCAAACTTCCTATCTAAGATCTTTAGGACCTCTGGAGCTAAACGAAATACACCACCGATAAGAGCACCAATGAGTTCAAACATCATTACCTCCCTACATCGAATCTAGGTAGTTCTTCTTTAAAGACACCTCGTTGCTCTTGACGATATTTAACAAAAGCTTCTCTGAATGCAGGATTCCTGATATTCTCTGCCATGAATTGTTTACGTCCAGCTTCTCTAGCCTTCTCTACAATCTTCTCTATGCGTGTAGCCCTAACCCTAGGATCTTCGATACGGTTAAGCGCATCAACTCGAGGTGCTAGTGTTCGCTCTACAGCCTCACCAGTGAGCTGACGTAAGCGACTAAGCTGTTCAGCATCTAACTCCATACCATACATACGTTTAGTTACTGGCCTAATTGTCACATAAGGATTATCAAGTAGCTGTTGTACTGGTGTCTGTTCAGCTTCTCTAGCGGCTAAACCAAGTACTTGTCCTGGTGCTACTGTCTTAGGTTTACCAAGTATGTCAAACTTAGTTGGTAACTCTTCTCTTAATCCTGGTATACGATTCTTCAATGAAGCAATAGCACTATCTACTTCTTTATTAACAGGGTCTTGTAGACGTGCAGCAGAGCCTACAACAGCAGGGACTAATGAACCAACTGTATTGTTTAGGATCTGTGGCCCATAGCGTTCAGCGTCTGTAGCTGCCATGACAAAATTAGCAATACCTGCTAAGAATGTTTTCTCAACAAGGTTATCTCGCATCACTGACATAAAACCAGATACTAATTTGTTTGCTTCGTTTTCTTTACCGTCACGAATAAGATCTTTGTACCTAGACATAACATCTAGTGTGAATCCTAATGTAGATGATACTGGTTCAATTCTTGAATAATCATACCATGTATCTCCTATTTTAACAGACATCTCAGGTATACCGGCAGCTTCTTTGGTAGCTCTTTCCTTATCACTATGATGACCAGTAACTAAATCAGACTCAGCTAAACCAATGATGCTTGTTATGGTAGCAAGCCCCATTAAATTCTTTGCTGTTACATTAGAAAACTTATCTGTACCTGCGTAAGCTAAGGCACTTCCTGGTGTATACCTAAAGAAATCTTTAGTAATGTTAATCGGTGTCTTAATAAACGGTATGACAAAAGATAATAAAGGATAGTCGTTTCTTAGCTTTGTTAATGTATTACCTACTTTACCTAGATCTGCTTGAAATGTATTCTCTTTAGCAAACTGAGTAATAGATGCCGCTTCTCTTTCAAGACCAGCCATACGCATTTTAGTCATCCAGTTTTCATCCTGGAAGTCTATAGCTTGTAACTTAGATACTAATGCTTGTCTGGCACTAGCAATCTCTTCAGGAGTTGCATCAAGATTATCTCTCATATTAAGTTTACGGAATTGATCATCACTCATGCCGTAAGCATAGCGGTACTTCAGAGCATTAATTTCCATCCTACGGAAGAATGCCTTAGAAAACTCATCTACCGCTACAGATACTCTAGTAGGTAAGCGAACAAGTTCACCAAGTGCTTCAGCAGGTTTAGATGGTTCAACATAAGTTACCGTACCATCAGCATTGGTGGTAATTTTACCTGTGCCAATTGCTTTAGTTCTAAAGTTCTCTAAGAACTTATTTACATCTTTAGATCCTACAGCATAAGTTAAATCTAATGGAGCACCGTTAAGGAACCCTCTACCAGCAAATCTCCATGCTTCAGCAAATGATGTCACTAAAGCAGGAAACATTGACAAACCTTCACGGATAGTCTTTCCTTCAGCACCACGTTCAACAACAGATTCAATCATCCGTTCCCAGGGAGCAATAGCACCTTTAAAGAAAGCTGAGTAGACGTTAACAACTGGTGTACCTAAACCAGATATTAGACTATTAACGTAATACTCTTGCATCTTCTTAGCCAATGTAGGATTAGAAGACACAAGCTTTACTACATCCGAAGACAGTTTATTAGCCTCACTAGTTAACCCTGATGCTTTAGCGTCTAGCTGCATCCTAGCAAAGTCTTGAAGGAACTTCTTACAATTCTCACTGACCTTTAGCATGGACCAACTCCAAAGACACTGTTGATAAGTTTATTCTCTTGCTGTGCTTTCTGTATATTCTGTATATAGCGAAGTGCCCTACCAACTTCAGAGCCTGCTCCTTCCAGTGCAGCACGAAGAGCTACGATATCGTTCTGAGCTTGAACCAAGGTAGCTAATGCAGCCTCATCACCTTTTTCTACTAACTTCAGTAAGGCAGAATCATTAGCAGTATTCACTGCATGAGAGAAACCTCTAGCAGCTACCTCGAGTTCTTCTGCGTTAAATGCTTTGCCTTTAGACCACGCTGTCTTAACCCAATCACCAGCAAACCCTACATCTTTGTTCGATAAGAACTTATCAACACTATCAATAACTTTTTTGTCCGGTACAACATTCCGTGATGCTGCGGTCATCCTTTGTTGGAACTGTTCACCAATACTGTCATAAACATCCCTCATGGTTAAACCATCTAGGGTATCTCCACGTTCCATGATATGTTTAGACGCTTCAGGACCAAGCCTAAATATCTTCTCTCGCTGTGCATCGGACAAGTCTTGCCACTTATAGCGTGGTACAACAGCCCTGATAACAGCCTCTGCATTACAGACACGCATCTAGTATTCTCCTTAGTGAAGGCGTATTCTCTAGTACATCTATCGCCTCATCAAATGTCTTAGGTAGCTGAGTAAGATTAGCTTCATCTAAAGCTTTTAATACATCGTCACTAGCCTTAACATCTTTTAACACGGTGCGGATATCTTGTCCAGTATCTTTTGCTAACTGCTGTACCTTCGGTGTAGATATACCTTCATCAGCTACTCTAGCAGTCTGTGTAAAATAATCATCAGACCTCTTAGTAAGTAAAGCACCTACATTAGGTTGATCTTCAGCAAGCCTTTGTTGCTCCATCTGCATAACCCTAGCAAGCCCTGTAGGGCCTGTAGGAGCTTCTTCAGCTATAGGACGTAGTAGAGCAGCTTCTTGCTGTACAGCTTCTTCAGGAGCCATCCTAGCCTGTTCTCTTTGCATAATCTCAGCAAGACCTCTACGAGGTGGTTGCTCTGTGAGTAATGCAGCCTGTCTAGGAACAGCACCAGTAGATCCTAGTTCTTCAATGATTCGTTGTACTTCAGGAGATTCAAAGGTCGCTGGTGTTGTTTGTTGTTCTACAGCAGTTGTTGGTGTAGGAACAGTTTCATCAGTGGTCTTTAAACCCTTAGAAATATTGTCTAACTCTTTACCAAAGAACTTACCAATTAAACCACCAATAACACCCCCAAAGGCAGTACCAACAGCAATGTTCTGTGCTCTTGAATCACCAAACTCTTGGAAGGTAGGTTCTAAAGTACCAGCTAACGCACCTGCTGTAGCACCACCAGTAACACCCCTAACTACGTTAGTTGCTCTAGTTACTGGAATAAGGTTTAATGGATCAGCCACAGCACCAGTGATGAGACCGCCATAGCCAGCTACAGGACGTACCTCTCTAGCCATCCTTGCCCTACGTTCACGTTCTACATCAGGAGTTTCTGTAAATTGTGGTAGCTGTACTTCTTCAGGAGATGAAGGTGCTACAGTTTGTTCAAAGGCTGATGGAGCAGCTTGTCTGATAAGTTGTCCTGCTCCACGCATCGAAGCAGTAACACCACGTTCTACGTTACTTAAGAAAGCCTCACCAGCACCTATGTTACCAGTGAGGAAGTTCAGTGCTTGATCTGATACTTTGCGGACATCACCAGCTATGAGAGCATCTAGGTCAGCATCAGAAAGAAGCTTTAGTGCTTCTGGTCCGATAGCCATTATTTAGCTCCAGGTTGTTGTTTCCTACGGTTACGTTCTGCAATAAGTTGTTCCATCGTTATGTTAGAGCCTGGAACTAAACTTTTAGCTGTTTGAGATGCTGTATCTTCTGTTGATGGAGGAGTGTTACCGTAGACAGTTTCTATTGTACCATCACTATACAAAATCTTCTTACCAATAACTGTACCAATATCATCACGTATAGGTATCTCAGCACTACGTTTACGCTCAGATACTTTTTCACGACCACGTTGGGCAGCCAAGGCTTTAGCAGCGTCGATGTCAGCTTCTAACTTCTTTAACTTAAGTTCATACTGTCTCTTATAGAAACCGGAAGGCATTGCTTCAAACTCTACTTTAGCTTTATCAAGTGCTAATTTAGCAGCATCGTACTGAACCTGTTTAGCCTCGTTAGATTTCCGAGCGGCTGTTAAGTTAACTTCTTTTATAGCTTCATCCAAAGCTCTTTGTGACTTACTATAATCAAACTCTTCAGCAGCTCTTGCCTCTTGTGCTGTTGCTCTTTCTGAGGTTTTCTTTACAGATTCTGTTTGAGCACCAACTAAACCTATATCAGCCTCTGTCTTACGTTTACCAAGTTCAGTCTTTGACCTATCAGCTTCCATAGCCTTTACTTGCATAGCTGCTGACATAGCTTGATTCATAAGACCAGCATCCGCTGCATACTTAGCAGTTAACTTAAAAGCTTCTAGTGGATCTTCACCATCCCAGTTTTGTTTAACTAGTTGTTTGATTTGCTCCATCTTCTTAGATTCTACCATTGCAGGATCTTCAATACCGAACAAACCAGCTAAAGACCTACCAGCACGTTGTCCTGCACTAGCTGCTTGATACATCAATCCCTGCCCTGGACCAAGCTGTGCTTGTCTCATAGCCAATGCTTGGTCTTCCATCTGCTGCTGACGTAATAAATCAGCTGGTGATGGTCCTCCGAACAAACTCATTTGTTGTTGTGCCATGTTGTTTCCTTAGAGAGGTAATATCCCTTGATTAAGAGCATCAGCATAGGTAATGTTTGTTCCAGGCACATAATTAGAAGGCTGATTAAACAAACTAGATGCTGTATTAAACAAACTAGTCAAATTACTACCACCTTGTCCGAGAAGTTGATTAGCAGTATTACTTCTACCAACTGCTAAAGCATCCAATGCAGCTTGCTGAGAAGCTAAATTCGATGCTGTACCTAGACGTTGTGTCTGGCCAACTTGCTGTAGACCTTGTCCGTATAAACTTAAAGGTGCTGTGATAGCTGCTGTGGCTGGTTGCATATATGCACTAGCTCTTGCTACATCAGCTTGAGTAGCTGCCTGTCCTAACTGACCAGACAACTGTTGTTGTTGAGACTGTAAACCAAGTAAGTTACTTATTGGTGAGTATGCGGTAGTACCTTGAGTTATCAAAGCACCACGCTCACCTAAAGCAGCTTGCCTAGATTGTAGTTCTCTTTCTAGCTGTTGTCTAGCAATAGCTTGTTCTTGTGCTAATAGCTCTGGAGCTGTAGATACTCTTGCTTTACCTGTTATAGGATCAATGTTACTAGATAAGATACCTAGCCTACCTTGTTGACGCATACGTTCTTCAAGAGCAAGTCTCTGACGCTCTGTTTCAGGTGCGGACAATGCAGCAAGTTTCTTATAGTAGTCAGATGCTAAAGTCTCAATATTCATATTCTCTGCTGCTAAAGCAGATTGCCCAGCAACACGAGCAAAAGGAGCATATAATTCTGCCCCTGTTTGGGTCATTGTTGTTTCTAATTGACCTGTGGGACTAACTTTAGTACCAAACAACTGATTACTTACACCATAGGGTGTAAATTTACCAATCATACCAGATGCTTTAGATGCTACATCTTGTAAACCTGTTTTAGCTTCAAAACCAACATCAAGGTATAAACTAGCTAAGTTTGTAGCAATAGTATTGTATTCGGTTTGACTTAGCTTACCTTGATCACGTAGTTTCTGTGCAGCATCATTAACCATTGCTAAGTTAGCACCGGAGCTAACAAGACCAGCTAATGTGCTTGCTGCACTAGCGTTAGTTAGTCCTTGTAGGAGAGTATTAGCTATATTAGGTAGTAAAGATGTAGGGTTAAAAGATGTTGGTGTCGTAGTAGGTGTCGTTGTCGTCGGTGTCGTAGTAGGTGTCGTTGTCGTCGGCGTTGTTGTCGTCGGCGTTGTTGTCGTAGGCGTTGTCGTTGTTGGGGTCGTTGTTGGTGTTGTCGTCGTTGGCGTTGTTGTCGTTGGCGTTGTTGTCGTTGTTGTCGTTGGGGTTACTGCAGAAGGAGTAAGTAATGAAGTTGGGACACCTGCTGTGATTGAACCACCACCTCCAATAACTTCTCCCGTAGCAGTTACAACACCAGTAGCAGCACCTGTGGTTGCTGCGCTAACACCAGCAGCAACGGCATCAGCAACTGATAAACCAGCAGCTACATTACCAGAAGCAACATCAGCGGCAATAGCAGCTAAAGAAGCATTACCAGTAGCTGCTAATGTGTTAGCAAATGCTGATGTAGCGGCTTGTGATGCTGCACCTTCGACACCAGCAACAGCTAAAGCAGATTCACCACCTAATAAACCAGCAGTGCCTGCACCACCTACTGCAGTACCAGTACCGGCTGTTGTACCACCAAGTAAACTACCTGTAGTGGCTAAGTTACTTAGTCCAATAGCACCGCCAACGATGGCTAGTGCTAGTAGCCATCCTTTACCTTCAGAGGTATTAGGATCAGCTAGACGAGTACTTGTTGGTAGGCCATAAGCATCGTAAGCTTGTACAAGAATCTTATCGCCTTGCATACCAATAGCTTTTTCAACAACAAAATCTTCGCCTTTATCTAACTGTGTGATATTACCTTCAGTGCCGAAGGTTCTTTGTACATCACCAGTAAGTAGAGTGCCTTGTGGAACACCAGCATCTAAGAAGTACTTTTGTACTGTCTCTAGCGGTTTCCCTAAGACATTAGCTAAATCTTGTGCTGTTACGCCGTATTGTGCTGCTGCTTGTTGTATTGCTGTTGGGTTGTTAATGTTAGAAACAACATAGTCAACAATAGCGGCTTCCTCTTCAGGAGTGAATCTGCTTGCCATAGTCTGGTTTCCTGTTTGAGTGCTTACCTCTGTATTTTGTAAAGCGGCTTGTTCTGCAGCAGCTTTCTCGGCAGCTGCTTTCTCTGCAGCTAATTTAGCTGCTTCTTCTGCAGCGACTTTTGCGGCTGCTTCTTCTGCAGCCTTTTGTTGTGCAGCTAATTCTGCAGCAGCTTTCGCTGCAGCCTCTTGTGCAATACGTTGTTGTTCAGCTAATGCTGCAGCCTCTGCTGCTGTCTTAGCTTCTTGCTGTTCTTTAGCAATCCTCTCAGCCTCTGCTGCAGCTGCTTTAGCTTGTTCCTCAGCAACACGTAATGCTTCCTGTCTTGCAGCCTCATCTGCAGCAGCTTTCGCTGCAGCTTCCTGCGCTGCCCTTTCAGCAGCTTCCTGTGCTGCTCTTTCAGCAGCTTCCTGTGCAGCCCTTGCTGCAGCCTCTTGTGCAGCTCTTGCCGCAGCTTCCTGCGCTGCTCTTTCTGCGGCTGCTCTCTCTGCAGCAATTCTTGCTTGTTCCTCTGCTGCTGCTCTTGCTGCAGCCTCTTGTGCCGCTATAGCTGCCTGCTGCTGTGCAACGTAAATAGCTTGTAAATTACTTTCGTAACTATTTCTTTGTGTTTGGTCAAGAAAAGCAGCACCATCTGAAGCATAATAGTAAACAGGATTATAAACAGGTTCTGGTGTAGGCTCTACTACTGGTGGGTAGTATATTGCTTGAGCCTCTTCTAATCTTCTTATCTCTGCTAGTCTTTCTGCTTCAATCAACGCAGCTTCTTGAGCACGTCTAGCTGCTTCTTCTGCTTCAAGTCTTCTACGTTCTTCTTCGTAGTAAGCAGCCTCTGCTGCTCTTTCAGCAGCAATCCTTGCAGCCTCTGCTTCTTGTGCTGATGTATCTGGCTGATTAGTTAATAATGTTGTTGGTTGCTGTACTTGCGGTGTTATGTAGTTTAAGATGTCTTGATAACTGATTCCGTATAGAGCAGCTGTGTTTAGAAAATTAGGATCATTAGCTAATCCCCACTGGAAATCTGTAGGACTACCAAATACGCTTAAGTCCATGATTAGTAAGTACCGCCATCAATTGAACCAGAGCCTGTAATTGACGTTGTAACACTAAGCGTTGCTACTGTAGCAGTACCTGTGAAGGTTGGTGAGGCAATATCTGCTTTTGTAGCTACTGCGGTTGCAATGTTATCATACTCTGTGTTAATCTCAGTACCTTTAATAATCTTACCTGCATTACCTGATGGTAGTGAGTCCTTAGATGCAAAGTTTGTAGTCTTTGTATAGTTAGCCATAATTAGATTGTCCTACCTAGTTTGACAAATAAGTCTATCTGTTGTACTGCTAACGCATCACCATCAATGTTTGCTTCGATTCCAAACTGGAATACTCTACCAGAACCACCAACTTGTGTGTTCGAACTACCAACAAAGATACCCATGTTGTATTCAGCAACATTGTACTCAGATACATTGTACTCGGACAAAATACCTGCTGGTTGAGAAACTAGTATAGTTCTATACGATGTAGAATAGTCTGATGCCCACTTCATAAACACTTGTGTGTTTTCACCACCAATAAGAAGTAGCTTAGCTTTCTTTAGTATCTTCAGTATGGATGCGTTACCACCATCAATGTATGCTGTGTAGTATGAGAATCTATAGATAGATCCGTTATCATTAGCACCTGTGTAGTTAGCAATGTATCCTGTCCTGGAAAAGTATAGTTTCCTATCTAACGTAGCTAAGAAAGCTTTAGGTGATAGTGTCCATGTTGTTATCTTACAAGAATTATCTGGGAATCTTTGCTTTAGATCAAAACAATAGGTAATGTTTCTTGTCGGTAAACTTAGTAAATAAAAACCATCTTTCTCATAAAACACTGATTTGATGTTTTCATTGTTGTTATTAAAAGCAACATCAGCAATTAAGTCATCCCGAACATTCTTCGATACATCGAACAAAGGTGCTGACTTTTCTTGTATGATTCTTCCCAGACTTCTAACACCTGTGTCGGAAAGGAAGAATACATCTGAACCAATATCTTGGATAGAATCACGAGAGATACACCCAACTCCATCGATAACCTCTACTAAACTTAAGTTAGCTGAAGGATCTGTAGCAGCTCCTGAGTAAATAATAATACTTTTCTTACAGAAGATAACTAAGTATCCATTAAAACCTGCTAAAGCTACTATACTATCAGATCCATTAGTCAAAACAGATTCAATACTTAGTGAACCATGAGTACCACCATTCCACTTATAACCAATCAATGAATCTGACCATGTCACAGTCTTCTTATCTGTTGTGGTGTCCGCAACCCATAAACGACCATAAGCTGCTAATACTTCATTACCTAACGGAACAGTCCCTGAATAAGAAGCATGTGCTGACACCTTCTGCCATACGTTAGCGGCATGATCGTACATAAGTGGATCATGACCACGTTGAAAGAAATACGTATGACTATTAAAGTTAACTGCTTTCCAGTTTTGTGCTGTCCAGGTAGCATCAGCATAGACTTGAGTCAATGTTGTTGTACCGGTGAATATCTTCTTATCACCAATCGAACAAATAACTGTAGATCCATCAGACTTAACAATCTCATGAATCAATGATGGTTCTTCACTATTGAATCCAGAAGATGTATTGACTTTAGCCCAACCACGTCTAGCAGCTATTCTTCCATTCTTATCAATGACAGCATTCTCTGCAATCAGAGCGAAATCTTTACTTAAAGACAAAGCACTGTCCTGTGTGTTTAAACCAGCATAGCCCGGGGCTGTAATTGCTATGGGTTCAAGTCTAGAAGCCATTATACTGGCTCCCAAGTAATTTCATCTTCGTACCTAGAAGTCTCAATAGAAATGTAAGACGCTAGTGTTCGCTCATAAATAAGTAACTGTTGGTCACTAAGCCTACCACCATCTTCACCACGTTCATTGATAGCCCTTAAGTAAGCACCTTGAATAATTAACTCTGAAGGCAATACAGTGTTATCAAGGTCAGCTACTAACTCTGCTTCCGGTATCACACATTCTGCTTTGATGGTATATACCTGAGCTGGTATAGGGAAGATGTCAATTGTTAGTTTACCAGCTGACGTTATAGGACCATAAGAAAACTGCATAGGAGATCCTGTCTGTGTACCTAACAGATCAATATTCCTATGCATAACATCTTGACTAACTTGCTGAAGATCTCTCTTCTCACTAGGTAAATAAATGTGGAGTACTCTAGTTCTAAAATTAGAGTCTGTTATTTCATAGTTAGACAAGTTAGTAGGAGATGTATAGATTGTCTTTGTAGTCCTTAATATAGACCAGTTCCACGCATCTTCAACAGCTCTTTTAGCTTCATTAACCATATCACCGATTAACTTAGAGTAATCAGTAGTTGTTACTGAAGCTACTTCTGCTTCTCTAACACGCCTAAGAACAGCGTTAACTAAGTCTAGATAGGTCATATATCACCATTTTACTTTATCAGCCCAGTACGCAGCAGACATCTTACCTTTAGCAATATTCTTAGCGTGACGAGCCTTGAATGATTTATTTCTAGCAGAACCCTCTGGAGAACCTGAAACACCTTGTTGACCAAACCTAATCGTCTTAACTTGATCACCGTCCTTTGCTACAACAACATGTGATTTGGTAGGATGTCCTGGTGTTTTTTTAGGGCGATTATAACCGGACACACCTGCTCTTGTTAGCCTAGAATCTTTCTTCATTTCTTCTTAGCAGTTTTTGCTGCCTCCTTAAAGTCTTTAGCTGTAGGAGCACCTTTAGTGCCTGGTTTTCTCATTTTCTCACCAGAGCCTTCAGCGATACGTTTACGCTTGGCTTGGATGTTAGCGTATAGTCCTGGCTTCATTTCTTTTTCTTTGGTTTAGACATACCAGCTTCAGATAAAGCAATTGCAACTGCTTGCTTACGAGACTTAACTACTGGACCACCCTTGCCACTATGAAGAGTACCTTCTTTGTACTCTTTCATAACCTTACGTACTTTATTAGGTTTCTGTTTCACGATGAATAACCCATTCTCTTCTCTTTAGCCTTCATTGCCTTAGATTCTTTTTTCTCATGCATCTTCTTTGCTTTCTTTGATGCATACTCTTCAGCTTCTTTCTTACCTTTAGCTGTGTAAGGAAACTTCTTATTCGCTACCATCGGCATCTTTATTCCCCTTGTTACGTCTAAACATACATTGAACAGTGTCAGTCTCCCATATACGAATGGCAGTCCACACAATTGTAAGGATTGCAGCTATTGCAGGTAACAATTCAGCCAAAGTCCCCACAACTGTGAGGATTGATACGGCATCTCCGATTTGCTTAACTTGTTCGTCAGCTTGAAGAGCCATTATTGTTTTCCTTTAAGTTCATTGACATGTTTCCAAAGTTCAGTGACTTGCTTATCATAACCTTTTTCAAGATAGTCTACCCGAACTTTAATAGTGACCGCATAGGCTGCTATTGCTACAATCGCTGCTCCTAAGTACCATAATTTTCCTAGGAGTTCGATTGTTTCCATAGTTTATGATTCTTCAGGTTTTATCTGCGCCTCAGCCTGCTCCTTGATCTTCACAATCAAAGGCCACACGCCAGTCTTTGCCGGCAGATCGCCAAGCACGTTCAAAATAAATTGGATTTCGTTTTGGTCGAGGTTTAGGTTCATTGAGCCTCCAATGCTGCAACCTTTGCTTCTAGCTGTTCGATGCGTTGATTTTGACGTTTCACAATGTCAAGCAGCATCACCGTTAAACGATCATACTGAACACCATCTGGGGCAAGTTGAGCGTCTGCTTTTAACTTACGCTCAGACTTTGTTTCGGTTTCCGTGTAGGTTTCTGTTTCCGTAACGGCAGGCTCAACAACATTGTCTTCGTCATCCAAGACCGCTGGCGTTACTTCAACTTCACGGGTCTTTTCTATCTCTGTCTGAGTCTCAATTGTTTCAAATTGATCTTCGGGGTATGACCAATGAACAAGCCTCGGCTCAACCTGAGCAACTTCTTCGGCAATTAAACCGTACCATGACCAATCTTTACGGTCAGCCTCAGCTTTGGAGCGATACCATACAGGACGTAAATTAAGAACGGCATCGGCTTTAGCGTGGTCAAGCGTTTCAACATCTGTCTTATAACGCAGCGACGATGTTGATCTTAGCAATTGATTTGCTGGCGTTGATCCGTTATTAAGATAAGCATTCGCAGCCGAGGCAGTTGTTCCAACCCCTGGAAAATAAACCTCACCCCCGCTGCCGATACGGACGCGTTCTGTGCCGGAAGTTGATATAGCCAAGCCGCCGGTGAAACCTCCAATACCACCTAATTTCCAGTGCGTTGTTCCACCGTTAGTAATTGAAGAAATGTTGTTGTAAGGAGCGCCGTTATCATCATTGGCAATAAGCGCAATGCTTGCCGCAGTATTGTTGCCAAACTGACGCACAACCAACCGTACATCTTGAGAATTGCTAGTTTTGCCAGCTGTAAAAACATCTGTAGAGGCAGAGTCTATAGTTGTAGTCCCCACCCCCAAATTCCCACTCGCATCCAGCGTCATCGCCTGCGTGAAGGTGACGGTCTGCGTAACGGTTGCGCCGCCAGCAAGTGTGCCGGTAGCTGTAGCCGTGATGGACTGTCCAATCGATGGGATAGAACTCAGCCCACTAAAATAGGCTTGCCACTGACCAAGGGTGGTGCTGCCAAGGGTTGTGACGGTGTAGACCTGACCAGACGTAATTGAGGTTGTTGCCCCTGCTGTGCCGGAGGGGGCGTTGTACCATTTATGCGTTCCGTTGTTTTGTTCATAACGAGTCGCATAACTGCTTGTAATGTAAGTTGGAACAGCAGAACTGTTCTCGTATGCATTAGCACTTAAATACAGTTCAGAATTTGACGAGTTTCGACCAAACAAACTTGCATTGCCAACTTGAAACGCACGATATCCGCTGGTTGAATACCAAGCACTCGGCGTCACCCCCAAGCCGAGGTTGCCGGAGGAGTCGAGGATGAGTTGATCGACTGTGCTGCTGTTGGAAAACAGTAGTAAACCGCCAACATTGGTGATATAGGATTTGTAAGTTCCAGACAATGATTCAATCTGCAAAGCGCCTGCGGTATAACTATTTGCTGCCGCTCTTGTTGTTAACCTTGCCCCAGGCGAACTCGTCCCTATCCCCACGTTGATACCGCTAGCCGTGTAGAGACTTGTGGAGGTGAGGCGCATGGCTTCTGCACCAACGTTGTCGTAAAGAATTGTCCCGTCAATTCCACCAGACGTAAGCACAAGGCTTGCTTTGCGGTACAGTTTTAGCGTTGCCGTTTCAGAATACGATGCTTGAAGAATTGCTTTGTAGGCCGTATCCTCCGTGCGAACTGACTGCAACGCCCCCCCGTTAACGGCCAAATTCGTTCCATCAAACGTCAGTGCCGACCCTGATGTGAGCACCTTGCTGCCGTTTAAGTACAGTACACCGTTAGCAGTGCCTCCGGAGAGTGTGACGTTGCCTGTGGCAGAGAGCGTGGTAAACGAACCCGCAGCAGCAGCAGTGCCTCCAATAGCAGGAGGAGAAGCTAGGTACGTAGAAAAGCCTGTGCCAGAAACCGTAGACGAGGCAGATAAGGTGGTAAATGCTCCTGTGCTTGGTGTGGTAGCCCCAACAGTACCGTTGATATTGATGGATGCTGTGCCGGTAAGGTTTGTGACCGTTCCAGACAAGGGAGTTCCTAGCGCACCACCGTTAACAATAAAAGCACCTGAGCTTCCAGTGTTTACCCCCAGCGCAGTTACAACGCCCGTTCCTGTTGTGAGATTAGTAAAGCCACCACTACCGTTACTTGCTAGTAATTGATTAGCGGAACCAGAAGTTGCAGGAGCGTAGTCCGTACCAGACACAGCAGCCGCAATCACACCTGTAGAAGCCTTAAGCAGACCCGTGGTTGTCGCTGCCTTTATAAGTTTCCCTGTCGTACTGTCAAAAAGCACAATCTGGTTGTCTGTTGCAGATGCAGGCCCGACTACATCACCAGACCCACCACCCCCGCCAGATACCGTATCCCAACCTAGTGCAGTTCCATTCCACTTTAGGTATGAGTTAGTGACAGTTGGTGCGGCGACAAATGTTGTTGTCCCAGATGCAGACTGATAAGGAACCCTATTAGCAGCACCACCTGCAAGGTTTGTGGCTGTAGTTGCAGACGTTGCAGATGTTGCAGTTGCAGCATTGCCAGTAATACTGATGTCCCAAGTACCAGAAGCACCTGATCCCGTGGTAGATGGGACACTAAGGTTTGTACGAGCATCAGCGGCTGTAGAGGCTCCAGTGCCACCGTCAGCAACAGCAAGATCAGTGATACCTGATATGGTTCCACCTGTGATAGCTACCGAGCTTGCCGACTGTGTAGCAATAGACCCTAAGCCTAGATTGGTTCTAGCGTCTGCTGCTGTAGAAGCCCCTGTACCGCCATCAGCAATGGCAATATCAGTGACTCCTGTAATCGATCCTCCAGTAATAGAAACACTGGATGATGCTTGAGTTGCTATAGACCCTAAGCCTAGATTAGTTCTTGCTGTTGATGCAGATGCTAAGTCTGAAAGATTATTAGACCTAAAAGCATAAGTTGTATCTGCTCCAGTTGCAGTAATACCAAGATTGGTTCTAGCATCAGCCGCTGTAGAGGCTCCAGTACCACCGTCAGCTACCGCTAAATCTGTGATACCAGCGATACTACCACCAGTAATAGCAACAGCACTGGCTTCTTGGTTACCAAGCGAACCAACAATTTTCTGTACCGCAGCACCGTCACCAACATAAAGTTTTTTATCCGTGACATTAACTGCTAATTCTCTTTCAGCAAGCGTTAAAGGCTCTGCTGCCGCTGTGCTAGATCCTTTGATCTTGATCGTAGGCATTATTAATCCTCTTTGGTATTCTTAGTAACCTTTTTGGATTCTACTTTTTTATCTTCTTGTTTAACTTCTTCGTATTCTTGATGCTTACGCATCTGTTCAATGTCGTATTCCCACTCAAAGCCTACTACTGTTCCTGATACTTTACATTTAAAATAAACCATAGTAACCTCAATATATAATTAGAGGGGCTGTGTAGCCCCTCTATAGCCTATTTAGGCAGGTACTGCAATGGGGAACATCGAAGTTGGAACACTTGATAGATCACCCTTACGAAGGAGAGCAACACCGTAGAGCATGTCAGCAGTATATAGCGTAGATAGATACTCTTGCTTATACTGAGTCTGCGAACGAATGCCCATTTGCTCTGCAAGCACTGCTGCATCTTTGTGGAAGATTAAAGCAATACGTGCAGCACCGGTAGCGGTATCACACTGAGGTGTAACAAACACTTTGATGCCATAGACATCACCGATCTGACCGTTACGGATGGTGTTACCACCAGCAGTTTCACCAACAAAAGCTTGCTCAGTAAAGCGAGCAATACCCATCAATGTGTTACGGCTGGAAGGAGGAACAACGAGAACACGATTATCCATAGGAACATCGTTGTCATCCAAACGCTGGATCATACGACGAATACCGCTATCAGTTAGTGCTGATGCGTTAGGAGATGCGCTGTTGTAAGCAGTGCTACCATCACCACCAATGTATGCGTTAGCATAAGCAGCTGTACCAGCACCGTTGTTTGACGAACGACCAAGCTGGATAAGATCGGTATCAACCTGACGAGCAAGTGCATAACCTGCGTCTTCAGTGTAGAAACGACGAAGTGAAGACAAAGCTTGTACTTCAACGATATCTTCGATGAAGCGGCTATATTCGAAGTGCTTGTTCAAAAGAACTTGAACTTCAGTCTCAACATCAGCCTGGATGGTAACAGCAGTATTAGCAGCTTTAGCAGCAGCAACACCACGGGTTGGAACGGGAATATGAAGTGTATCGCCTTTCTTACCTTTCATGCTCATCTTGTTGACGAGATTCGCCATAACAAGAGCTTTCTTGTAAGAAGCAACAATTTCATCTGACCAAATTTCAGGGATGAATTTATCCGCATTGGTCTTGTTAACGATGGAGGAACTACCTCCAGGATAAGTAACTGCAGCCATTTTAAACTTCCTTTAAAAATTAAGTTATCTAACACGTCCTTCAGCATATGCCTTCATAATATCTGGTTGAAGGTACATATAGCGATCAGGATCAGTCATTTGGAGCCGAATAAGATCTGCTCGACGATATATTTTATTGCTCGTTTCACCGGTACTACCACTAACTGCCATTGTAGCTGCTTTCAAAGTTTGTTCATTCTGCTGTTTAAGTTGCGTTGCTGCATTGTCTACAGCTTCTTTCTTAGCATTCTTAATAACTTTAAAAGTACTAAGCAACTCATTAGCAGAATCAAAATCAAATTGTTTATCTGCTGCTATCAACAAACGTTGGCGTACTGGTGACTCGTTAACCCAACCAGCAAACTCAGGATCTTTTGCAATATCTAAGTAGTCTGGGTGAGCTTGAGCTAACCTGTTTGCAGTTTGCATTCTAGCCACTTCTGACGCAGCCATTTGAGCTTGACGTACAGCAGGGTGTGAGGAAACTGCTTTATTTACTGCCTTCACAGGATCGGCAAAAAAATCAACATCATCTTCGACGGCTGCAGGTGTTGTAGCCTGTTGTGGAGTGATTTGCCTTTTGATTAAAGAATCAGCCAGTTTACGAACTTCACCAACTTCTTGTGCTTGACGACCAATAAGCTTTTCAGCTTCTTGATGCATCCGTATAATATCGTCTAACGATTTACCCTTGTACTTCTCAGGGATCGCAGATTCTTCCTGAGTTGGTGCTTCTTCAGTTTTAGCTTCTTCAGCTTGAAATTCGTCTTGTACTTCTTCGTTATCAATAGAATCTACAAATTCAGCCATCTGCTTCTCCTAGTCGGGTTTAACCCAATTGTTAGGAATGTTAAAATGTCTAAGGTTACCCTTCATAATAGGACTTAGACTCCGCTACTTTGGTAGCTTCTATGTGGTTTTTAGTCCAACGATCTGCTGCTGTTGGGAAACTACCGCTATATCCCTCTAGTTTGATCCTTGGTGCTGTTAACCTCTTATACGCTACCTCATTACAGTGAGGGCAATCTACTGCACCCACCAATAAATCTACAAAGTGTTCACTCATGTGTCCTTGTGAGCACTCATAATCATTCATTACTTTCATGTTGGAGATCCTCGTAGACTTTTTCTGACATTGCTTTTAACGTCAGGAGCCAATCTAGGATGTCTAGTTGACCTTGTTTAAAGTAAAGATCTTCAGTTGTTTTGATGGAAGACACTTTATCAATGCTTTGTCTGATGTTCTGAGCATCTTCTAGTAGGTCAAACCACCCTTGTGATGCAAACATACTGAATCTATCTTCATAGTATCTTTGTAATTTTTCATCCATGTTGTAATTTTACCACATTTTTTTATTTTTGTCAAGTTTTTAGTTCATAGCATCTTGACGAGTTTGTTCTCTGACAATATTTACTTTAGAGTCTATGTCTTTCTCTTTCAACATCAACTCAGCAATTTTAACCCTACGTTCAAATTCTCTATTAGGATCATCAATGTTTGTAGACGCAGCTTGAACAATGTCAACACGTAGCTTTTCAGGCATCAATTGAGCCTCTACGGAGGCTTTTTGAGCTTCTGCTGTAGCTTTCTGTGCTCTGGCTTGTTTTTCCTGCACATCAGCCTGCTGAGTGGCTAATTGAAGCTGTGCTGATTGCTGTTGAAGCTGTTGTGCTGCAGGATCAGGCTGTGACATCTGAGTAAGTTGAGCTAACAATGATTCTCTGTTTGGTAAAGATGAAGATTCAATGATTCCTTGCAGCAATACTGGTGTAATAGGACTGTTTGGTCCTAGTGTTGACATTAAAGCCATCATTTGAGCCTGTTCAAACTCTCTAGCAACCATACCCATAGTAGCAGTAGCAACAAAATCAAAGTCTTTTACTGGGTAACGGTTAGGAGCAAACTGCATATAACGCCATGCTGCCTTTTGAACGAACGGAATAAGGAAATCTTCTTGGAAATTAATCAAAGCTCTACGATTTTTCTTTAACAAAGACCCTATAGCCATTGCTAAACCAGCTGTTGCTGCCTCTCCACCAGATACTTGAGCAGGTAAATTAGCTGAATCAAGTGTACCTGTAGCCTGAAGCATCATTCTTTCAAAGATTTGTGCTGTTTCGATGTTTGATTTGTCAGTAACACCAAACTTTAAAGGCTGTAGAATCTCACTAGGAGAGCCATTTGTTAGAATACTCTTTCCTGGTTTGATCTCAAACTTAAAGCCTCTAGGCATTCTTGTAGCATCCATACCCATCATAGGTGCTGATGTATAGCCTAAGCTATCTACGTGACTACGAATCTGTGCATCAACAGCTTTTTGCATGTTGTATGCTTTTTCAGCAGTTCCTCTACCCCAGAAACGACCAGGAACACTATCAGCCTGTGCTGCAATAACGGCTCTGTCTTGCATCATAAAAGGATTAGGCTCTGCTTTTAGTAAAGTAGAACCATTAGCAATAACAACTAAAGCCTCTACAAGATCTGTATAAGAGTCTTCTTCACTTAATGTAAACTTTTCAGGATCTTCTAACAGTGCTTTAGGTACTAATCCATAGTATCTGAGCAATAACACCCTATCTTGTTGTGGGTATGTTAGTTCTTGTGTTTCCTCTAAATCAGTATCAACAGGTGCATCACCAACATAAACATCTTTGTAAACACCATTAGCTTGTGCCTGAGTTACTACATGCCTACCAACAAACTGTTCAATAGCGCATCCCATTGCTTCTTCAATAGTTTGTGCATCAGGATCAATCAAGAAGTTCTTTGGATTAACAGGTTGTAATGCTACTGATATCCTATTGTTCTCAGTAACACCAATCATATTTAGTCCAGGCCTTGCTGAAGGCTGTGTACTAGGTGATAAGTTCTTTACTTGTTTAACAACAATCTCACCAATCAAAGTACCGTACAACTCACCATAGGTAATGATCTGGCTGATACTTTTACGTACCTTATCTTTCTTAAAATCTTCAATAAGATTACGTCTTAACACCTCTATATCAGCTTTGTCTTGATCTGCGATGTCATCACTGATATCAAAGAACTCTGATTTACCGAACACAGCTTCTTCAAGTTCTGCTTGTTTGTTGTCTACTGCTTGCTGCAGCGCAGGACTGATAAGCTTTGATCGCTCTGATGATCGTGTCTTATCTTCATCAGCATAAACACCACGCCATAAACGCTCATACTCTTGCCAACGAGGTAAGTAGTTCTCATCTCGATGATCTCGCCAGCGATCACATTTATCCATCACAAACGCTACTAAAGCATTTTGTGGTGTGGTTTCTGATTCAAAATTCATAGTCAATATCCTGATATTGGGTCTAGGACTTCAAACTCTTCTTCATCAATCTCTTGATGCCAGTTAGCGGTTTGAATTTGGTCAATATAGCTTAAAGCATCAATCAGATCATCATGAGTTTTTGAGTCAGGGAATAACATAAGCTGATCGATGAACTCTCTATTCCATTCACCTTCATTTAGTACAATCCTACCGTGTTCAAAACGTCCTTGTAATGACCAAACAATCCTATCTACTTTCTTCTTATTACCATGTGTTAGTTCTTCAATCCTGGGAAAGAAACCATTCCTTCTCATCAAATCATGTAGATAAGGCATCACTGCATTCTTTAGTGATCCTTTCTCAATACCAACACAAGTAGCACCGTAATCTCTAGCAGCTTTGAGTATCTTTACTGCTGTTTCTCGGACATCCCAACGACCATACTGTATATCAGCAACCCACCAACCTTTAATATTAACTTTAGCAATGGCTATCGCTGTTTGATCAAGTTTCTTATTCTTTGTTTGATTCGTCTGAGATGAATCCGTAAAACCACATAGATCCACCGCAATGAAGTAGCTACCTTCTTCAGGTTCTTCGTCACTAATCTTGATCCATTCATCTTTGAAGATCTCCGATTGCGCTGCCTCAAACGATGCCATGAACTCTTGTCTAAAAGCAAAGCTAGACATTGATCCTCTAGCTGCTTCAATCTCTTCTGGATCTAACAATGGATTATCAAAGCTAGTAAAGTGCCATGCTTTGTAATGCTCATCTTTTCCACTATCACCTAACTTGTACAACTCATAGAAGTGATTTCTACCCATAGGTGTTCCTATGAACATTGCTCTACCCTTCTGATCCGCTAAAGCAGGTCTAAGGATTTGTTCGAACACCTGTGGCTTCATGTCTGCGTACTCATCCATCACCAAGTACTTTAAACTAACACCACGCATTGTCTCTGGTCTGTCAGCACCCTTCAGTGATATCATTGCTCCATTCACTAAAGTAATCTGCATGTTATTCACATGACTACCTTTAATGACTGTGTGGCCTAGCTCTAACAACGTAGTCCACATGATATCTCTAGCTTGACCCTGCGTAGGTGCTACATACCAGACATGACCCTTCTCAGTCTGTAGAGCCTCTATAATCAATGTCCAAGCTGCTAACCTAGATTTACCTGTACGTCTACCAGCAGCAATAATCTTAAACCTTGTAGGATCTTTGAAGACTTCTTGTTGCCAGGGAAGAAGTCTAACCTGTAAATCCATCTTCTTCTTCCTCTTCAGCTGTTTCTTCTACTTCTTCATAATCAATCAATGTTGTCTCAACATCTACTGGTTCGTGTTCAATCATCTCTACTGGATTCTCATTCACTCCAGTAATATTAATGGTAATGGCTCTGGAGCCTCCAGCAATGCCTTTATCCTCAAAATAAGATACTGGTAACATCCTATCAACACACAACTTTAGTGCTGCCATCTGATCCTTATCATCATCATTCAATGCCTTATGCACTATCTTTCTGATGATAGCCTGTGAGTGTGTCAGCAACAACGAAGCTGTTAGCTCTTTAATCCTTGCTGCTTCACCAGGAGGTCTACCTCTTTTAGCTCTTTTAATGTACTTCTTTACTTCTTCTTTCTTAGGTCTTCCTCTTTTTCTTTTTTTGACAGGCACTTTCTTTTCTTCATTGACTGCCAAAACATCCTGGCTGACCAATGAAGGTAGCGGACAAGGCTCAGTTTTTAATTCGGACATCGCTACCTCTATATAGTTTCTCTGCCGGAAGGCAGGACTGTAGGGTGTATATAATTTTATGTATCTACAATGTAGTGTATGACGATTAGTTATAAGTCTATTACTGAATGGTTCTTATACAATGTTTTGTTCATAGCCTACATAGAAGAGTATATTATAGCATATTTTTTTAAGTTTGTCAAGTTACTTCTTTTTATCCAGTGCAGATCAGTGCTGTAATCAGTGCAGATTACATGCAAGAATCATGCCAACATAGGCTATGGCGGGACTCCATTAACATGGTATCTTAGGCTCCGCAGAGGCTTCATAGTTAACCTATTGATTTTAAAGAGATTTCTTAATAGTAATGCATTATCATTATCATTGTCTATTTTGCTCTTTTTTGTGGCTATAGAGTTTTCCTATTTTGCTCTTTTTTGTGGCTATAGTGGTGCTACTACGCTAGAACAACATTGTTACCCCCTCCCCCTATGCCGTTTGTCAGCGTAAAACTACCGTTTATCAGCTCAATATCTATAGCGATGTCACTGATGAATGGCATAGTCTAGCCGATGAATGGCATAGTCTACCTGACAAGTGGTACTTGACAAATGGGGAAGACTATGGTGGACCCTCTAGAGCCTACCTAGTGACTTGCAATACTCTGCAGTTCAGGCATAATGTGTACATGGACGAAGCAATCGCAAGGTTGCCAGTTTCAAGTAAAGTATACAGTGTATAGTACCTTCAACGAGGGTACTATGCAAAGTAAACTTTATAATGGAGGTTATAATGCGACTACGTGCGGATCATACTGCATTGTCTCAAGCCATTACGATACATAAGAAAACTGTACGTATGGTGTCCGATTATGAGCATAGGTTATTAAAACCAGTATCCTATAATGACAAGCTTGGCAATGGCAGCAAAACCATTACTAAGGGTGCATGGAAGGGTTTTCCAGTGTATTCTCTTACACTCGAGGAAAGGTCCACATGTTCACGCACTTGCCAACAATGGGCTAACTGTTTTGGTAATAACATGGCATTTGCACATCGTATCAAACCAGATGATCCTGAGCTGTTAATGCTTAGATTGTCCGATGAGCTTTCGCACTTATCCAGTGTACACCCTGAGGGCTTTGTTGTACGCTTGCATATTCTAGGGGATTTCTTCAGTGCATCATACGCTCAATATTGGGTTGATGCATTACTAGAGTACCCTGCACTTAGAATATTCGGTTACACCCATAGGTCCGAACAGGACATCATGGATGTTATCCGCTCAGGGTTACAGAATAGCAGGGCATGGATTAGATTTAGCGACAAAGGCGGTATCATGTCTGCCAATGTCAATGGCGAAGGTATACAATGTCCTGAGCAGACTGGCAAAACTCAATCTTGTATGACATGTGCACTTTGCTGGTCCACTACCAAACCGATCGCATTCAAGGAACATTAACATGGAAAACTTTAAGATTGTAGGCTATCTAGTCACGTACAAACTATTCTATGATGGTTTAACCCATATGGATAGATTCAATACACTATTCGACGCTGAAGAATGGGCAGACCGTAGTGAGCTTGCAGAGTACGTTATCAATCCCATTGTTGACCTATCAGGGGATTAAATGAAAGATGCCTTGATAGCTGTATCAATCATTGCCGTAAACGTCTTTGTGCTATGCCTACTTATAAAGCTTTCATCATGAATAAATCTAGTGACTTTGTGTTGTATCTTGGTGGTAGTGCTTTCGGTGTATTGTTCGCTGTACTTATCTTTTTAGGGGTTTAACATGTATTGGTGCGATTCTTACGGGCTCATTGAGCTTAATATCACTAAAAAACAAGCTCATATAGGTTATCATCAAGGTCAGTGTGATAACGACATTAAAGATCTTAAGGATGTTCCTATTATCAAAAGACAATTGTATAAGCTTAAACCTGACGTTGTGGTCCGTGTCTTAAAAGACTATGGCGCATGGGATGACAATGATTTGTCTAATCATGATGATAACCTTGATCGCCTATTGTGGATTGCTTGCGGTGATATCGTTGAGAACCTATGATAGGCGGTACTTATGATTCTATCTTGTTAGCCTTTGTTGTATTGTTCCTAATAGGCTTTCCAGTATTAACCTTTATAGGACTATGTATATGATTAAGACTTATTTCAATGGTAAACCATGCGAAGTGTTGAAGCATGGTGTTGATGGTGAGGTTTTGATACGTCATGCATCACCTGATCCGCTATGGCCTTTTCCATCCTACACCTGGGTTAAAGCCAAGCTAATCACTAAGACTAAAGTATCAAAGCGATTAGAGGCCCTACAAGGCATCGAAGATGCTCCAATGTAGGTAGACACCACCTTAGCCTAGATCGTCGCTTCTAGGCCTGTTTTAATCGATTCTAGAGGGTATTCTGATGACTAAAGAGCTATTAGATGAGTTACTGTACTTAATTGAGCTTCAAATCAAGGCTAACATAGCCATTGCATTAGGCCATGCTGATGCTGCGGACAAGGAAGCAGAGAAAGAGCATGTTCAGTATTACAGACTTGTTTCGTTGATTGATTCTACTAAGGATGACTTAAAATGAGATGCATCAGCTGCAATGAAGCCTTAAGTGACTACGAAGCCTCCAGGCGTAGTGTTCGAACACACCAGTACATTGACTTATGCAATGATTGTTTTCGATATGTCCGTGATGATATCGCTGCTGTTGGCAATGTACGCTTGATCAATGAAGGAGATGATGACATTGTAAGCAAACGTAACAGCACTGATGATTGACTTGACAACTTTGTTTTTTTCTGATACCCTAAATCTATATAGGCTATGTAGGCTACTTAGGCTATGTACTAAGTATATACTATGTATAATATTTAATATATACTTAGTACTTAGACTATTTAGCCTATGTACAGTAGGGCTTAATGAAAGGATTGTTCGAAATGTACCCTGATGATGATTTTCTACCTGATGAAGCCTTTGACTACACTAAAGGTGAGTACGAAGATATGATGGAAGACCACAACATCAATGATGTGTTAAATCGTTTTGTTCGCTTATGTCAAGAGTATGGTTTTTACTTTATGATGAGACAATTGACTAAGGCTTTGAATGCTAAAGGGTTCAACGTATGAAGATATCTCTTGTGTATGATCCACCACCAATTCCAGTTAGATGTTTCGACTATAGGGCTTACCCAGAATCTTATGAGCCTGGGATGCCTTATGGTAGAGGATCAACTGAGGAAGACGCTATATACGATCTCTTAGACTATTTAGACTTAGATTATTGTACGCCTATAGAGGTGACCTATGATTAAGCCACGAAAGCGTAAGGTTAACCCTTACTTAGTCTACCTAGAGAATCATGGCCGCCACGCTACCTTAGAAGAACTCCTAGAGGCATTCCCAAACAAGACCTCTAAGCAGATCAGAGATTCGATGTCTAAGTTAGTTGATAACCATACTGTTGATAGGGATATTAGGAAGGATGATCATCAATACTTGATATCATA
>Ga0209358_10000890_pt1 | contig 25155 bp, 19 predicted proteins | sample LauGreFa1BDMLBSN_2_FD_187574 | JGI IMG/M metagenome (GOLD analysis project Ga0209358, IMG submission 187574) | Freshwater lake microbial communities from Lake Michigan, USA - Fa13.BD.MLB.SN (SPAdes) (version 2) | ecosystem: Environmental > Aquatic > Freshwater > Lake | place: Lake Michigan, USA...
TCGAAACAGGAGATTCAGGGTATCAAGCGCTTACCTACTCGTTGGTGTGCAATTTTTAAAAATTATCCTCAAATCATTATGACGGAGCGGAATATGTGGTTTGTCGGTCAAGGTTGCGACGACGACGATTAATTTACATTTCTTCAATAATTTCTATTACTACAGGGTCATCTTTTCGTATTTCTGTAAACTCTTTCTCTCCCAACGGTTTCACCCGCATAATAACATTCTTGTCTTGCTTTGCGTCGTCGTCGCTTCCAAGTGCATCAATATCAGGATCATACGCTATTCCAAGTTCTCGTGCATTTTTCATTTTTTCTTTTACTTTTTGCGTTTCGTACGGGTTAGTGCTGGTATTGGCTGGGTGTTCTGTATCTTGAACGACAATATGCGTCAACCCATTTGTAATTGGCGGTTTTGATACACCTGTCTCATTTTTATAGAGACCGTTGTATTTTTGTATAATATCTGCATCAATAAGTGGCGCTATATCGAATAAGTTTTTGAGGTCGGTTTTTATCAACGCCAACATATCTTTTGGATTTTGTCGCTGGTCTCTCGAAAGAGACAATTCAATCTGTATTTTATTGAATATTTGTGAGAATTGCAAGGAACAGATTCGGTGTCCTTCTGCCCGTTTCTGCAATTGAAAATAAGAATCTATACTTTTAATCACGCTCACAAATATTGACCCTGTACTCAGAATTATAAACATATCGTCATTTTGTATGTTCATACCGGTCAACAATCCAATCACGCTTGAAAGTACAATCACCGGTATATTGATGATGTTGCTTCTAAATTGGTATTTTTCATACGAAAGGTTATGCAATATCGAATATGATTCTGCTTGTTCTGCTTGATTCTTGAGCAGTTTCTCGAGTTCTTTGGAATATGTTATTTCTTGAAGAGGCATTTATATATATGAAATATTTTAATTTCCTCATTCCTCTCTTTTTTGGGAATGTAGGGTATGTAGGGTATGTAGGGTTTGTCCTCGTTTTTTACGGATAAGCGCCCCTTTTTTTTGTATGTGTCCCTTCCACTTTTTTTTAGAAAAAACAGGGTACAACCCTACATACCCTACATACACCATAACCCGTACCATAAAAAATAAGGGAATGGAAGGGAATGAGACGATAAATGGTCTGGCTGTAGGGTATGTAGGGTATGTTTTTCCCTACCCTACATACCCTACATTCCTTCGAAACTTAATGACTTAAGGAATGTCCCGATTTTATTTTCTACTTAAAGAATATAGGAAATGTCCGAACCTCGCAAGGTATACCCCTCGCAACTCGATCCAGCCAAGAGGCATCAATATTACGAGACCTTTTATGCTAAGCAGAAAGAGAAGGGGACTACAATTTGCCCCATATGCTACGGTAAGTATATGTACTTTAACAAAACTCACCACATAAAAGGTCAGCATCATTTACGAGCAGTTGCAGAAAAAAAAAGAGCAGAAGAAATGAAATCTGCAATTAAAAAGTTAGATCAGATATTCACAGAGGAAGAATTAAAGCGTCTACCATTATCGTCGGAAGCCGGTAGTGTTGCTGGTGATTAAAATCTAAAAATTATATTTTAACTTTTAGATTTTCGAAGACAACTATTTATAATTTTGGTTCATACATAAATCCATCATTTAACAATTTGATTTTTTGCAATCCTGCAATTATTTTTGGAATATCCATACTATATTTGATTCCTTTCTCCGTTCGCTTGTTGTCGATTATAATCTCTTCATCATTCTTCTTGAGTATACTTCCAAAACCCGTCTCCGTGAGGATTTCTGATTCTTTTCCGGGTTTGTTTTCAGCATACCATAATTTAAACTGCTCATACAATTCCCTCGAGAAATATTCCTTCTTCAACTCGCCCTTGTATAACAAACTAATCAAGAACTTCAAATGTATCGGTGCATTCATAAACTTAATTTCCCTGTATGCATCAGTATCCGGCACATTCGTTGAAAGTTCAAATGAATCCTTGTATGTTTTGACCTCATACTTCAAGTAGTGGTAGAAGTATTGAATAACCTCATCATCTTCAAGCGCTGAAATGAGGTTTTGGAAATATTCTTGGTTTCCACGCTTTTCAGGATTCACATCAAACACCGCCCAACGACGGTCTCCCTTTGAGATTGGAATAGGATTGCTATTGTTCGTACACATAACATAATTGCAGTAATCATTAACTGTATACTGAGCAACCGACTTTTTGTTCACATTCGTCTTCTTTTTCGTGATTTTGGATTTCAAAGTATCGCTATTCTGATGATTTGCTTTGCCTGACGCTTCTTCGACAAACACCAAAAGTTTACCCTCGAATAAACTATTGAATGAGTTGTATAGTTCAGCATTATCGTCAACAAAGTAAGCATATTTTTCTCCAATCAACCTTGCACACAATCTTTCGAAGAATTGATTCTTTCCTGTTCCACCACCCTCCGACAGCAGACCTGCTTGGTCTCGAAACAGTAAACTAACTTGAGTTTTCATATATGGGTGTTGTATGATAAACGCCAACCATTTAATCAGATATTCTTCGTGTCCACCAGTCAAGTAATGCATATGTTCAATCAGGGGTTGAATCTTTTTATGCATTTCCGCCTTGCTTTCGAATACAATCTTATCTTTGATTTTCTCAACCTCGAATCCATCAAACAAGTTATAGATGCGTTTGGGTGATTCACTAAGATTTGGATTGAAATCGATACGGTCATACACGACACGATTTGGGTCAGCAACATATTTATCAAGAAATGGAACATTCTTATATTCACAAGTTTTCATATCCAATTCCCATATACGCCAATTTGCAAACTTCAATTTCGCTTGTCTTTCGGGCATATATTCGACATACCCGTCTTCGTGTACGGATACGAATGTTGCACCAACTAATGCGTTGTTCTTCTCCCACAATACTTTTTTGTATTCATAACTATCTGGGTCAACCTTCTTCGGCTTCCAATTGTGAGTAATTTCCTTATTTTCAAGTTTCACATCATACCCTACAAACTCTTTAATCATTCTTGCTCCGCCTTCCAACAATTCTTTTGGAAACTCGATTTCGCCTTCCAATTTCTCGACATAACCTCCGTCGTGAATAAACACAGCCATATAGCGTTTGTTGATTGTTAGATACTCACTAAGACACATCAACATACGGCGCTCTTCGGTTTGGAAAATCAAAGACATAAGTGATGCGAGATAATTCTCCTTCTTCTTGATTGGTTTCTTCTCTTTTCCAGTTTTGAGGTCGTGGTACTGCGGGTGTTTATCCCATACAGTTTGCATCAAAAGTGCAACCTCTGCTTTCAATCCCTTCACATAAGTATACCCTTCTGGCGTAATTACGCCTTCGACATCTTTCAGATAGAATCCATAATCTCTTGGTTTGTCGCCATATAATGTTTTCAAAAACTCATTCTTAGCACGGTCTCGATTATCGGGGCAAACCATCTTCAATCGTTCCTCCCTATTTTCACAATAATCACGCAGTTTGGTATGTTCGATATCATACTGTTCACAAAACTTCAACGCAATTTTGTAATGTGCATTCGCAATATCAATATCCCAGTAATTCTTCTTCGCCAACGGATTTCGAATCGTCCAAGTCCAATTCGCCATTCCCAAATTATTCTCGGCGAACAATCTGCCGAGTTTGTACTCCTCACAACCCTCGCCAAACTTATATACAACATTTGTCTCTCCTGCTCCACTTTTTCGCTTGTAGTATGCACTTGTTGTTTTTCTGTCTTGAATGCTGTACGCTTCGTCAGCAATTATGCTCTTAATAACATCTTCGTCAAACTTTTCTCGTCTAACAATCGGGTAGTTGGGTTCGCTAAAGCCAATCAGTCGCTTAAACATCTTCGTTGGAATCGTTGTTATAATATACACAGAGATTATATTTATGTTGTTTTTTCGCATAAATATAATTATTCAATTTTTTCCTAAATCAATTTTCCTAAATCTAAAAATCCGGAAAATAATCTAAAATCAAACATTCAGTTTTTCGATTTGCTTAATTGTTTCTTGAATGAGTAAAATTGCAGTTTGTGGACTGTCGTCAAGTAAACTTTTGATTGCACTTTTGATTATGCAAACTTTGTCTAAATGATCCTTGTATTTTACTAAATCTTCGGGAGTTAGGTTTTCTGCGAACTTGTGCTTGTAATATTTATTCTTTCCAATCTTTCGTACCTTGTCTGGATTGAGTATACGATAGTTTCGCATATATTCGTTATACTTTTCTCTTTTCAAAATCTGTTCATTCTCATCACTTGACGACATATTATCGAGTGGTTTCTTTATATACTATAATATTATTTTTTTATGTAGTTTTTGAACATAATGTTTTCCTAAAGTTCCACAAAAAAAAAGTAATCTACAAAGTTTAGGAATAATCTAATTCGTTAAATCCAAAAAAATCTTATATTCGTTTATTATAAATATAATGTGTACAGTCGCTATTCAGCAAAAATCAGCATTCAACAAAGATTACGAGTTTGGTCGTCAATCTGAAACTACGGTATTGGATACCATCAGAACCTTTTTTAATGATTCAACAATCACACCTTCAACCGACAAGTTCGACCGGTATGACTTCACAGGCGCTGGTTGCAAGTACGAATTGAAAACACGCAGATTAACACGCGATAGGTTTGCAACAACTATGCTTCCACTTGGAAAATTATTGAGCGAGAATCCAGAAAATAATATATTTTTATTTCAATTCACAGACGGATTATATTATATCCGATACGACAAGGAAACATTTAGCACCTTTAATATCGCCCCGTACTGTCGACAAGATAGAGCAGGATTTGATGCAGAACAAGATTACATTTATATACCCGTTAATCTATTAACAAAGATTATTTAGCGGAAAAATCTCACTTAAAATTATCTCAGTATATATATATACCATAAATACTGAGATGACCGACTTCGAATCAAAATTGGCTGAAAAGTTTAGCGACAATAATATTTCTGCAAGTTCACAGAAATTGTATTTTACAAATCTTCGCCGACTGAATGATCAGCAACCACTCACTTCTTTTAAGTTCCTCGAGAAACCGGAGATAATTGCGGAGAAGTTGAAGGACTACAAACCCACTACGCAACGCAATTTCTATATTGCAATCGTGAGCGCCCTGAATATCGGAGGTGATGCCCCTAAGCATAAGAAACTGTACTCAAAATACTACGACATTATGCTTTCAAAAAATAAGGAAGTGAAAGAAATCAAACACGACCCCGAGACGCTTCCAAAATGGGACGAAATTACTGAAAAACGCAACGCTTTAGAAGGTCAGGTCTCCGCTTTTGCAGATTCGAAACAACTCACGCCACTACAGTATGAGACCTTGCTCAAGTGGGTTGTGGTGTCGCTGTACACGCTCCAAGCACCTCGTCGCAACGGTGATTATTTGAATGCTTTTATTATCGATAAGAATACCGGCAACATTCCAAGCGACCGAAATTATATTACACTCAAAGACCCGCAGGAGTTCGTGTTTCATAAATACAAGACGGATAAAACATACGGAACGCAAGTTGAACCGGTTGTTGCAGAATTGAAGCGTGTATTGAATATTTACTATAAACATCACCCACTTCTGAAAAATGGTAAAATGCCGAAAGGTATTGAATCTGTTCCTTTCCTTGTTTACGCTGACGGTGATAGAGTATCACAAATGAACGCAATCACACGCATTCTGAACTCAGCGCTTGGTAAGGGAACGGGGAGTTCAAAATTGCGACACGCTTACCTGACGGACAAGTACGGAAAGGTGAGCGAGGAACAAGCGGAAGATGCACAGAAAATGGGGCATAGCACAGCACAACAAAAGGATTACATCTACACAAAATAAAAATACATTTTTTATATTATAATATTTTATTATCATAATATAAAATGCCCTACCAGATTAGAAAAGTAGACAAAGGTTGGAAAGTTTTTACGAAAGGAACTGACCGTTCCCACAGCAACAACCCTCTACCTTTAGCAAGAGCAAAAGCACAGTTGAAAGCATTATATGCAAATGCAGACGAGAATGAACTCAAAGGCGGAATGATTGGCGGGTTTGATGATGGAGATTTCGAGAGATTGTTTGGAATGTACGGAGGCGTAGAGGATAGAGAGGAGGAAGAGGGGGAAGAAGGTGATCCACAATCACAAGAACTCGTCAAACCAAGCGACCTCAAAGATTTTGATGTTGAAGATGCAACTGGTGAACCAGAGTATCTGAAAATAGCGAAACAGTATGCGAAAAGAGCCGGATATAAAGATTGGAACTCGTTGAAGTTGGCGAATGATGGTAAACATAAACTCGAACTACGTGGAGTCAAGTTTGGAAGTATTAACAATAACGATTATATTATTTACAGGCAACATTTCCCGTCGATTGCAGATACAAAACGTAAACAGTATTTGGCGAGGGCGTGTAAAATCAAAGGTAATTGGGCGAAAGATAGATATTCTCCAAATTATCTTGCAATATCGATTCTGTGGGACGGTAGTAGCAAGAAAGGTGGTGATTATGATTGGGCGGGTTTGGTGGGTAGGATAGCACAAGATGGATTAAATCAAGTAGGAGATTCAATTTCGGATTTCTTCAAGACACCTGAAGAATTGGAAAAAGAAAAACAACGCAAAGAAGCGTGTAAAATCTGTAATGAAGGGAAGGTAGGAGGTGAAGAGAAAAAGATGAACTTTCGCAAAGATGGTGATGACCCTCGTAATTGGGGATATGATGAAGAAGATGATACACCGGTCAAAATGCCGGTAGAACCAGAATACCCTGAACAACCACAGTTTGTAGGCGACCCTTCCCAATTTAAACCGCTAATGTATATGGTGGGTGGCGCTATACCTATCAATAAAAAACTCTACGAAAAAGTAAAAGCGGAGGTGTACCCTCGATACAAGAAACCGTCGGCATACCGATCAGGAGCAGTTGTGAAACGATACAAAGAACTTGGCGGAAAGTTCAAAGACAATAACGGTAGACCTCTTGCACGTTGGTTCAAAGAAGAGTGGAAAGATGTCGGCAACTGGGGTAAGGCAAACTGGGGTGCTTTGCCCCCGTATCCTGTGTATCGCCCAACCGAGCGTATCTCAAAGGAAACACCCTTGACCCCCGAAGAGATTGACCCAGAAAATCTCCAACTCCAAATCGCAGAGAAGCAGAAAATCAGGGGCGAAAAAAATCTAAAACCCTTTGAAGAAAAATCTGGAAAAGGACGGTGTTGTTTTAATTCGAAAACGTGCTGGGGAACGAAATCGTACCGCTTCAAAGAGGGCGAAAAGTCGGCAAATGCAGAGGGGCGGAGCGTGAAAGTGAGAGGCGGGAGATTAGCACAGACAGACACACAAGAAGAAGAGGAAGCAAAAAAGATTCTGAACAAGGTTGCAGGAGAAGGTAATCCTGTAATTAAAGATATTAGTGAAACGCCTATGGGTGATGATAATATTCGCCAGTATCTGCCGGGTGCAAAGGTATTGAAATATAGTGAACTTGCAGATATTGATAATATCGAGGAATTATTGCCTCGTCCAAAGACATATTTCTTTTTGCTTTATGAGTCATCATATAATAGGGGACACTTTGTCGTTGTGAATCGATATATCGACAACGGCAAAGATACAATTTGTTTCTTCTGCTCCTACGGAAGCAAGATCGACGCTCCGCTGTATTGGAACTCGCAAGGAAAAAATAAAGAATTGGGTCAAGACCAACCGTACCTGTCGCAACTTTTGCAAAAATCAGGCAAGAACATTCAATATAATAGAGTACAGTATCAATCGAAGAGGTCGCCGGTTGCAACGTGTGGTGCATTTGCGACGCTCTGGATAAAAGCAAACCTGCGAGACAATATGAATCTGCAAGATTTTCACGATTGGATTTCGGAGATTAAAGAAGAGACAGGATTATCTTATGATGCAATTGCCTCCAACGCCATTTCCGCCCGTTAACCTATGCCTGTAGGGAATGTAGGGTTGAGGGCGTTTTTTATCGTTTTTTGAAATCGTCATATCCAATCCATACTTTTTTGTCGGACTCAGAAAAGTATAGATTTGACCTCAAACCCTACATACCCTACATACCCTACATACTCTAAATCTCCTGTCTACGAATACCTCCTTGAAAAAGAGGATTACGCCAAGTATGTTCTGCTAATAAATCTTTACCCCATAAAACAGCAGGTATAGAAGCAAAAGGAGTTCTAACATCAATCCAAGAAGAAGATTGTCGCACTTCAGGTTTCTTCTTTGCCCTATAACCAAATAACTTATAGAGTGGGTCGCCCGAAGCATAAACACGATCATTTTCAATACTGGTGTTTGATAAATCCTGTAATTGTATTGCAGGATTGTATGTTCTTGCTTTCAAGATGAGACCTGCTTTCAACCACTCGTCGAGTATTGCTCCGGCGAGTGAATGCCCTGTTCCATAATAATAAAACTGAGAAGGAACATAATCTTTCTGAAAATGGAGAAGAACGTTGGTATCCAATTTATAACGGTCTGTATCTCGAATCGTGTTTAAAACAACGGGCAACCACGCCATAAAATCTTGAAAATCTGCAGTTCCCCGTACACCAAGAACAATAACTGGATAATCTATTTTCTTGAATATCTTGAGCGTGGGGGTTTGTTTTAGCAAAGTGAATCCGTCAACATTACCATCAAAGTTCTCAGCGTACGACGCTCCTGCAATTTGGTAAAGTATCGACTTATCCGGTAATTGCAAATTAGGGTCGGGAGTATTTACATCAACACTCATTTTCTTTTATATATAAAATAAGAAAATAAAAATCTTGTATTATCTATATATAAAAGAAAAATGTCTCTATCAAGTGCAATAGATGCAAATAATCCAGATGTGATTTATCGTGGAAAGTTCTACCCTGATCTAATCCCTTTCGAACACCCTCCCGCACAACAAGGACTGGGGAGCGTTCTTCAAGTCAATAGTTCAGCATTCATTCCAGGCACAACTACAAAACAAGATGCTACTGATTTTGACCTTCTTGGTTGTGTTAAGATTGAGACAGGTACAGTAGGAATGGGAAATCAACCTGCCCTCATAATAGGTGAACCGGGTGATATTCTTCAAATCAAAGGTGGAACTGCTCTTGGTTCTCTGCTTGTAGGTAATGGCGCTGATACAGAAGAACTTGTTGCAGGAGCAAACGGGTTGGTACTTACGACAAACTCCTCTGCACCTCTTGGATTAGAGTGGGCGATAGGTGGTGGTGGTGGTGGTGTCGCCTCTGTATCTGCTGGTAATAATATCACAGTATCAGGCACAGCAACCAACCCGATCGTTGCAGTCGCAAACCCGCTCAACGCAACTCTTAATCTTGGAACACAAAATACAACAGGAACGACTGGGGCATTAACATACGACGACGCAGTTTCAAATAATAAAGGTGTTCTCGGTGCTATTAGTTTAATATTGAGCGACAGCACTTTTGCTACTGGCGACCAAACACAAACAAATAAAAGTGGATATTCAGCAATAGGTTCAACTGATACAACAATTCTATCAAAAACAGGATTATCAAAAACACTTGGAGCAACAGCACTCACGCTTTCAAGTTCGACTGCCCCTATTCAAATCACCCCTAATGCTGGAACGAGTTGTAATGTAAGTATTAGTGGAGCAGGAAACTTTCAAGTCAATCAAACCAGCACAGGCGGTGCAAACCAACCCGCAACCAGCGTCATTAATACCAACGGCGGAGCAAATCCGGTTCATCTTGACTTGTATAAAAACTCGCCCAGTCCAGCAAATAACGACGGTATTGCTGGTGTCTCCTATCACGCTAATAACGCAAGTGGTACGAAAATCGAATATGCTCGTATACAAGCAGATCAGCGAGATATTACCGCAGGAAGCGAAAATGGAAGTGTGAGCGTTTACGTTGCAACCAACTCGGCAACACCCGCAGAATATATGCGTTTTAATGGAACTACAAACACAACAGAAATGTATAAATCGGTAGAAACGAGGGGCAACTTCTTACAGAATACAACCGCAGGGAGCGGACTTACTCTATATCAGTCGGCAAACTCGCAGAATATCACGCTGAATAATGTAGGCACAAGCGGAGCAATCAATCTTCAAACTACAAGCGGAGGAATTAACCTTACAGCAAATCAATCTGTAAGTATTGTCGCTTCTGTTGGAACAATAGGTTTAACTGCTTCTTCTACTGACGGCGTAAAAGTCGCACAATCCGTAGGAGCAAGGACACAACTCCGCACCACAATTACCCCTCCTTATCCTTCACAACCAGTAGAGTTCTTCCCAGCAGTTCATATTGATAATGGTAATTCTTCAAGTATCGCTATAGACACCCCGAAAGTTCAATACCAAAATCTCGTTCTAATGAATATGGGTATTTCACCTGCTTCTTTATGGAGTGATATTGGAAGTGCAAACGGAAGTGTGGATAGTATGTTTGTAGCGGGTGGTGGGTATGTTTGGTTAGGTGTAGGTGGTAATGTGTATATCACCGATACAGGATTTTCAATTATTTATCAAACTATCACATTAGCAGGTTCAAGTAGCGGTGCTGGTTCTCCAAGAGCATTAGCATTTTGGGAAGATGGTATATATGTATATATTGGAGGTGATTTTCAAAGCGTAAACGGAAACGCTCAACCACAATATGGACTTACTCGAATCTATCTCGGCGGTGGTGCTGGGTTTTATGTAGAAGACCCTATATATGATGGTTCTTCGGGTGCTTATGGTGTGAATGGAACTATTGAAGCGTTGGCGATATTTTCGGGTATTCTTTATGCTGGTGGGTCATTTAATTCTTTTGCTGGTGGTGGTGGAACAGCAGATTATATCTTTCAAGTTCAAAATCAAACAGGAACAGGTGGATCGCAGACATATACTATCAATTTAAATCTCTCAACAAACTCATCTGTATATGCTCTAACGCCTTATGGTTCATACTTGTTTGTGGGTGGTAGTTTCAATTCCCCGTACAACTATCTCGCAACATACGACGGGTCAAACTGGAATAATGTAGATGGAAACTCTTTTAATGGAGCAGTATATTCAACTTGTAATTCATCATTAGGGTCATACCTATTGGTTGGTGGTAGTTTTTCTCATTCAGGTCATTCTAACCTGTGTTATGTAGATGCGAACACTCCAACAAATCCTTCTATCTCTGCTGGTATATCACCTTCTTCTTTGTATAAGAATAGTGTATATGCGAGTGGTTATGATATGATACAAACACAAACCACAGATGTATATAAATCAACTTCATTCCAAACTTGGACTACATTTGGGCAATCAAACGGAGGGTATACTCCAAGCACGATTTTTGTTTATAATGGAAATCCCTTTGCTTCATATAGCAATTATTCTTTTGTAAGAACAAATGTAGTAAATCCTCAATCAGCAACCTTCTCGTTGCCTGGCGCACTTTTCTTATATGGAGGAGTAATGTATCAAAATGCAACCTTCGCAACAAAATATTCAGCACAGGCATTCGTCGCTGACTCTACGGCAAACTATTATATTCCAGTTGGAAATCCTATATGTAGTTTCAGTTAATCAAATATTCATTAAAATATAACAAATTATAATCTTGCTATACTTTAAATAAGAGATTTAGAAGATGTCTATATCGAACATAATAAATAAAGCGACTGGTAAGATATACGACGATTTAATCCCGCAAGGTGGCGGTATTAACCTTGATAAAGGTCAAATCATCACAGCAACCACTCAAAATGAAGTTGCTTTCCCTGATGTTCCACCAGCAAACGGAACTGTTCTCTCTTACGACTCAACAACTGATACAGGATTAAGATATATTGCGAACAACCCTACCGCATTAGCACTTAATTACCAGGAACTATTTTCGGCAACAGCAGGAAACAATATCACACCAGTTCCTGCCCCCGCTCAAAACAATTATGTCCTGACGAGTGATAATGATGTAGCAAACCCAACTGGAATGGTTTGGAAACCTGCGACAGGTGGTGGTGGTATTCTTCAAACAAAAGCACCCCTTTTTGAGGACAACACTACAAATCCGCACACAATCGGTATTAATTTTACTGCGAGTGTTGGAGAAATACCTTATGGAAACGGGACAGCACAAGAGGGGGCATTAACAGTTGCCCCTAACCCTGCTTCTTCTAATCAGTTTTTAGGTACTGTAGCCGGTGTTCCTACTTGGAAAGATATAGGTGCAAGTGGTTCGATAGTAGGTGTTGCTCCAATCACAGAGTTCGCTGGTGCGGGAAATGAAAGTAAAATTGCTATTAATTTCTCGGCAGTCAAGGGTGAGATTCCTGCTGGAAATGGTACAGCGACACAAGGAGCATTAGTTCCGCCACCAGCGCACGACGGGTATGTTCTTAAAGCAGACGCAGGTGAACCAACAGGACTTATTTGGTCTGCTGTGAGCGAGACAATTACAGCACAAACACCCCTATTGGTAGAAGAACCACAAGCAGGAGACCCTACAATTTCAATCGCATTTACAGCAGTCAAGGGTGAGATTCCAGCAGGGACAGGAGCATCATCAATAGGAGCATTAGTCCCTGCACCTCCTACGGACGGATATGTTCTTACAGCAACTTCAGCAGAACCAACAGGATTGAAGTGGTTGCCGGGTGGATCGCCTTCAGCACAAACCAATTTCTTTCCGCTTACATATCCTCCAGCGCCCGGTACGCCGTTTGTTGCTTCTGGTTTTGATGTTATTCTCCCGCCACCAAACACAATAGGCACATTCACACAGAACGAGCAGATTACAATTATGAATTATGAACCTACATCAAATCCATCAGGCAATAGTTTCGCAATCGCTCAATCCAACTTCGAGGATATGACTGCTTTTTGGACTGGAAAAAATACTGGTGGTTTTGAGAACTTTGCATATTTTACCACAGGGACGAATGGTGCGCCAGTTGAAGATGTTATTGATTTGTATACCTGCCCTCTACCTTTAAGCGGTCAATCAGTCGCAACCCCTATTGCGTCTTTACAAGTAGCACCAAATCAACTTTGTCGCTGTAATGGTATAATTAGAACAACACAATATCTCTATATTTATGGTAATTTTACAACTGTAGTTGTTCTACCCTCCACAACTATCACAGATGTAGGAGGCATTATTAGGTATAATATGACGACAGGTGTGTTTTCGAAGTGCGGAGGTGCAGTTGGTGGTATATCTACTACTATTGCTGGTGTTAATCCTCCCGATATTTTTTGTGCTACACTTTGCCCTACTGTTGATGGACTTTTCGGCAACTACGCCTCGCACCCAAGAACTATGGTTCTCGGTGGAACATTCAATATTGTCGCCAGTAATTCTTTATCAATCCCTTATATCTGCTTCTATGATGAACCCAGCGATACATTTTCGATCTTGGGTGATGGTGTAGGTGATGGTATAACCGCACCAGCACAAACAACAGTCCAAACAATTCAACTGAAATATGGTATTACCTCTTTGCTATATAATCCAGCGAACAACGCATTATGGGTTGCTTTCAATAATCAAACTTTCACTTGGACGACAGACGGAGGCAGTCAAACCTTCGCACAAGATAATTGTGTAGGTGGGTTTATTTGGAAAGGTGGTGGTGGATATTCACTCGGTATAGATATTGGAACAGCAGGACAAATTACTAATCCACAGAATCTTTATTTTGCGAATGGTATAGTTAGGTCGGTTGCAACTGGAGCATACTGGTTGTGTATTGGTTTTACTGATACTGTGGGTCAACCAGGCGGATTTAATTGCTGGTGGAAAGATTTGGGAACACCTAATACTAACCCGCTTATTGCCCCGAATGATACTACAACACCTCCACCACTTCAAGTAGGGTCAGGTGGAGCAGATATACCAAACTCACTTCAGTATACTTATGGAGGGCGAACAGACGGGTCTTCTTATGTAGCATTTATGAACTTTCAAATCGACCCGCAACCAAACGGTACAAGCACTTTAATATGGGACGATTTTGCAGGTGTGGGACAGGATACAGTAGCGCAGGTTAAGGGAACACCTGAAACTGCGAGTTTTGGTGGTTGCTTTGCCTTTCAATATCTACGCCCTGTAGGACAAACTGGTAGTTGGACTTTCACAGCAACCAGCGAGAACTTTTGTGGTCTCAACACCTCACTTTTACCTGCTTATTGTTTAGTGTTTAATGTTGAAAGTCCTACTTTTTTTATTCAAAAAGATTTAGAAGACCAAAATGTAGGTGTCTTACTTTTTGCCGGAAATGGCGTTCAATATATAATACCAGGTCAACCTACAGGAATAGCATTTTCGGTCAACTTCAAACAACAATATACATCTCTTCAATTGGTGGTGGATAAAGTGGCGGATATTTATAGGGTTATTAATCTATATGGAGATTTAGAGTTCTCAAAACAATAAGCGACAATTTAGCAAAAATATTATCTGTGCATTAATTATAAACGAAAATAAAATGTCGATTTCTTCTCTTGCTTCTTACAACGACGGCGCAGGTTCATATCCTATCGTTATTCAGCAGGGCGTGATCACTAAGGTCGCCAATACTCCCCTCGTTGTACCGTGCACCGGTATTCTTGCAACTGATGATGTTCTTCTCACTTGTCTAACCAGAACCGCTTCTACCGCCAACGTTGGTGGTGTTGAAATCATCACTATTCAGGCAGGAGTATCTTTTACTGCGACCTCTGCTGATGCTGTGTTTGCGGGTTCTTATGCATACCAAGTCCAGCGTTCCTCTGCTCGAACAGTTAACGCTCCTTAAACCTTTAGCAGTCCTGTAGGGAATGTAGGGTTGAGGGTGTTTTTTATCGAATATTTCAATCGTCGTTTTCAATCCATACTTTTTTAGAGAGTCCAGAAAAGTATAGATTTGACCCCAAACCCTACATACCCTACATACCCTACATTCCCATACAGTCCATTAGATTATTACCATCATAAAATGGATTATTACACGAATAATATAGAAATACGGTAAAAATCTAACCATTTTACATTATAATATGTAAAAATAATATTATTTTTACTGTAATAACCTATTTTGAGTAGATTTTTACGACCTTTTTTAGATTATTACACGAAATCGAGCGAAAAAGGATTATTACAAGGATTATTTAGGCAAATATGCAACTTTTTTATATAAACATATGGTATAGGCAATATGACTCAACCAACGCAGATATATTACGATCTCAGCGTCGTTAACAACGTACAAACATCACAGACACAATCTCAAACATCACAGCAAAACCGTCTGACGTTTACTGAGGTTAGGAGCAGTCCGATCCTTGATAATCCCTCGGACTACTTTCTCTCGATTGTTCGATTTAGTTTAGACACACAGGGTGGTATGCCCCTCTTCATTCCACAGATAGATTTAGTGCAACCTATACCTCAACCAAACGAAACTGTGTACTTTGTGAGTATTGAGTATAATAATGCATCACTACCAGCAGAACGGTTGATTTCAAAGAAAAGAGTCCTTTATGTACCACAGTCAAATATTTATTCCGCTCCCAATACTCTTAACCTTGAAAGTATAACATCACCGTACTATTGGTTGAACACTTTTCAGGCGTTTATCTGTATGGTAAATGAGGCATTAGAAGATGCATATAATGATGTTCTTGCTCAGGCAACATTAGCAGGTATTACTCTTCCTGCTAATTGGACAACCGCTCCTCTTCCTATCCCATATCTTTTGTGGGACAATCAGCGCTCTATTGCTACTTTAGTTGCACAAACGCCAATATTCGAAGGAGATTGTTTAGGAGGAAATACTCCGGTTGTTGGAGGTGCTACCGGATTCATATACTTTAACTCCCCTCTCTATCAACTCTTTAGTTCATTTCAGGCGTTTCATAATTATACCTATTTGCCCAATCCTCCAACGAATAATGACGGAGAGGCGAATTATATGATTAACGTGTACAACAAAAAAGGAGGAGCAAGAAACAATTTTTACGCCGTCGACGCAAGTGGTGGTATATTATACCCTTCCTTGTTTATGGAACAAACATACTCGACCGGTGCAACCCTTTCCCCGATTCAATCCCTCATCTTTACGAGTTCACTTGTACCTATTCTACCACAATTAACGGGTGTTCCAAGAGTATTGACCAACGTGAATGGCGATTCTGGACAGAATGATAACTTGACCAACGAAATTACAGATTTAGTAGTTAATTTAGAGACAGGAACGGAATATTTTCCCTCAGTCCTATATTTACCGACGGCGGAGTATAGATTGATTGATTTGCAAAGCAATTCCCCGCTTTACGGTATTCAAATTAGCGTGGCGTGGAAAGATGTTTACGGAATTACCCACGATTTCTATTTACAGAACGGGGCAAACTGTTCTCTGAAGATATTATTTAGAAAAAAAGATCAAGGAGTTTATTAAAACACTTTTAGGAAATAAAGCGATAAATACATTTTTTTTTATCTTTGCTATAATTATAAACGAAGATAAAATGGCGAGTGCTGATTTTGAGAAGATTTGCGTCCAAGACGACTTACTGTTGACCACGGACAAAGTTCGATATGCGGTATTTAAGGGAGCACAAAACATTACCCCCTCCCAATACAACGCTATTTCTACAAGTACTTCAAGTATTACCTATAATATTCAGTTGCCTTCGGAGAGCACGGTTTTTAGCAGACGCATTATGGTCGAGACGGATATGACTATTTCTTTTTCTGCGACACCTCTTGCTACTATGCCTGTCGGTCAGACCGTGGTTAATTTAGGATATGCCTCTTCAATTGGTGCTTTCCCTTTCCACTCGTGTTGCAACACGATTCAGGCAACTATCAACAACAACACCGTTTCTCAGAACCAGCGTGATATTCAGTTTCAGTTGCTTCGTTTTGGCGACCGCCGTGAAGTTGCTCGTTATAACAACGCTACTCCTACCCAGTATGACTCTTACTGGTCGTACACCGGTGCTCTTGGTGCTAACAACAACCCCAACGGCGCTTGGAACGACAACGCTTTAGATCAGGACTTTCAGGCGAGAGGTGGATTCCGTGTTATTGCTATTACTGGAAATGACCCCAAGTTAAATGCCGGTGATACTGCCGTCCGAAACATCACTATTCGCTTCCTCACTCGTGAACCGATTATGATGTCTCCTTTTCTCTGGGCAGACCCTGAGCGTAATAATCAGGGTATGTACGGTGTGCAGACCCTTAACTTCGTGTTCAACTTGGGTTCTGCTAACCGTGCAATTCGTCTTGCTCACGGTCAGGCGGGTACTGCTACTGCTACTGAAGCGGGTGCTTGGTTCTCCACTACCCAACCTGTCGTTTCTGCTATCACTTCTTCTCGTCTGCTTATGCTCTTCCTTACTCGCCAACCTTCTAACTTGGTGTCTGCACGAAATGTTGTGCCTTTTGCCGAGTATCCCCGCTATCTTACCAGCGTTTCTCAGGCATTCGCTGTTGGTGAGACCAAAGAGCAGACCTTTCAGAGTATTCAGTTGAACTCTGTCCCCGATAAATTGATTATCGTTGCTCGGAAGAAACTTGCCGACCAAACTCCCGCTGATTCTGACTCCTTTCTCGTCATCAAGAAAATAAATATTTCATTCAACAATAAAGCGGGTCTTTTGAGCGGTAGTGATACGTGGGATCTGTGGCGTATGTCTGTTGAGTCAGGGAGCAATCAATCCTGGAGTGAGTATATTGGGAGTGCATATCAGGGAAGCCAAGCCCCACCCGCTACTGCTACTGCACTCCCTACTGTGCTTCCTCTCTGCGGTTCTGTTCTTGCACTCGAGTTCGGTAGGCATATAGAACTCGACGACGTTTTTGCCCCCGGCTCAATCGGAGCGTTCCAATTGTTGTTCAAAGTTGAATTGGAGAATCAGACCGGTCTTGCTATTGCTTCTAACGAGTACGAACTTGTGCTGATAACTATGAACAGCGGAGTATTTTGTATCGAAAGAGGCACTTCACAGACGTACACGGCAATTCTTTCTCGTGCCGACGTTCTTGCCGTTTCATCTCGTCCCCAGATGTCTAACTCTGGTCTTGCCCGTATCGTTGGTGGTGCAGTCGAGGACAAGGTTAAGATGTTGGCGAGACCTTTGATGGAGGCAGTCGGTATGGGTCAGTCCGGCGGTGGTCTGTCCGGTGGTGGTGCTTCCGGCGGTGGTCAGTCCGGCGGAAAGATGGCGAAACATTTGGGTATGTAAATCATTTAAAAACAACTTTAGTAAATAATATGAACTGAATAACGGTTCAATAAAACCGGCTTGGCGCAGAGGAAGCGCGTGGGGCTCATAACTCCAAGGTCGTACGATCGAAACGTACAGCCGGTAATTTAGCAATAATAAGCAGAAATATTATCTTTGCTTATTATAGAAAGATGCCTATTAAACTTCCTCGTCCTCCTATTAAACCGGTTGTTGATTTAGCAAAAAGGGTTCTACCGGCATTATGCCCCAACCCTAACGTTTCTATTTCGCCACTCCCCCCCAGAATTACCTTTGGTTGCCGTTGAAAACTGCATTTTTCTCAAAGATTCATCATTTTTGAGAAAAATTAATAAATACCATCTTCACGCCAGTTTGCATTTGGGTAAGGATTCCAAACACCGCTCCGTTTCACGCTTTCAGGTGCAGGTTCAGGGTCATTCATACAAGGTGAACCAAATGAAACGTGTCGAAACCCTAAACGTTCAGCAGTACTTGCTTCCAATTTCTTTTTTAATTCAGCATTCTCCTTTTCTAAAGTTTCAATCTTTTTGTATAAATGTTGAACTTCATAATATGCAACTGTTCCCTCCATTTTAGAATAATAAGAGATTTTAATTTTTTATCAAGTTATCAAGAAATAGTATGATATTCGATTTTACAGTCGAAATGAAAAAAAATTGATTTGGATTTACGATTCATAATCTTATACAAGCAATCAAGCATAGCATTATGTCGAAAAACGGAGAGCGTATCATCACCCAAGACCGCATTCTGCCTGAGTCAGAGTGGAGTGAGGAAGTCAATCAGGCAAAGGCGTTCTTGGAGAAGGAGGGTTTTCAAGTCATTATGTGCGGTTCAATCGATATGGTTGGAGCATTCAATAATCACGTTCATCAGATTCGAGGTCTACTCGCCGAAAAGAAGATACTTCAGGCGGAACTTGCGAAATACAAAGAGGCATACCCCGACCCTGACCCTGAATCTGCAGACGAGTACAGCGAGGAGGAGGAGGAAGAGGACTAAGAGAGCGAGGTCGCTGACTGTACACTTCTCAAGTCGCCTATTATCGTTGCATTACACACGCAGTTATGTTTATAATACCCCTGCTTAGTGGAAAACATCTTTACATACTCGTAGAGATGTGTAAGCAGATTTTTTTCTTCAACAAAACTACTATTGTGGTGTCGCAAAGAGGATAGAGTCGAATTGCTGATACTGAAAGCGTGTAGTGTATCCTTCCAAATCTTATATTTGGCGTTGAGTTCACGCTGTGCTTTCAGATACTCCTCTTCAGTATACAGTTTCTTCTTGGAAATCTCTCGCAACTTGGCGAGTTCAGCGTTGTATTGATCCATAAACACTTTGTGATTTTTATCAATATCTGTATTGAGAATGCTGATATAAGTTGCAACTTTGTTTGCTTTTTCACTCTGCGTCTGCGGAACTCGAATCATCTTGTGAGTAGCAACCGATACGGGTAGTACTGCAGGGGCAACGGGAGGTGGCGGAGATACTGCTCGACCTTTGACGACTGGTGGTGGCGCTGGTTTTGCGACCGGTTTGGAGGACGCTGGTCGAGGAGGTGGTCGGAGGATTTTTTTAACTGCTTTGACTGCTTGTCGTATGCGTCTGCCTCCACGCAGGTCTTCGTCTTCGTTTGCAGAGAGGTCATCAAATCCGAGCGAGTAGTCCTCGGCATCTTCTGCGTTTGCGAAATCCAAATCGGTAGATGCGGATAATGAAACATCATCTATCGGCAAGGCGTATACACAGGACGCAGAAAAAAGTAGCGCTAAAAAACAGATTGCCTTCATTCTATTTGTTTTATATCTTATGCAGAGATTTTATATTTTGGTGCTTTCTGTTTTCCGGTAAATATCTTATAATTCTCATTCGTGATTCTGATAGGGTCGGGGTCTTCGTCCATATCTTTCGGTTTCTCCAACTCCCGAGCGTGTCCTTGACGGACTGAACCAAATATATCGCTAAATGGTATCAAACTTTCATCAACATCAAGGGCATTAGATGCAAGAGCGGGGCGAACGTGAATAGGTGGGTGTACACGTGAAAAGGGGTTAGGCATTCCAATCCTGCGTTTGAAGGGAGTCATTTCTTCAGCGTCGTCATAATCAACATTTCCACCGTACGACTCATACGGCATTAGGTCGTTGATATTGTTATTCAATCCATCATACACACCTCCGGAAAGAATCTGACCACGTTTTAAGAACTCAGCAGGAGCGTTAAACTCCATAATATAAGGCATAGCATTTTCACGTGCCTTCCTTCCCTGCGACATATCAACAACACGTGGGTCGCCTCTTGCGAGTTCTGCAAGGCGTTTGCGTTCTTCGAGTCCACCACGCCCAAACCCAAAGAAGTCCTTTGCTTTATCGGTAAAAGTACGCTGAAGACCGGAGGGTAGATATTCCTGAAAACGATCTGGAACAATACGAGAAGTAGCACGGCGTACATCACTCATAGTCGGCATATTATCCGCAACAGTATTGAACCAACCGCTTACTGCGTCTCCTGCTTGATTTGCCCAACCACTCAAGGTATCCAAAATACCACTACCACGCAAGAACTCCTGATTACCAAGACCGTACAACGTGTTTGCTTGTGCGTTATTTTGTTGACCCCACGCAACCCTAATCTGTTGAATGCGTTGAATCCAAGGAACAAGGTCATCTCGTGAAGCGTCTTCGGCAGATAAATCAAATGAACCGTCGGCTTGTGGTCTACGCATTTCATCTTGAAAATCTTGCGGTAAGGCACGAAAGAGGCGTAATGCATTCGCATCTGTGGGCGGTATAACTGCTCCGTCTAACTCTTCTAATGCCGTATAAGTATCCCAAACGGTCTGCTGTTGCTGTTGATTTAGTGAAGGAACTGGGAGGAGGGGTGCTTGTGCTAATGCTCCCCGAGTGCCTCCTGCGTCTGAGAATGCCTGTTGCTCTGCCGACAATTGTCGTTGTCCTGCTGGTACGATTGCTGGTGGGTTGAGGGGTGCAGGTGCTGGTTGCTGTTGAGGTGAACCAGGTTGTACTTGAGGTGAACCAGGTTGTAGTTGAGGTGAACCGGGTTGTGCAGGTGCGCCCCCTGGTTGCTGTTGCTGTTGCTGTGCCTGTTGCTCTCTAAGTTGTCGAAGATTTTCCCAAGCAACTTCAGCACGAGCAAAAGGAAGTGCCTGTTTAATGAAGTTCTTACTTGGTTGATTTCTTGGGTCAGCACTTGCGAATTGTTGTATATCTTCGTGAAGAGCATTTGCACTTCCTAACCTACGAGAATTAAAAGGTTCTGCTACTCCTTGTGCAGATCTATCTTGATAATATCTCTGCAACAATTGCATAACTTCATCTAATTTTGCTGGTGCTTGGGGAGGGCGTGGGGGCATAGGTACTGGTTGTGCAGGTGCGCCCCCCGGTTGTGCTGGTGCGCCCCCCGGTTGCTGTTGCTGTTGCTGTTGCTGTTGCTGTTGCTGTTGTTGTTGCTGTTGCTGTGCAAGTGCTTCTGCTTCTTGCTGTGCCTGAAGAAGAGGGTCTTGAGCAGGTGCAACCGGAAAAGGATTTCTTGCAAAGATTGTAGATTCGATTCGTTTTGCTTCAGCATATCGTTTAATCTCATCTTTGGTAAGATTGCTATAGATTGCGTTGCTCAGATTCGATTGCATATAGTCGCACGTTGCATACGATAGAGATGCTAATTCTCTGAACTTGGTAAATGCCGTTCTATCCTGATCACCACGCAAACGATTTGGAAATTGATTAAATGCCGAAGAATATAGCGTCGCTGTTTGTTTCAAAAGTTGTATCAAAGGTAAGAGGTACGTATTGTTCACACCGTTTGCAAAATCACTTGATGCCTTCATTTGAGGTGCGTAAAGTTGAATGTAATTTACGAGTTCATTATACGTCGCAATAATATCAGTCATCTTGAAAAAATCTGAACTGATGCTAATAAGACGAGCATCTGTGATTAAGCGTCCGGGTGCATTTCCCAAATTAAGTAATGTCTGAAGTTGACTATACAAATCGGTTTTAAAACCCAACAATTGCGATAATTTGTTCACAAAAGACCCAATCTTGAATGAAACACCAACATCTGCAGGAGACGGAGGCATCTGAGATTGGTCATACAGATTCGCTTGTCTAATTTCATTTTGGTACACTCGTCGATTAAAGTTTCTATCTGCATTATTCAAAGCACGACGCTCGGCTTCTCTGCTATCACCCTGTGATTGATCGCTTGTCTTTTTACTCTGACGAATAGGAGGGTCAGCACCTAACAGTTTCTTCAATCTGTCCATATTTTCTTATATATTACCTAAATATAAAAAAATATTGAGTTTTCGGGATATGTCTAAATTACATCTATTCAAAAAAATCCTTCTCTGCAACTTTTGCGGGTGGTTCAGGAGGAACTACATTTTCATCTTTTTTACGTTCAATAATCGCATTTTGTTCTTCCGCCCTTTTTTTTATTAACTCACTCAAAGCGAGTTCGTCGGACGACGGTTTGGGTACGCTCAGAGGTCGACCGGTTATCCATTTTAGATACTCAGCAATATAATAAAACATATAGGTTCGTGAGATTCGAGAGAATTGCTATAATCTAAATGAAGAAAATAAAAATCTCAAATTAAGCGATTTACCAAAGTTTTAATGAAAAGATAAACAGCAATATCAGCAACAGAAGGAAAAACATAGTAGAACACTCCACTTGCAATTGTCCACAACATTCTTTATACTATTTTCTTATATAATAAAATAAAAGGATTTAAAGCAAAAGAGGCAAAAACGGGGCAACACTTGAAGCAACGTTGCCCAAATCAGACCAGAAGTCCCCGCCTGAAACTCCTGCACCCCTGTACGTTGCCTTTGCATCTTTGAGCGCCTGTTTATAACTCACGCCGTGCTGTTTTGCGTATGCTTTAACGTGTTCAATCCATTTTGAAGCAGGGCGTTTTCCACCACTTGCACCAGCACCGGCTGGAGATGCGTTGACCTGAGGATTAGCGGACGCTAATTCGTCAACAAGGTTTCCTACTGCTTCAATCTGATTCAGAGATTCGCTGTTTCCTGCCTGACCAGCACCCTTGCGTTTCCTACCTCCCGTCTTGTACGGTTGGTTCACGTTGCTACGCTGTCTCAACGCCATCAACTCTGCACTATTTCCACGCACGGTCTTTCCTCCAGAAACCCCAGCGCCCACGGGGCGTTTAAAATCTTTACCTGTCGCCATATCGAATCCAACATATGGTGCGTTTACAGACATATCACCGCCCGACATTCCGGCGTTTGTGATTTTGTTAAAAGGTGGAATACCGTCGTTTGCAATCGCTCCGCCCTTGTAGAGTTGCTGTTTGCCTGAAAGAACTCGAGTATCCTTTGCACGTTGACCGCCCGACATTCCCTCACCCTTCTTGCCTGAGAATGCACCAACAACTTTACCAGCCACATCAGCAACCTTTCCAACCTTCTCAACAAGAGGCATCACTTTATCTAAACCGTCGCTTACTTTATTTACACCACTTTCAAGAAAATCGCCAACTTTGCTGAGTGCGTTGTTAACACCACTAATCATATCATCAATAAATGACCCGCCCGACATTCCAAATCCAGAGATGAAAGGTTCGAGATAAGACATATCAGGTTCTGCCTGACCGCCCGACATACCAAGACCAAGCAGGAGAGGAGCAAAAGATGCAAGAGTCGACCAATCGAAATCTCCTCCGCTCAATCCGCCTCCGCTCAATCCTAATCCGTGTAAGGACTTGAGTTCGTTCAGAATATTCATTCCCACCTGCTGACCCTCATCTGCTTCGGTCATACCTTTACCGTACTTGCTGTACAAGTCCATACCGGTCTTCACGTGGGGAGCAACAGCACCTGCAACATCTCCCACCTTTTTAATTCCGTCTAAAAGGTCATCAAAAAATCCACAACCAAGCAAGGCACGACCAACTGCTTTGGTTTTTTGAACAGACGAACTCTTCTTACCAAGACCTAAAAGCGGTAGAAAAGGTGCGACAGTAGAGGCAATATTACCGAGATCACTTAGGAAGTCCCCGCCTGAAACTCCCATACCGCTAATGTTCTGATTATATCCTCCAGATTGACCAAAACCGTAGAACCCTGAATCACCGTACGGTGTTCCGGTAGGCATAACTGCAGGGTGAAACATTCCGGTTGAGTTCAGGTCAGGATTAAGAATTGGGTGTTCGACATCAGAAACCTCGTCGCCACCGCTCAACCCCATACCACTTCTGTACCCTCCGCTCTGACCCGACCCACACCGACACGCTCCACGACGAGGACACCTACACGCCATTCCTCCGCTCTGACCTGCGCCTAAAAATGGAGCGACCGCTTGAGCAACCTGCCCGACCGGTTTCATAACGGACATAAAACCGTCTGCAAAATCTGACCAAAAATCCCCGCCTACTTCTCTTTGGTAATCGCCTTGACGCATACCGCCTTGAAGTGGACTCTGATACGCTTCATAAGCGTCGTGCTTCAAATTGCGAACATCAAATGCTTTTTGCTTGTTAGCAATAGCAATATTGTAAGGCGTTAAATACGTACTCATCTTTTGTTATAACATATATACAGAAAAAAATAAACCCCAATATTCCTTAATGTATTAATCTTTGGAAACTGAATATTCTTTAAATATGACTCCGCCTCCCGGATTATTGTCTACAGACCACAATCTCACGCTATAATTTTTTCCATCAAGCGTCCAATATACCCTTCTTGCATATTCGCTCTCACAATCAAACTCTGAAATGTTCTCAAAAGTTCCAAGATTTTCAGTTTTCAAGATGTGTTTCACAAGATCCGTGATATTTTCCTCGTATGTTTCCGACTTCGAGATGAACGACATTTTTGATTGGTTGC
>Ga0209358_10000893_pt1 | contig 25061 bp, 20 predicted proteins | sample LauGreFa1BDMLBSN_2_FD_187574 | JGI IMG/M metagenome (GOLD analysis project Ga0209358, IMG submission 187574) | Freshwater lake microbial communities from Lake Michigan, USA - Fa13.BD.MLB.SN (SPAdes) (version 2) | ecosystem: Environmental > Aquatic > Freshwater > Lake | place: Lake Michigan, USA...
CCAGGCAAGGGTTGATATTGGATACCGCCAACAGGTATATTCAACCATGATCCGCACTGCACCAAACGGTATGATCTTGAAATTTGAGTACACATTTTTTAATGCTTTTAGATAGTCACTTGAAACCAGAAGTGAGGGGGTATGCGGAGCTTCGGGATTGGGTAGGGGTTTTTTTATGAAGTACTAGTCAGAGACAAATACATATAAAAAATATTTAGTATAAGATATTGGTAACATTTATGAGCCTAATATGCTAAAGAATTTTTTATTTTTCTACATTCAGTTTTAAGAATAATTGACTGAAAAATGCTTTTACAGTAATTGATTCCAATACAATGGAATACTATTAAATTTGGTAATTCTTGAGATTAAAAAAATTCAAAATGAAGTGGTTTGTATTTTTCATATTAGCAATAAATTTATCTTGTTTATATAATCAAACAAGTGCACAAAGTTTTCCAAATTCTGTAATTCCAGATATGATTCAACCAAGTGATATTCGTAGTGCACCACTACCGACTTTGCCAAAATCTGAGTATCCACTGGCAGATACATTGTATCAAATAGAAACCAGAGATCCAATTAAAGAACTTGATTTTTCAAAGCCTCCAAAAGTTGAAAAAAATAATTCGGCTTCTTTTAATTCTCATGCATCATCAGCACCAACTACTTTCGATCCAGAGTCTTCTAATTTAAAGAGATATCAAAATAGCCCTTGTTTTGCTGCATTAGGTTTCAATCCATATGAATCTAACTATGATAGAGAGAAACGATACAAAGAATGCGAAGATTCATACTATAAAAAAAATATAAAAAACGTATTAGTTCCATCTTTAATCATACTAATTATTTTGATTAGTGGATATGTTATATATAGGTATAATTACACTAGTAAAGTAGATTAATCATAAGTTCTATAAAAGAATCAAATGGGATTCTTTGAGAATTTATTTTACAATTTCATTTTTCTTTATTTCATTAATTAAAATTGTCTTTCAGTTTCCAATCATTTTTTATAAGGTATGTACGGCATTTATTGCAAAAATATTTACTCTGTGAAGTATTATCTTTTGACTTTGCATCAGTCATAATACATTTTTCAACAGCGCAATGTGGAAGACCAAAATTATGACCAAGTTCATGGAGTGCAACTAAATAAAGCTTCTTCTTTTCTTTTAAACGAAAACTGGAGATCACACAAGATTTACCTGGTCTGTAACCTAATCCCATTACTCCATAATCCTTAAACTCTCCTTTCGTTGTACTTATATCATACTGAGTAACCGCTAAAATCTTCTCATTTTGCTTCCCTACATTTAGCCATTTAATTATGCTATCTGCTCTGTATCTTTTTCTAGGTTTGTAGTAACAATTTGTTGGGATCTCTATCCGACTGTTGACTTTTATGTAGGGAAATATTTTTCTAAGATGGGAACTAACTTCTTTAACTAATTCAGAATTAACTTTCCCAATTGGCTGAATAATTATTAAGGAGTTTTCACTTGGAGAAGGTGTCTTTTTGATCTGACCAGTTTTTTTAGTTTCATTCACGCAGGATCCAAGAATTATGATCGCAATAATTGTAACTGCTTTAATAAGTGGGTGTATCATATTCTATAAAAATAAGCAGACATTTATGGTAAACTTTAAATGTTTAATTACTAAAACGGCTGTTATAGCCATCTTACTTAACTAGGACAACAAGGATTAAGATTGGAAATGATAATTTATCAACATCACTAAGCGGAGCTTCTGATCACAAAGATGTATGCAAATAGTATGCAAATAAAAAAGCAGGTATGAAGAATTAATTCATAACTGCTTGATTTTGAAGCTCCTCAGACTGGACTTGAACCAGTGACCCTCTGATTAACAGTCAGATGCTCTAACCAACTGAGCTACTGAGGAGTTTCCCCTTAGGGGGCTGCAAAAATAGGGATTTTCGGGATCTGTAAAAAGAAAATTGAGGTTAAAATCAAGGGTGTTTCACTTGCATACCCTGATCATCAGCCCTTTGGGTGGGACAGGGCGATAGGCCAAACATCTGGGACAATCTGAACCTTTGGGATCGTTGTCAATCACAAAATAAAATTCATCGCCCTCTTTCAAAGTATTGGGGAATGTGCAGATGCTTTGCAACGCAAATACGTTGTCATATTTTTTAGAAGTTGCTGGATCTTCCCAGCTTTTCTCAATTAAATTGGAATCAATTTTTCCACTCAATACCTGTATTGTATTGTTACCACAAATACCATTGATCACGAGCTTTCCTTTGATGCAATCAGTTTCAGCATCTAATTTTGAGCAACTCAGTGAGAGGAGTCCCAGTATTACCAGTATAAATACCACCATCTTCATAATTCAAAAGTAATAATCCTAACAATGTAACGATCGATTTCATATCATTGTTACATGAATTTGCAACCTTTTAACTTATCTGATCAATGGGTAACATTGACTCCTCTGATGGAGAGTGATTTTGAAATGCTTTTTCAAGTTGCCAACGATCCATTGATATGGGAACAACATCCCAATCCAGATCGTTATAAAAGAGAGATATTTCTAAACTATTTCAAGGGGGCCATTGAATCCAAGGGAGCTTTTTTGATTAAAAATGTTTCGAAGGACGTCATTGGATGCACAAGGTTCTACGATTATTTTCCAGATAAAAAAGAAATTAAAATTGGTTATACATTCTTCTCAAGAGATTGTTGGGGTAAGCCATTTAACAAAAGTACCAAGCTGTTGATGCTTTCCTATGCTTTTCAATTTGTTGACCAAGTCATTTTTCATGTGGGCGCAAACAATATTAGATCGCAAAAAGCAATGGAAAAACTTGGAGCACAAAAGATAGGAGAGGAGTTGGTTGCATATTATGGAGAAGCTTCCAGAAATAATTTTATTTATCAAATTTCCAAGGTAAATTTTCTTATACACTAACAAAAGATCAAACCATTATTTTCTCTTCTTTGAAATATGTTTTATCCTATTTTCCTCCATCCTAAACTTTATAATATTCCTGATGAGTTTTTTAGGAACCCGTTTCCCATGCGGGAACTGAATGGTTGATTTGGAAGTAATGTATGCACCGAGGGACGCAGCAAATGCTTTCATTGCCGATGGCATGGGGTAGATGGCCATGTGTTTCTCCCAATTGGCATAATAAACCACTATACCATGGAATTTGATGGCAGGCATGCTGTAACTGATGCAGGATAGAGCACCTGGGGCAGAAGCGAGTATTGCTTCATGCAGTTCAATGAAATCTTTTCGCCGTTCTATAGGAACTTGCTGGATGTATTCTTTGACGTTCGTGACTTTTTTCAAGAGAATGAATTGAGCATTAAAGTGGACTTACTTTTTCTAAAGTTAAGCGAATCCCGAGCATCAGCCATCTACCTGGCATCCTGGCCCCAAGAAAATCTGCATAAGCTACATCAAAGATGTTTTCAACCTGGCTGTAAATCGATGCTTTCTTTCTCCACACATACACATCTGCTCTCATGTTCACAAGCATAAATGATTTACTCACACTTGCATTGAGATTATTTGTTTTTTGTTCAGCTCTGTTTTTATATAAAGTGCTTACAGATAACATGCCAGTCCGATGACTCAATTGAAGATTGTTGTTCCAAATAAGATTGGCATTGTTGGATAAATACAGTGAGGAGATATTATCCGCCGCTTGTGCATCAACCCATGTGAGTCCACTGTTCCATTTAAGTTGCAATGAATTTGACAATTGATGCAAGCCATTCATATCAATCTCAGCACCAGCGGTATTGACGCTTGCAATGTTCATTGCCAATGCGTATGCCCCATTTGCCACCAAATTGCTCCTCCTGGGCATCTGATCAAACTTGGTCTGCACCCAATCAATCATGTTTGTCTGATTTCTTTTGAACAGTGTTGTATGAATTTGAATGGGTTTGTTCAAAAAGAAATCTGCGCCCATCTCAATATTTAAACTTTTTTCTGCTTTTAATGCAGGATTGCCAATGCGTCCGCTTGATACAATGGTTTTGTTGTAATTATTATAACGCTCTGTAAAATCTGCATCTCTGATACCTTTGCCTACGCTTCCTCTCAATGAGATATCATTGAATATGTATGCAACATTTAATTGAGGAACAAAATTCCATTTGTATGATTGATCCCAGTCCATACGTACTCCCTCTGTTAAAAACAATCCCTTTAAAGGCTGATGCATCAGACTGGAATAGAATCCAAGATGATGATGGGTATGGTTTCCTCTATCATTAGAACGGATGATTTTATTCATTACTTGAGCACCGCTGGTCCATTTTGCTTGTTGCCATCTTAGTCTATGAATCTGTCGGATATCTGTATTAAACAGTTGGGTGCGGTTGTCATTTGCAGTGGCAGCCGGACGAAATAGGTATTCATCTCGCAATTGCCTGGCTCCAAACAACAAGTAGTAATCAGCTTTGGGGGATGATTTTGTCAGCGATGCCTGTTGCCATGTTGAGTTTACAGTTTCCCTCGCTGTATCAGATAAAAAATTGGTATAAAAATTTTGGGCATTGAAATTTCTTCTGTCAATGGCACCTCGCATCAACAAACGCCAATTGTTCGCAAACTTTTTGTCAATGCGCATGCTGTAGAGGTTTGTTTGAACAAATCCGCTGGTGCCACGAAGCATTGGTCCATCTGCTTTGTTGCGTTGGGCACCAAGGAATAATGAGCTAGTTGAATTGCTCAACATTCCGGAAATGTTTTGGTGGGAGAGTCCGTAGGCGCCTCTTTTGACATCTGCTTGCAGACGCTGCTGTTTTTTATCCTCCAATGTTTGTTGTGTGATGATGTGTATTACACCGCCTACGGCATCGGGACCAAAGATTGATGCGGCGGCACCTTTCAATACTTCAATGCGTTGGATTTCTTCTTTCAATACAGGGATATAACTGTTGAAATGTCCTGTCAGTGGTTCATTCATTCTGATGCCATCAATCAAAACCAGCACTTGTTGAAAGGTACCCCCACGTATTACAAAATCAGCCTGGGCGCCTGCCGGTCCGCGCATCTGGACTTCTATACCGGGTATAAACCTCAATATTTCATCCAGTGAATTGCCTGGAATTTTTTGCAGTGCCTCTTGATCAAGTATCACAATATTTCTACCGGTTTCCCTAATTCTTTTTTCCTGCAAGGAGCTCGAAACCTTTACTGGATTAAGCTCCATCGTCTGTGAATAAGATTCAACGAAGATTAGTGTACTTGCTATGATGAAGAGCAAACTTTTCATGTAAATATTTTTTATCCCCTGAATCCAATAAATACTCCCTCTTCATTGATGAGAATGGGGTATACTTTCATATTGTATCCTTCGCCTGTTACATTGAGTCCGTTTTTCAGAGAAAATTTAAAACGATGCAATGGGCAAACTGCGTTTCCTTGGGCATCAATATAGCCCATTACCATTTTTGCACCTGCATGGGGACACAATGCTTGATATGCATACAATCCATCCTTGAATTTTGCAATACAAATTATTTTTTCAGCAATACCTATTTGAATGATATCGTATTTCCCGAAATCAATTTCATCTTTTGATTTTGCAATCAAATGCCAATTGTATTCTTTAGAAAGCGTCATATTGAAATCCGAATCCTGTTTTGTATGGATACCGTTTTGTGTACATGTTTCTGACAAGATTGAGCAGCGTTGCTCTGAAGTGATTGATGTCCCTTCTTTCTATGGCAGAAATGAAAACGCAAGATGAATTGGTTTCATTTTCCCATCTTTTTTTCAACTCATTCAATAGATTTTCTTTTACTTCAGGCTCCAGCCATTCATCAAATGTATTTTTTTCATACATATCCATTTTATTGAAAACGGTAATACAAGGCTTATCGCCACAGCCCAATTCTGTAAGTGTTGCATTCACAACTTTCATTTGATCTTCATACATTGGATGAGAAATATCTACGACGTGAAGCAGGATATCGCTTTCTTTTACTTCGTCCAATGTACTCTTGAAACTTTCAATCAGATGATGTGGAAGTTTTCTGATGAATCCTACTGTATCACTCAAAAGAAAAGGAGTATTTTCAAAAACGAGTTTTCTGGTGGTGGTATCAAGTGTTGCGAATAATTTATTTTCTGCCAATACATCACTTTTGCTCAGCAGGTTCATGATGGTGGATTTGCCTACGTTGGTATAACCCACTAAGGCAACGCGAATGAACTCGCCTCTTTCTTTGCGTTGGGTAAATGCCTGTTTTTCAATCTCAGCGAGCTTTCTTCTGAGCAATGAAATTTTTTCTCTTACAATGCGTCGGTCGGTTTCAATTTCAGATTCACCCGGACCCCTGGTTCCAATACCACCACCCAAACGCTCGAGGTGCTTCCACATGCCTCGGAGTCGAGGTAGTATATATTGATACTGCGCCAATTCAACCTGCGCTTTGGCTTGTGCTGTTTTTGCTCTTCTCGCGAATATGTCCAGAATCAGGTCGCTCCGATCGATGGTTTTGATGTTGACTGCTTTTTCGATGTTGGAGATTTGTGCACCAGTCAGTTCATCGTCAAAAATCAAGACACGGATATTTTTACCTGCAGCATATTCTTTTATCTCCTCCAATTTTCCTTTGCCGATATAGGTCTTGGCATCTGGGTGTTGAAGTTTTTGGTAGAATGTTTTTGCAGTAACAGCTCCTGCTGTCGTAGCAAGGAATGCAAGTTCATCCAGGTATTCTTGCACCTGATGATCTGTTTGTCCCTTGTGAACCACTCCCACAAGGATGGCCTTCTCTTCTTCTTTGAATAAGTTGGTTTTGTCCAGCAATGCAATTGAATTATAATCCTCCCAAGCAGAGTCCCACAGAATAGGGATGCACGTTGGGTCCAAAGCCTTGTTTGATAAAATCAGTAACAGTATAGCTGGCAAACAGGCTGATGTTGCCATAACCTGCTCTGGCTGTTACAGCAAATCTTGTTGTATTGAAATACTTTTTATTCTTGATTTTCTGGAAATATCCGCCCATGTTGTTGGCATCCAGATCGATTTTAGATTTTATTTTGGAGTCCAGCAAAGTACCCACTTTGATACCCAATGCAAACTTCCAGCCGCTGTTCATGTTATCTGGTTTGGTGGAGTAGCGCAGTTCAAGTGGCACTTCAAGATATGCAGTTGACAGTTTGTTTTTTTTGAACTTGATTGTCGTACTGTCTGGAGTGAAGGTCACGCCATTTCTAGCCTTGATATCAACAATGGTATTTTTGAAATAGATATTGTCTGATCCAATACCCGGACCAATAGCCACACTGATTCTGGGATCGGTTTTAAAAGGGAAATCAAACAGGAAGTATGCGTTGAAAGTTTTGTTGAAACCACGCAGATTGATATCTCCTTTGTCCGTCCAGTTGGCCAATCCATACTGAAGCATCAAATGATCGGAGGCTCTTTTGGAAAGATCGAGCTTTTTAAGTTCCTCTTTGGTTCTCGCAATTTTCTTCACGTTGCTTTTGGTACTGTCTTGAGCCAAGCTGTTCAAACTCAACAGGCAGAGGAGCATTCCGAGTAATGACTTCATAATCAATATTAAGGGATCAAAAGTATTCCCTGACAGGTTAATGAAAGGTTAATGATTCGGTGGCGAAGTTACAAAACTGGGGTGGTTTTTCACTTGAATGTGGTTGCTATTTCCGGCAGATCCTCCATTCATTTCTTGTAAAAAACGGTGTTTTCACTTTTCTGCAATTAACAGAAAAATGAAATTTTGGATCATGCATCCATCTTGATATTCAGTATACGTATATTTGTAAAATAAATTATACGTATAATGACGACCAAGTTAACGCTGACAGTTGACAGCGGGGTGATCAAATCAGCCAAGCAGCATGCCAAAAAACATCGCATGAGTTTATCAAAAATGGTGGAGGGGTATTTAAAGACAGTTACCAAGCATCAAAAGAAAGAAACTGAATTGCCAGAGGGACTGATAAAAATTCAGGGTATGATGAAGCATTTGCCCAAGCAATTTGATTGGAAAAAAGATGTGGCTGAAGCCAAGTTGCAGAAATACAAACAAATTTGATGAAGAGGGTTTTTTTGGATACAGACGTATTGATTGATTTTTTGTCTGATCGGCAACCCTATAGCCAGGATGCTGCTTTGTTGTTATCATGGCTATTCAAACACGAATGGGAAATCATGGTATCTGCCATTTCCTTCGACAATATATATTATGTCATGAGAAGAAATGGAGTTGGTCATACATCCGCAGTGAAGGCATTGAAAAAAATACATGAATCAACAACATGTGTGTCAGTAGGTACTGAAACAATTGGAGCAGCTTTAGAAAGTGATTTTAAAGATTTTGAGGATGGCATACAGTACTTTGCGGCGTTACAGGCAGGCGCGATTGATTTCTTTATCACCCGCAATCTCAGGGATTATAGAAAAGCAGATATTCAAGTCATTTCGCCATCACATTTCTTGACTTTGCATCATGACATATAAAAAAGCAGTCATGATGTTTACATTCATGACTGCTTGATTTTGATGTGGGCCCACTTGGGCTTGAACCAAGGACCCCCTGATTATGAGTCAGGTGCTCTAACCAGCTGAGCTATAGGCCCAAGAACATTGCTGTTCTTGAAGAAGACAAAGATAAGAAAAAGCTGAATGTTTAAAGTATTGCAATTGGTTGACTATAATAAAAAGCTCAGCGAAACAGTAATAGATCTCCCCATTTCATACATTCCTGATCCATGTGTTTTGTAGACTGTATTGGTCAGGTTATTGAGATAGAGCTGGGTTGAGAAATGCTTAAAGTTGAATTTTGAAAACAATGAAACTACATTGAATCCAGCTGTTCCATTCTTGCCAATTCGAACATCATCTTTATCACCCTGTGCAAGTCTCAATTGGGGATCTGCATGGGAATAGATCATGCCCATTTCATGATTCTTGAAAGCATATGCAGCAATTAAATTGGTGCTCAATGGCGGAATTCTTCTCAATGGCTCATTTCTGGTAATACTTTGGCCATAGAGATATGTCGCGTTTCCTTTTACATACAAATGTTTTGATACATGTATGTTGGCACTCATTTCTGCCCCTTTGATATAGCCTTTGTCAATATTTTCTTTTTCATACACATCATATCCATTGATGATTTGATTGGTCTTGATGCGGGTAATCAGGTTTTGAAGTCCTGTGCGAAATACCGATGCTTCAGCCTGTATTATTTTATTGTAGAATTTAATACCCGCTTCAGTGTTCAATGATTTTTCTGGCTGCAGATCATAGTTTGGTTTTTCATACCTGAAATCTACAATTCCCAAAGTGCCAAGATCGTCTATGTTTGGCGCCCTGAAACCTTCAGAAACATTCCCGAATACAAAAACGTTTTTGAACAATTGGTAACTGACGCCAGCCTGAAAAATCAAGGTATTTGGCTGCATGTTTATCTGTCCAAGTGTTGCATCTTCGATGATGACTTTGTATCTGTTGTAGCGGGTGCCAGCTTCCATTTGAAGTTTTCTCCATTTCAAATGATGGAGGTGATAGATTGAAAAGCTTTGGTAGCGTGCATTGTCTGGATACAGGCCTCTGATTGATTTACTGGATCCATCTGCTGTTGACTGATCTAATCTCGAGCTATTCACCAGATCGCTGTATATATCAAATCCTGTCGTAGCATTCCAAGATGATGAGAAGGTATTTTTCAATTCTCCCCCTATCCCGATGGTCCTGGCAGCATCCTGCTCCGTCCGCAATTGTGTGCTACCGTTCTTTTGTAATTTTCTTGTCTCGTCGAAGCGTTGTCTGGAAACGAAGAATCTAAGTTCATCTAATTTGCTGTTCTTAAATTTTTTACTCAGTATGGCATATCCCATTGACCGTTTGATTGGCGCTGAAGTATTGGTCTTGAAATTTTCAAATACATATTTGAAAAAAACAGGCACTTCGGGCTGATACGATTGCTGGTAATTGGATTTCAGGATCCACCCTTTGCCAAGTTGAATCATTGCTTTGAGATGCTGACTGTTTTCATTGTATCCGGAAGGGGATTGTTTTCCGATTTCACCACCTGCAACGAGGTCACCAAATTGTTTGAACGCACCACCAGCCTGTATGGAAATGTTTTTATGTTGGTAGCCAATCACCGGACGAACAGATTTTTCCATCGCCCTGCTGGTGAAACGGGTATTCAATTTTGCATTCCATGTTGGAGTTTCACTGAATGACAATTGATTTGTTTCCAGATGGATGACTCCGGTCAATGCATCGCTTCCGAATTGAACAGCTCCACTTCCTTTTAAGATTTCAACTTTATCGATCAGATCTGGTTCGATCAAATTCATGTACTGATTCGGGCCGAATCTGAAAATGGAGTTATTCAATCTTATTCCATCGATTACAATCAGGGCCTGGTTCCCTGTGAGCCCGCGCACAAAAGGCGAACCGCCACCATGGTTTGATTTTTGGATCATCACGCCAGGCAGATACATCATGCTTTCCGGAAGGGTGCGTGCATTTGTTTGTTGAAGTTCGCTCTTCTTAACAACTTGTATACTGTAAGGAAGCTGCTCAATAGTAGATGTTTGTTTGAACGATTTTATTGTCACTTCATTCAACAGCTTCACTGAGTCGACTGTTGTTTGTGCAGTTGTGCACAATGGCAATACAAATAATAAGGTCAGCGATTTCAGGAATGATCGAAACACAGCGCATGTTTGAGGAGTTTCAAACTTACATAAAAAATATTATGCAGATATAATTATCTCCAGCCACCTCCAAGTGCACGGTACAGATTTACAGTGGAGATGAATTGCTGCTTTTTAATATCAATCAATTCCATATTTGCTCTCAGTGCATTTTGTCTTGACAGCAATATATCGAGGTAGTTCGCTCTTCCGGTCTTGAATAAGTCCGTTGCAGTTTCAATGGATGATTTCAATGTGCTTGCTTCAATTTCTTTGGCATAGAACATTTCTTTGAGTTGTTCAATGGTTTTAATCTGCTGACTTACTTCCAACACTGATTTATTCAATGTGCTTTCATAATTATTCAGTGCTTCTTTTTGCATGGCAGACGCTTTGCTGTACTCAGCCTTTACAAGTCCTCTGTTGATGACTGGTCCCACAAAACCCCCAATAACACTGTATGCAAGTGAGGAAGGTAAATTGAACAAGAGTCCCATACGGTAGGCTTGTAAACCGATGGCGCTGTTCAGAACAAGTGAGGGATAAAATGCCGCCCTTGCCGAAGCAACGTCATAGTTTGATGCCTTAAGCATCCATTCTGCTTGTCGTACATCTGGTCTGTTTTGAATGAGATCATAAGCCAACCCCGCATAAACATTTGGCAGCTCTTTGGATGTGCCTGATTCGATTTGGAGGATATCCTGTTCTGTTTTTTTACCAACCAGTATTTTCAATGCAGTTTCTATGTTGAGGATTTCAAGATGGACAGATTTCAACATGCCCTCGAAGTTTTTCTGTTGGGCAAAAAATTGTTGTACTGCCAATTCAGTTATTTGTCCCGCTTCTTTTTGAACCTTTGCCAATGCAACAACTTCAGTTTGCAGCAAGATAGTCTCCTCCAGCAGTTTTTTATTTTGATGTGCAGCTTTCCACGCATAAAAAAGTGAAGAGGTTTCTGCCACCAAACTTGTTTGAATCAGGTTCTTTGTTTCTGCAGATGCGAGGAATCTCGCATAGTCTGCTTTCCTTCTGTTTTTTAATTTACTCCAGATATCAATTTCCCAGCTGGATTGCGCACCAAGATAGAAGTCTGGCAAGTGGATAGGAACCAATTTTCCTTTTTCCATGTCTGTAACGATATTGCCAGCTCCATCCATAGTATAAAGACCAAATTTTCTTAAACTGCTCTGAGGGAAAAGATTTACTTGTGGGTAAAGCAGTGCATTTGAAATCCTGCTCTGTGCTCTCGCATATTCAACCCGTTGAATGGCATTCCTGAAATCAGGATTATAATACAGAACAGTATCAATGATTTTTTTGAGTGATTGATCAGTTATAAAAGTCTCGTATCCTTGCTTTGCGCTGTTGATGCTATCAGCTTTGAACACAGTTGAAATCGATTCATCTGTTGTGGGTTGCAACGCTATTTTTTGTGGAATACGGCAGCTGATGATCGTATACAGAGATATGAATAGAATGAATACTTTTTTCATGTACGGTTATTTTGATTCTGTCAGAGGAGTCATTTCAGGATTTTTCCTGGTTCTTTTTTTGTCTTGCAGAGTTGCAAAAATCAAGTAGAGTCCAGGTATGAGCAATACACCCAATACTGTTCCAAAGAGCATGCCGCCCGCTGCAGCAGATCCAATGGTTTTATTTCCAATTGCACCCGCGCCAGATGCAAACATCAAAGGCAGGAGTCCAGCGATGAATGCAAATGATGTCATTAAAATCGGACGGAGCCTGGATGAGGCACCTTCAATCACTGCTGCCAGTGGGGTTGCACCAGCTTTGTGTTTGAGAGATGCAAACTCTACGATCAGGATAGCGTTTTTGCCCAATAATCCGATCAACATAATCATTGCAACCTGTGCATAGATATTGTTTTCGAGTCCGAGTGCCCATAAAAACGCAAAGGCACCTACAATTCCAGCTGGCAGAGAGAGAATGACTGGAAGCGGCAAGAGAAAACTTTCATATTGTGCGCTGAGCAACAAATACACAAAGAGCAATGAAACAACAAAGATGATGAGTGATTGATTGCCAGCATTGGCCTGATCTCTAGAAGATCCTGCCCAGTCGTAATCAAATCCCTTGGGTAGATTTTTCTTTGCTTCATCTTTTACTGCATCAATTGCCTGTCCGCTGCTATAACCCTTTTGTTGTTCACCATTGATCATGGCCGATGGATACATATTGTAACGCGTAACAACTTCCGGTCCATATATTTTTTCAATTTCAAGGAAGGCTGAAGTGGGCACCATCTCTCCGTTTTTATTTTTTACAAAGAGTCCCAATACATCCTCTGGTTTGGTACGGTATTCGGGAGATGCTTGCACCATTACGCGGTACAATTGTCCGAATCGGATAAAGTTGGTTGCGTATTCACTTCCCAGATAGGTTTGCAGTGTATTCAATACATCAGCGACTATTACACCTTTCTGTGCTGCTTTTGCATTGTCAATCTTGACAAGGTATTGTGGGAAGCTTGCGTCAAATGTTGTGAATGCGTTGGAGAGTTCCTTTCGATTGTCGAGTGTATCGGCAAGACCTTTTGCAATGCTTTCGAGGTACTTCAAATCACCTTTGCCTGTTTTGTCCAAGAGCCGCAATTCAAATCCGCTGGCATTTCCAAATCCAGGTACTGGGGGAGGAGTAAAAAATTCAATTTTTGCATCTTTGATATAAGCAGTTTTTTTCTTGAGTTCTTCGATCACATCTTTATCGCTTTTGCTTCTCTCATCCCATTTTTTCAAACTGATCAGGTTCATTCCATAGGAAGCACCTGTTCCATCAGAAAGTACATTGAATCCGGCAAGTGTAGATACCGAAGAGACTTCCTTCATCTGTTGGGCAGTTTTTTGAACCTCATCTACTGCTTTTTCAGTTCTTTCCAGTGTAGCGCCAGATGGAGTTGTGATGCTTGCATAAATCGTTCCCTGGTCTTCATTGGGGATGAAACCTGTAGGGATTATTGATCCAAGTACACCTGTGACCACTAAAAATAAAATCAATGAACCGTAGACCATAATTCTGCGGGTGGCAAAAGTTTCAACAAACCATTTGTATTTTCCTGAGAGATTGTCATACCAATGGTTGAAGGCCTTGAAAAATGAAGTGATGTATTTGTTTTTTTCTTGATGGCCATCATGATCCAACATCAGTGCGCACAATGCGGGTGTGAGCGTAAGTGCTACGACGCCTGATAATACAATTGAAATAGCCATCGTGAGTGAGAACTGCTTGTAGAATACTCCTGCTGAGCCTGGCATGAATGCAACTGGAATAAATACAGCAGACATAACAAGTGTAATCGCAATGATGGCACCGCTGATTTCATTCATGGCCTGCATGGTGGCTACTTTGGCACCAATTTTTTGCTGTTCCATTTTGGCATGCACGGCTTCGATTACCACAATCGCATTGTCCACTACTATTCCAATGGCCAGTACCAGCGCGAACAGCGTGATCATATTAAGAGAAAATCCGAATAACTGCATGAAGAAAAATGTACCGATCAAGGAGACAGGAACTGCAATGGCAGGTATAAGTGTTGATTTAAAGTCCTGCAAAAAAATGAATACTACCAGCGAAACAAGAATGAAAGCTTCAATCAATGTCTTGATGACATCTTTGATGCTTGCATCTAAAAATGCAGACACATCATAACTGATGGTATAGGTCACGCCAGGTGGAAAATTTTTCTTCAGTTCCTCCAGTCTGTTTTTGATGTTTTTAATTACTTCGCGTGCATTGCTGCCAGGACGCTGTTTCAATAGAATAGCTGCAGATGGTTTTCCATTTTCTTTTGATAACACATCATACTCTTGTGAACCGAATTCAATTTCAGCGATGTCTTTCAATCGAATGATTTCTCCGCCTTCATCTGTTTTGATGATGATGTTTTGGTATTGCTCCTGGGTGGTGAATTTTCCAGTGTATTTCAACACATATTGAAGAGTCTGACTGGTTCTGCCAGAATTTTCTCCGATTTTGCCCGGTGCCGCTTCAATGTTTTGCTGTTTCATGCTGTTGATCACATCATCGGTGGAGATCGCATAGTTGGTCATCTTCTGGGGATTCAACCAAACACGCATAGAGTAATCTCTTGATCCCATGATATCTGCAAATCCCACACCTTCGATTCTTTTCAATTCTGCTAATAAATTAATGTCGGTGTAATTGTAGAGAAACTTCTCATCCATGGTACTGTCAGTACTGAGCATGTTGACATACATCAACATACTATTCTGCACTTTTTCAATGATTACACCTGCTTTGATTACTTCTTCTGGCAGTTCATCATATGTAGATGTTACGCGGTTCTGTACGTTAACAGCTGCTATGTCAGGATTGGTACCGGTTTTAAATACGATTTGAATGATACTTGTCCCATCATTTCCTGAAATGGATGACATGTAAGCCATTCCGGGTACTCCATTGATGGCTCTTTCCAATGGTGTTACCACTGCTTTCACACAGGCTTCCGCATTGGCACCTGTATATTTTGTAATAACGTTTACTTCAGGTGGAGCAATATCGGGGAACTGTGTAACAGGAAGATTGGAAAGAGATATGAGTCCCAGTATCGTAATGATAATCGATATAACTATTGAAAGAATGGGCCTGTTGATAAAGGTTCTGATCATGTTGTTGGTTTAATAGCAGTGCAGAGTGGATTAGAAACTGGTTTTTTCAAATTTGATTTGATCACCATCTTTCACCAGTTGAATTCCTTCAAATAGGAACATTTCATTCGGTTGAATTCCTTCATGAACAACATATAAATTGTTCAGCCTGGATCTTGGCTGAATATTTTTCGCCTTGATTTTTCCGGTGGCATCCACTGTATATACATAGATTTTATCCTGAATCTCGAAAGTTGATTTTTGGGGGATGAGAATGGCCTGTTTCAAATCTTCCTTCACCAAAATCTTGCCGCTTGCACCATGTTTGAGGATCAGATTGGGATTTTTGAATCTTGCGCGAAAGGCAATATTGCCTGTGTTTTTATTGATTTCGTTTTCTATGGTTTCAACTTTCCCTTTGCTTGGGAAAATTTCATCATTGGCCATGAGGAATTCCACATCTTCCATCTGATCAATTTTGTTCTCACTCATCAGTTCTGTGAATTCCTGCTCTGAAACATTGAAGTATGCAAAAACTTCTTTGTTATTAGAGATACTGGTAAGTAAATCTCCCTCCATCACCAAACTTCCAGTTTTAAATGGAATGCGGTTGATCACTCCGTCAAATGGAGCTTTGATTTGTGTATACGAGAGATTGACCTGTGCAATGGAAATGGCTGAAGCGGCCTCCTCTATCTTGGCCTCGATGGCTTCTTTTCTTGCTTTTGCAATTTCCAATTCACTTTTTGACACAATATTTTTATCCAAGAGCAGCTGTGTATTTTTCAATTCAACTTCTGCAAGCTTCAATTCTGCCATCAGTGTTTTGTAGTTTGCATTGGCTTTCAAAAGATTTTCTTTGAATTCCTTGTTTGCCAGGGTGAACAACAACTGTCCCTGTTTCACTGTTGCCCCTTCATCGACATGTATTTTTTCAATGAAGCTTTTTACATGCGTTCTGATTTCAACATTTTGCAATGATTGAATCTCAGCGATGTATTCTTTTTTAACAACAGTGTCCTTGACCGCAGGGACAGTAACAGAAAACTTTTGTTCTTTCTCTGAAGGTTGCTCTGATTGGTTGCTGCACGCGGCAAGCAATATGGATAGGATGTATACGGAATAAATGGGAATGACCTTTGTCATTTTCATGATTTGGCAATTAGGAAATTAAAAAAAAGTAAAGAAGGACGCTCAGCTTTTACGCTTCTGGAGGAGGCGTCGAAATTTCATCAACAAAATGCTTGACCCATGTTTCTTTGTGCGAATACGTGCGATTCAATTTTGTTTTGAAATATATGTGAGAATAAGACGTTACGTGTGCAATGGCTTCGATGTTTTCTTTCAGTTCGACTTCTTCGCTCCCTGTTTCTGATGTGGTATCTTCTTCGAAGTCATTTATTTGAACAGTGAGGTTTTGGCCAACCTGCCATTGGGAAATAGACAGATAAGACAATCCACACAAAAGCGAAACGGTAAGACCTATGGTCAAGAAAAATCTCATCTTTATATATAGGAAAACAACTCTTGTGCTAATTGGTTGACTCCTATTTGCAATTAGGTTGCAAATTTCTTGATTATTCTTCAATTAATCAATAATTTAAAGTATTGAAAATCAGGGTTATGAAAGATCAGACCAGGGGAAGACAAGCGAAATCCAGCATCTTGAGCAGGCAAAAAGCCACCATGCGGGTGCTGAAAGATGGGGTTTTGATTACCATGGGCATTTTTTCTGCCACATTTGGATTCAAGGGATTTCTGATGACCAATCGGTTCATTGATGGGGGTGCAACGGGAATCTCACTCTTGGTGTCGAATACCACCGACATTCCGCTTTCCATTTTACTGATTTTGGTTAATTCCCCTTTCATGTTCATGGGATTCAAAACGCTGGGGAGGAATTTTGGTATCAAGACGATTCTTGCTATCACCGGACTGGCATGCTGTGTTGCATTTGTTGAGTTTCCCAGTGTAACAGAAAATGAAATACTGGTGGCCATTTTTGGAGGCATCTTTTTGGGTGCAGGAATTGGATTTGCCATCAGAGGAGGTGCTGTGATCGACGGGACTGAAATTCTCGCAATATATCTCAGTAAAAAATTTGGACTGACTATTGGTGATATCATCATCATACTAAATGTCATGATATTTTCTGCGGCCATTTATTTTCTATCTGTGGAAATCGCTTTGTTTTCCATGCTGACTTATTTTGCTGCATCCCGGACATTGGATTTTATAGTGGAGGGAATTGATGAGTACCTGGCCGTCATTATTGTTTCCAAAAAAACCGATGAGGTTATGGATATGATTGTTAAAAAAATGGGCAGAGGGGTGACTGTTTTTAAAGGAGAGCGGGGATATGGCACTTCCGGGGAAGTAACCAATTCAAAAATTTTATATTCTGTCATTACACGTTTGGAAGTAAACAAGTTCAATGCCGAATTGGAGCAGATTGATCCGAGTGCTTTTGTTGTGATGAATAGTATAAAAGATACAAAAGGCGGGATGGTAAAGAAACGCGCGCTTAAACACTGATAAATAGAAATGTCATGAAAAGTTATTTGATTTCATTCTTTGTATTGATTACAACAATTTCATTTGCCCAGGACAATGATCAGAAATTCATCATCATAACAACAGATGGATTGCGTTGGCATGAAGTTTTTAAGGGAATGGATTCATTGATTGCAGTTGATAAAAAATTCAACCAGGGGGATAGTCTAGGGTTGTTTAAAAAGTATTGGTCCAGCGATGTTGCTAACAGAAGATCATTGCTAATGCCTTTTTTCTGGAGCACAGTGCAGACAAAAGGTCAACTCTATGGAAATCGTTTGCACGGTAGCAAAGTAGACAACGCCAATCCCTATTGGTTTTCCTATCCCGGATACAGTGAGTTACTGACTGGGCAAGCAGATACTGCCATCAATTCGAATGATTTTCCACCCAATCCTTATGAGAATATTTTAGAGCATTTCAATAAAAAGCCATCGTATAAAAACAGGGTTGCTGCTTTTGCATCATGGAATGCTTTTGATAGAATACTCAACGAGCGCAGAAGTGGTTTCCCAGTAATCAATGCATTCGATGACAACAAAACAGCCATGGAGCATCCTGATTTGAAGCTGATTCATGAAATGGTGATGACTGGATTCAAACCCTTTGGCAGCAGCGAAATACTCGATGTATTTACACATTTTCAGGCAAGAACCTATCTCAAAGAAAAAAAGCCAAAAGCATTTTATATCTCCTATGGCGATACAGATGAGTGGGCACATCATGCTTACTATAAATATTACATCGAGGCCATTCATCAGTTTGATGCATGGGTAAAGGAGATTTGGGAGTATGTACAAGCAGATCCTTTTTACAAAGACAAGACTACCTTGCTCATTACAACTGATCATGGTAGGGGCGATATAAAAAAAGACGAATGGACCTCTCACGGTCAATCTGTTGCGGACGCCCATGAGACCTGGTTTGTGCTATTGGGTCCCAATGTTCAACCTTTGGGAGAGGTTACATCAACGCATCAACATTATCAGCAGCAACTGATACCTACACTTTCGAAATTGATTGGTGAGTCATTCAAACCAGCGCATACCATTGCGGAGGCGATTCAAATTCCGATGAAAAAATAAATTTATTTTTTTTGAAGAAATGCCAAGAGGTCAGCCATCTCTTGATGCGACATGGTTCCTTCCAATCCCTCCATCATCAGGGAGGTTCCCATGGAACTCATTTTTTTCATGTCACTCTTGTTGATGTTGACTTTCTCTCCACCCATTTTTTTGATGGACACGAATTGATCATTCTCTGTATCAACAATGCCAATATGGATGGTCCCATCTTTTGTTTCAACACGGTGACTAATGTATTGTGTATTTACTGCTGCATTGGGATCCAATATATCATGCATGATGGACTCCTTGCTTTTGCGATTGATTTCGGTTAGAACCGGACCTACTTCCTGGCCGATGTTTCCGTATTTGTGACAATTGCTACAAATCGCCTGAAACACCTGTTGACCATTATTTGGGTTCCCTTTGAGTGCAAGGGCGGGTTTCATTTTTTCGATCACATCTTTTCTGCTGATGATTTCTTCATCAGAGAATAATTTTTTCGCACGGCTTTTGATGCTGGCATCATCTGTCCAAGCAATCAGCATTCTTCTTCTCTCTAAATCAAAATTCATTTCTCCGATGTTGATTTGGCCTTTTTCCAATGCAGTCAGCAATGCATCGTGGTGTGTATCGATGTACAGTAATAAGTCGCTCGCATACCTTCTAGTACTCGGACTCAATTCATTCCACATGGATATTACCCGTGTTCCGATTTCTTTCTCCTTGTATTTTGACAATTGCAAAAGTGCCTGTTCCTGTATTTTCAATGGCTGATTGTTTTGAAGGCAGGAAAACAATGCATTTGATTTTTCCTTGTATGGCAGCAATGCAAGGATAGACAGCTGTTTCAACCTTTCTTCCTCCGACATCGATGCATCGTTTACTTTTTTGATGGCCTGTTGACTGTACGTGATGAATAGTTTTGATGGTGCGAGCTGGAACCGGCTTCTGAGTTTGGCAATTTCGGGGACAATCGCAAGATCGATCGACTCCAAATTATCCAGCAATGATTCAACGGTTGAGCTTTTCAAAACCGCATCACCCTTGTTCAATTGTTCGATGATCTGCTTGGTTTCGGAAATACCCAATGCATTTTCTTTGATGGCGACCAACATATTTTCAATCGCAGATGCGGAGTCATTCAATTGCAGTGCAATGGAAGCAAGCAATGTTGACTGATTTTTTTGGTTGACCAATAAATTGAAAGCCTCCAATGGGAAATGCTTCACTGCAAGTGTTTTGGCTGCAACATTCCATTTGTCATCTGCTGGCTGGTACAGTGATTGCGCCATCAGCTCTTTGTATTTGATGATCTTGTCTTTTTGAATAGTACTTAGACTCAATGCAGCTTGCATGGCTACTCTTGTTTCCTGATCTTGGAGAGATTTGATCATGCGATCTACAATTGTTTGGTCATGCACAAAGTCTTCAGATATGATCAATGCATTTTCTCTGATACCTGCTGATGCGTCTTGCATGGCTTTCAATAAGATGTCAGTCCCTAGTTTTCCGACTGATTGCAGTATCCAAAGTGCATGCAGTTTGGAAATCGGTTGATTTTCTTCAGTCATTTTTTTCAATGCATTCAATCCTTCATTTGAGATGCCTCTCTCAATCAATTTTCGTTGAGCAGTTTTTCTGTACCACGCATTTCTATGTGAGAGATAATTTAGACATGCTTTTTCATCCTCAAAGGAAATATTTTGGGTAGAAGCTGTGTTTGAGCTAGGGTAGATTTTATAAATTCTTCCCTTGTCTTTTCCAGCATTGATATCGAGCGTTTTCTCCATTTCATCCGGAATCCATTCTGGATGTTCAATCACATCTCGATACATGTCAATCAGATACATATTGCCGTCTGGCCCTACTTCAAGATTTACTGGACGTGAAGATCGATCGGATGTTGCAAGAAATTCTTTTTCCTTGAACATACGTACAGCTTTGAAAGCTGATTGATCCTGTTTGACTTTATCAACATGCACCAGATTCAATACAACATCATTTACCCAAACAGTTTGATCATATTTTTTACCCCAGGACCCGCCGTCATAATAGGTGATGCCACATGAACCTGAGAAGTATCCTGATTGTTCAGGGTGATTGAGTCTTGTTGCTTGTTCGCCGATTGGATATACCCTTGCGAGTCCATTTTCTTCATGATCCGAAATATTCTGCAGGGTATGATCCACCAATAATTTTTTTCCCTGTATGTATCGGTCTGGGAAAACGATTTGTGAAGCGTGGGTTAGATTATGTGTGCCAAAAATCCTCCCAAATTCATCCATGGCCAAACCAAATCCACCTGATGACTCCCCAATGATTTCAATTTTCTTTTTCTTGATATCAAAGCGAAAATCTTTTCCTCTTAAATCAATGCTATTGTCATTGTCTCCCCACCAGTAAGGTTTTCCATCGTTTCCACCATTGGCCGCATAAATCCAGTTGTCAATGCCGTATGTAAGTCCATTGTAATTGTGTTGAAGGTTACCCGTTGCGAATCCCCCCATCAGGGTATCTACTTTTTCAACCTGCTCATCGTTGTTTTCATCTTTGCAGTAGAGCAAATAGGGAGGTGCAGCGACCAGGATTCCTTTTTCGTAGGGCATGAAGGAAGTTGCCATGTTCAGGTTGGATGCATAGGTTTTGGCAAGGTCCATTTTTCCGTCATGGTTGGTGTCTTTGAGCATCAGGACTTTGCTCTGCACATCTTCGAGTGGATAGCCGGGCATTTCAAGTACCAACATATTGCCTCTGTCATCGAATGCAATATCAACAGGGTCTTTGATAAGAGGTTCGCTTGCGATGTTTTCAATATTGAAGCCATCTGCCAATTCAAATCCAGGGACCAATGCTTGTTTTGTTTTGCAGCTGTTGGTTCCTATCAGAACGAATGAAAAAAGCAGCAAGCTCAGGGAATTGCATTTCATATAAATGAATGTTGGTGGCCGTTATAGCAATTTATTGAAAATTATTTTTACATGATATTTTGTGGAGGTTTTGGGGTTTCAATACATGTTTTTGCATGAAATCATTTGTACAGCCAACCATCATCATTGAGTGGACACTCTACTTCAGTGAATATTGCAGCATGGAATTTCACACCAAACTTATTCTTGTTGCTACTGATTTTTCTGAAAACGCCTTATATGCATTGAAGGCATCGGTTGATTTTTTGCAGATCCCACAGTCCAGATTGGTTGTTGTACATGTAGAAGATGTTAAAGACAATGACCAGCTGCATATTGTGCATCTTAAATTGGATACTTATATCAAAAACTTTTTCAAGCACAATGAACCTGTTCCGGTGCCCGAAAGAGTTGTTATATCAAGCAACTCTGTTTACAAAGCAATTGTTGATTATATAATTAAAATGGATCCTTACATGCTTGTTGTTGGAGCAAAGGGAAGTTCAAACATTCGGAATCTTCATATAGGGAGTAATACTGTACATTTTTTGGAGAAAGCATCATGTCCGGTTCTAGTTGTACCAATCATGAATAATTGATGCTATTGAGAAACTCTTCTCAAAGTAATCATATTGCACTCCAGATCGTCTTTTGCATTCAATACTTTGCTGCTGAGTTCCAGCAGTCCGGTTCCTTTTTTGAGTAACACCTTCCCAAGTTTAAAGGGTTTAAAATCTTTGACATAGGATTCATCTCTTTCTACTTTATCGTTTTCCATTCCGAGAAGAGGGACATTGTTTGCAGCAGTAATTTTATTTGATATACTTGTCTCATTCAGTTTCAATTGAAGAATGGATCCAATATTTCTTTCAGAGCAGGCATAATAAACCTCCACCTCAAACATCCCATCAGATTCAACTTCAACATTCCAAGTGATTTTATCTTCTGTTGATTTCCATCCCAAAAAATAACTATCGTTGGGATGTTTACTTGAGCGGATGATATTGCCTTTGGCTTCGCCTTCTGCTGCTGGAAGGTTTGTCAATGGCATTTTTTGATTGCCCACAATCAATGGACGCAGATCTTGAACAGGTAGTTCTGACCGAACGGATTGCAACCATTGATCTTTCCATGATTTGAGTTTTTGGTATTCAGCGGGGTATTGACCTGCTACATTTTTTGTTTGATTGGGATCATGGACCATATCAAACAATTCGTCTTTGTTGGATAGTCTGAAGTTTTGCGAACGCACACTGGTTTCATTTGCCCAGAAGCTTGGTATGATTCTATCAGGAGTTGAAGGATTTTTATCCATCAGTAATTTTTTCAGGCTGATGCCATCAAATGGTTTTGGGTTCTTCCATTGGATACCGGTTAATTCAATCAATGTTGGAAACAGATCGATGTTGGCAGTGATGTTGTTCAGTGTTCTTCCGGCTTGGATGTTGTTTTTCCATGAGATAATAAATGGAACTCGCACACCACCTTCGTCTGTTGTGCCTTTGATGCCTTTCATTCCTCCATTGAAGCGGTTTCCGTTGGGACCATTGTCAGAAAAATAAATGATGATCGTGTTGTTGAGTTGATTGTTTTTTTTCAGTGTCTCGATGACACGTCCAATGTTTTCATCAATGTTTTCATTCAGTGCCAGTGCTGCTCTGGTATGTTGGATGTCTTCTTTTTCTGGTATGGAACCTTGTTGTTGGATGGATTTGTTTTTGTATCGGTTCCAGAATGCATCTGGGACCTGCATTGGACTGTGTGGTGTGTTCAATGCCATGATCATGAAAAAGGGTTGATCGGTTTTATCGTTGAGGTATTCGATGGCATGATTGGTCAGGTCATCCGTCATGAATCCTTTCCCTTTGATGACTTCGCCATTGTGTTCCAGGATGGGATTGAAATAATTTCCCCAATGACCTGAGCAGAATCCATAAAATTCATCGATGCCTCTGCAATTGGGATGATAAGGTGCTTGTCCACCGTTGTGCCATTTCCCGAACAGTGCTGTTTTGTATCCCCCATATTTAAAAGCTTCTGCGATGGTGGTTTCATCCAAGTCCAGTCGCACCCTTCCCGTGGAAGTCCCGCTCACGCCCGTTCTTACATGGTATCGTCCTGTGAGTATTTCAGCACGGGTGGGGGAGCAAACCGGACTCACATAAAACTTATCAAGTATTGTTCCCGATTTGGCAAGTCGATCGAGGTTGGGAGTAGCAACTGTTTTGTTGCCTGTGAATCCTAGGTCACCCCATCCCTGATCATCTGCAATGATGATCAGCACATTGGGTTTTGGTGCAGCATTTATTTTTTGCGCAAAGGTTTCCAGTGATAGGAATGTGAGCAGCAGGACAATGATCGAACTTTTCATATGTGGCAGTGTTAACCTAAATATAAATTAAATCCTGCAGGCATGTGTAAACGAAGTTTGCTTATGTTTGCTTCATTAAATCATACATGATGAAAACATTTTTGACACTTTTGTTTGCTGCCATTTTCAGCATTGCTGGGTTGAATGCGCAGACCAGTTCTACTCCCGAAAGCTTTTTGACAGGCAAGTGGAGTGTATTTGTAAAGGGAACTCCGCAGGGTGATGTGACTTTGCCCGTTCGATTTGAAATGAAGGAAGGAAAATTAAAGGGATTTTATACCGATTTGGAATCCAAGGAAGAGAAGGCAATGGATACAGCTTATTTTGAGAATGATAAGTACATCATGGGATTCTTGATTTCAGGGTATGACCTCAAATTTGTGATGACCAAGAAGACCGATGATTCCATGACAGGTTCTCTGATGGATATGTTTGAGGTTGAGGCTACCAGGGTGAAGGAAGAAAAGTAAACTAAATAATTGAATTTCAATTTATTGCATAAAAAAAGGAGGAATTAATTTCCTCCTTTTTTTATTTTAGTTTTTGGTCCAGCACTCGTTTATAATAAATCCATTTTTCGTATTATCCGTTGATAATCAATGGTTTAGGATTCAATACTGCTTTGATCCCCCCTGCTACCGGTCCCGCGATCATGCCTTGCATAAACAGCACCAATCCCGCCAGTCCATCCCATTCTTCGTTTCTGGCAAAGAACATCAATCCCGCTGAAACAGGAATTCCCCCAACAATCAGCGCGGTGAGTCCTGCGGATCTTTTCATTCTTATTTTTCTTATTTCTGAGTACTTGATTTCTCCGGATGCTGCTCCTTTTCTGCTCAAAACCACTCCAGAGTCGCTC